>Ga0209611_10000706_pt1 | contig 52042 bp, 39 predicted proteins | sample S1TSphgellanicum_3_FD_187693 | JGI IMG/M metagenome (GOLD analysis project Ga0209611, IMG submission 187693) | Host-associated microbial communities from peat moss isolated from Minnesota, USA - S1T2_Fc - Sphagnum magellanicum MG (SPAdes) (version 2) | ecosystem: Host-associated > Plants > Peat... | reverse complement strand
GCCCGTGTGAGTGAGTGAAGCTTGTCAACTCTTCCTAGTCCCATCCCGGAGCTCCAACACGCCCCTCTACCCCTCCAAGTGTTGTGAGCTAGGGAGCGCCTCCCGACCACTCCCACTTCCGCTGTCTCTCACTTGGACTCACATTTGAGTCCTTCGAGTGGTTAGGAGTGCGTCATGTGATGTCTTGCAGGTTGCCTTTGTCATCTGATAAAACCAAATTCCCTAGTTATGTTGTATACCAATTAAACCCAAAACAAAACCAGTAGTGTCAAATAGTGATAGGGTACTTTGCCCTAGAGTAAGGAAAGAACATCTCTAACCGGTCATAGAAGTTGTATTAGAGGTTGAAGGAAAAGGAAGGTTTGAAGATAGTATGTCGAAAGGCTGAATAGCCTTAGGATTAGGAAAAGATCGTCAACCACCATATACACTACTAGAAATTTTGTCTTTTGCAACTTATCTTATGCAACTAAAAAATCTCACATGCAACTATTTTGGAGTTGCATGCAACATGTGCAGTTGCATGTGACATTTTTTAGTTGCATAAGACAAGTTGCAAAAGACAAAATTTCTAGTAGTGATAGTGGGCCTGTAAGGGTGGCAAATGGTGTCCATGTGGTAGTAGAAGGGCCTGAAGTTCATGCCAATCCGCCCGACCCTAATATCCACCATATTGACCCAATGATGTTCCCTAGAGGTCTTCCCATTACAATTCCTAATGGTCTGAGAGGAGTCACTATCCCTACAAATCTTCCTAAGTTCACCAGCTCTCCAAATGAAGATCTAGCAACTCATGTGGAAAGATTTGTAGAGGTTTTGATAACTAGTTTGGTAATCGACCATGACTATTATCTCATTTGGTTCCCTTCCACCCTGGTTGATTCCACTTATGCCTGGTATAGATCCCATGTTAAAGGATCCTTCAACACTTGGGAACAATTCCAAGCTGCATTCTTATGCCATTATAGGCTAATGATTGGCCAATAATAAACTTTAGTTGCTTTGACAAACATTAGACAAGGTCTTTTGGAATACATCACTTCATATGTGCGTCGATTTAAAGTTGTGTGTACTCAATACGTGGGAAACTTGTTGAATGATGACACCATTCATCATTATTTCATTCAAGGGTACATTATGCCTTCCACCATTTGAGCCATCCTAAACATGAGGCCCAGGAACTTAGAAGCAGTGATTTTTACAGCTTTAGAGGTCAAAGTAATTGACAAAGAAAATGATAGGATGCTTTGGAGGGCAGAGGAACCCATTCTTGCATTCATACCTCTTTACCATCGCCCTAATGAATTCCCTCATTATCCTACAATGGATTACCATCATGCAACCGTTCAGCAAGTCCCATTAATGTAACCCACACCCTTGGCTATGTTGCCACCTATAGAGCCTATCCGAATGGCGATTCCATCTGTGGATTGTCAGTGGGAGGAGTTTAAAGTTGAGGTAAAACGATCAAATGATAATTTCAAGGATGAGATGGTGAGGACCATGCGAGAAATTAGTGAATAGTTGTCATGTTTGGTCAAAAATTAGAACCAAAATGTTGTTCTAGTGTACCATGAATCTGGTGTTCATTTGTCGGGCTTATGGTGCACCCATTGCAAGTAACCAAATCACACTGCTCAATTTTGCCCAATCTTATTACAACAGCAACCATTTCAATCCATGTTGGTAAACACTCAACCATATAGGCCCCTTCATCAAATAGGCCAAGCCACTTCAAACGTCCCACCCCGTCATCGATTCCAACCACACAATTATGGTACTTGTGGGAACAAACATCCCCCAGGAAAATGTTGGATAGAAAATTAGGTGGTGTGTTCAAACTGTGGATGAGGATATCATCCTACGGATCGATGCAAGAAACCTGATAAGGTCACACCATTGAATCCTCCCCCTAGGGATTATCAGAAACAAACTAAGGATAACATGAGAGGTTTGAGGTTCCCTAAACCTATGGCAATCAATGGTCCAACAAATCTCTTTTATGACCTTTAAAACCATAAGCAAACCCACAACCCACCAGCCATGTTACAAACGAACCAAGGGGTAATTCACTTACCCCAGCCTCAAGGTCAAGGTCCAAACCCCCCCATGCAAGGTTTCCAAGATGTTAGGTTTGCAAAAGTGCAGCCAAATCTCGCACCTGTGCATGAAATAATACTCCCTCATTCTAACCTTGTGCAAGTGGGGGAATTTGCCAAATGCTTAAACACCTTAGAGCTACTTGCTTTGGTGCTTATGCAAGGTAAGGCTGTCAAAAGTCCACTGATTGAATGCGAAGAGGAAGCCATCTCCATAGATTCTTTTGAAGACTCGCCACATTTTTCTAAATTTAATGAGACAACTAAGCAATTGGCAGGAGACATGAGAAAGAATGATATACCATCAACCATAGTTGAACCTGATGAACGTGATTACCAATTCATGCATGTGGAAGAATTGTGGGGATCTAGTTATCGTCATTAGGGTGAGATTAACCCTATTAAAGTCCATAATCCAGCAAAATCTTATGATTTGTGGCAAGACCTATGCAAGGCCAAGGCTAACATCTCGTTTGGCCAACTCATTCAAATTGCACCATCTCTTAAGAAGGAGATGAAGGAAGGTGCTATGAATAGGAGGAAACCAAAGAATATGTCAATAGTGGTTAGGGTTGCCCCAAAAAATAATGACCCTAAGCTTGGTGAGCGAGAAGAAGATGATGTTTTTGGTTATGGACCAATTGATATTGAGGTTGAGGTTACGGACAAGATAATCCCTCATGTCATAATGGATGATGGCAGTAATGTGAACATCATGTCGGAATCAACCATGTTACGTTTAGGATTATCTGTCATTGGACCATCACCATGGAAGGTGAAATGAGCAAACCAGAGACCATCAAAACCACTAGGTCAAATTAAAGACCTTCGCATATGTCCTAGGGATGAAGAGTATACAGTCACCTTTTACGTTTTGCGTATGCATGATGAAGTTGGTGGTTACCCACTACTTCTTGATAGGAAATGCTTATGGTTAGTAGGGGGAATAGTGAATTGGTAGGCCAAAACGTCGTACATTTATTTTGGTTTGCAGAATAATTGAACTATTGTCCTTATGTTACCCCATGGACCATTTAAGCCAAGGACCATCAACATGAAAAACAAGGTGGATCCAACCTTGGGCGTTGATGTAAGTTTCATACAAACTAAGTCATGCACAAATGTTTACCTTATCAAATGCATAGGTCCGGGCCTATATGGATTTGAAGATGATGGATCCTTTACCCAATGGTTGGTGGAAAACCCTTACGAAGAAGGTGAGGTCACCATCCACTTTATTGAAGCAATTGAATTGTTTGATTTGGATGATCATTGCCCGGACTTGGCCACCTTGGTTGATGACATCTATGTGAAAAATGTGTATGGCCTTGAGATAGATGGTACCCAAATAGAAGATTTAGATGCCATCATGAGGGAGGAAACTATATTACCATCACCACTACATTTTCAACAAACATTAGATAGTCTCCAAATAGGTCCAAACATTTCCATCTACCCATCCACCCTGAATGATTGGTACCATGGCCCTACTGATCCTATACATGTGATAGAGAATGATTGGGTCAAGGTCCCAGTCCATCATGAAGATGAGGAACCTAAATATGTCAAATTTGGTTCTCAATTAAATGAGGAAGAACTTGGGAAGTATAAAGCCTTGGTCATGGAGTATTAAGACATATTTGCTTGGTCTTACAAAGACCTTAAAGGCATTCCACTAGAAATAGCCCAACACACAATTCCACTGATCCCTGGAACCAAACCAGTTCGACAGAAAAATAGAAGGTTGAATCCAAGAATGCAGCTCGTGATTAAAACATAACTAGAATGATTGTTGCAAGCATGTTTCATCCAGTTAATAGAATTCACAAATTGGTTGTTGCACATTGTGCTAGTGAAAAAGAAGGGTGGAAATAAATTGAGGGTATGTGTTGATTATAGGGAGTTAAATGCTCACACCCTCAAAGATCACTTTCCCTTGCTGTTCATTTCCACAATTGTCGATGAAGTAGCAGGGAAAAAATTATATAGTTTCATGGACGGTTATTCAAGGTATAATCAAGTGTCCATAACACTCAAGGATTAGCACAAGATGGCCTTCACTTCCCCATGGGGCACATTCATTTATGTTGTGATGCCATTTGGGTTGTGCAATGCATTTGCCGCTTTCCAAAGAGTCATGACCTATGCTTTTTTTGAGTTTCTTCGTAAGTCAATGGTTGTGTTCATTGATGATTTTAGCACACAAACATCCCGATAAGAACATCTAGAGATGCTTAGGGCATGTTTCCAAAGGTGTAGGGAGGTTAGCATCTCATTAAATCCAGAAAATGTGTACTTGGTAGTGGTTCAAGGCATTCTTTTGGGTTATGTGGTCTCTAAGAAGGGCAAAAACCAGATCCTGATAAGGTGGAAGTCATTGTAAACCTCCAACCTCCAACCATAGTCAAACAAATTCAGAAGGTCCTAGGCCACATGGATGGCATTGAGACCTAATTGGAGATTATTCTACCCATGTTGCACCTTTGACCAACCTCACCAAAAAGGCAGTCAAATTTGAGTGGACCCAAGAATGTCAAGATGGGCTGAATGCCTTGAAAGAAAAACTCACCTCTTTCCCTTGTTTATTACCACCAGAATGGAATAAACCATTCCATGTCTATTTTGATGCTTCAGAGGTGGCAATTGGTAGTGCTTTATGCCAACCTGATGAAAATTGTAAAGACCACCCCATAGCCTTTGCTAACAAACAACTCACCAATGCTGAACGTAACTACACCACCACGGAACGAGGTCTTTAGTGTCAAGAAGTTTAAGCACTATTTGCTCATGAATCCTGTAATGTTTTTTATGGATCACATGGCCTTGAGGTATACTGTCAATAAGCCAGACCTTAGTGGTTGACTTGCTCCTTGGGTGTTGTTGCTCACTGAGTTTGACTACATAGTCAAATATAAGCCAAGAAGCTTGCACAAGTAAGCGGATCACCTATTTCGATTGTCCATAGAACTTGGCACATGTGAATTAGATGACAATTTCCCATATGCCAACTTGTTTTCCATGGTGCCCACATGGTATGAACACATAGCCGAGTTTTTGAGTACTCAACAATTGCCTAAGGGATTATCCAAGAATGAGAGGCGTAAAGTTCGAGTTAACAATACCCATTTTACTCTCATCTCGAACAAACTTTATCGCAAGGGAGTTGATGGCCTTTTACGGAGGTGCCTCACATATGGGGAGGTTCCAACTATTTTAGAGGCTTGCCACGATAATGCGTGTGGTGGTCATTTTTCAAGTCGACTAACTGTTCAAAAGGCCCTTAGAGCTAGATATTTTTGGCCTACCATGTTTGTTGATGTAGAGTCCCATACAAAGCAATGTGATGCTTGCCAACGTTATGTTCGAAATGATTTTCATTTGGATTTTTTGCTAAATCCGTCTTTTCCTTTGGTGCCTTTTGAGAAGTGGGGCATAGATTACATTAGGCCCATTTATCCAACCTCTTCAAGGGGAATGCAATACATCATTGTGGCGACCGAATACTTGACCAAATGGGCGGAAGCCAAAGCAATCAAATCTGCTGATGCCAAACAAACGATAATTTTCCTTTATGAAAACATCATTTCATGATTTGGTTGTCTGAAGATCTTGATAAGTGATCGAGGTTCTCATTTCCTAAATGATGCCATTGTTGACTTGACGAAGCTTTTCATCATTAACCATTGGAAGACCACTCCATACCACCCCCAAACCAATGGTTTAACTGAAAGAGTGAATCAAACTTTGGTGTGCATTTTGCACAAGATCGTGATGGACTCAAAACGATATTGGGATCACAAATTGATCGCCACCTTGTGGCAATATAGAACCACTTAAAAGGTTTCCACCCACACCACCCCATTTTCGTTGGTGTTTGGAGTAGAAGCCATCTTATTGATGGAGTTTGAAGTTCCATCCCTGAGGATTGCCATAGATGAACAATTAGATGATTCACAATCATTGAAGGATAGGTTGGAGAGGCTTGAAGGGTTGAGCGAGGCTTGGAGGTTGGCGGCCCAACATGTGGAAACAACTCAAAGGCAAAGGAAGGTGTATTTTGATAAGAAGGTTAAAAAGAGAACCTTGAATGCAAGCATGTGGGTCATGGTGCAAGATGCCAGGAGGTTGGAATTTCTGGGCAAGTTTGATGCTTTGTGGACTGGTCCTTATATCATCAAGGAGGTGTTCCCAAATAATTCAGTTCAATTGAAAAACCTTGATGGTTTAAAGTTCCCGACTCGTACCAATGGTGGTCGATGTAAAGAATACAAAGTGTGATAGAATTGAGGGGAATTCATGGTAGTCATTTCTTGGGATCCATGCATTGTTTGTGAATCAAAATCTTCAAGGTTTTTTCTCCTATGCTGAGTGAACACAGTGAGGATTTAGGTTCAAGGCAAAGGCGACGAACTACGTTCTTCAAGTTATTTCAATATATAAGTGTTCGTCTCTAATGTTGTGATAGTTATTTAATGATGGGCGTAGTAATAGTAGTATTAAGTTGAAAGGCCATTAAACATAATTCTTGGGGAATTAGGGAAATTACTTTTTACCTTGGGCAAAGATCATTTAATTTCTCATTGTTTTCAATTTACCATTGTCCTTCATACATCCTTTTATCATTCTCTAGTAGTCCAAATCTGCTCTGATGGAAGAGGAAGGTGGGTTTCAAATATTTTTTATTTCTAGGTCCAAAATCGTTCCATCGAAGGAGGAGGGGGAATTTCCAACCTTTTGAAGCTATCTTCTTATTTCTCCAAACTTGTTCCATCAAGGGAGGAAGGATGGATTTGGAATCGGGTGGCTATAGGTCCAAACCAACTCCAATTGGGGCAGACATGCAGATTTTTGGTTTTGGCAATGATATAAGTGGGAGGTTCCATGGATAACCAAAGATTCTATTCAATTCAATAGCCCGCAAATGGTCACTAAATGGCCATATTCATGTCCACCATATAGACTCAAGGATTTGAAACCTTGGGTTCTACCACAACTTGTTTCTTTGTTGGCTTCACTCCTTTGTTTTTAAACATATTCTGCATATCACTATATTTAGGACAATCTATGATCTTATATCCAGTGTCACCACAAATATGATAGGAATACCTCATAGGCCTTTGTACTTTAATTTGCTGAGTAGTAACCTCAGAGATTATAAGAATAAGGTCTTCCTTTCTTTTGACTCTATAGGTTTCAACATTATGATTTATATTATGACAATTTGTATAGTACATTCTTATTTCCTTTGGGACTATGTGGGGTTTTTGAGCTAATACTATATTACTACTTTGTGGTACTGATAGATTACTTATGGTCTTTACGTCAAATTTTTTTTTTTCACAAACCAAAGCTGCTTCTCTATGTTGTTGCGGAGTTTTTCTCTTCATACTTGTTGTGGCTACACAAAGATGTGGTTATAATCCATATCTGAAAACAATAGTTAAAAAACTATATGTTGTCTTCCATTGAAAACTATTGGCCAACTTCAATAATCTCTCATAATAAACTTCCATTTTTTCATTCTTTTCCTACTTCGTATTTTTCCATTGAAGGTAAACTTGTTCACCATTTTGAAATTTTTTATACCTTTACAAAAAGCCAACTATAATTATGTAGAAAATATAATTTGGTAATCTCCCATATAATTGTTACACTAGTCAAACACAATATCTCTGAGGGCAAAATTTAACATATTAACTATTTTTGCATCATTTGTTTCACTATTTGCTCTAATAGTAGCTTTAAATATTCTAACATGAGCATTTGGGTCAAAATTTTTAACATACTCCGGATAGTTAAATGGTTGATGATAAGGTCTATTTGGCGATAATGGTGGTTTGCTTAGATTCACCATCGGAAATCCAAAATATTTTAGAGGTCTTGGTGGTCCTAGTAGATTTAAGTCTCTTCCTCCTGGATTAATGGCTGATTAACAAAAATTATATTCACCTTTCTAGGTATATCTTCATGGAAACTCACAAATTATGTTGCTATTGGAGTTTGTGTTCTAGATTTAACACCATCAACAATATGACTTGGTGTTGAAACAAATGGAGGTTCAATAACTATAATTATGGACTCAAGCATTGCCACATAGTATAATGGCACAAATATTATTGGTTCCAATCTTAAATTTTAAGTTCCTGCATAGGTAATTCAAACATGATTTTGATGCAACAAACTTGGTATAGGAGATACAAAAACAGGTACTACATTTGCCATAGTCTGAGCTCTCATTTCCATTCTACTTTATTTCTAGAGCTATTATTTGAGTTTATTTAGAATTTTAACCCCTTCATGGTACAAATCCTCTTGTTCAATATGTCCATGATTCCTTATTCTTGCTAATTCTAGATTCAAATTTTGGAAATGCTTAACAAATCTTTGCCTCACATTATTTTCAATAAATGAAAATTCATTGATTTGATGTCTAATTGTGAACCATATCGACACATCCATGTGCGGTAGTATCAATTTTTAAGAATTGCATTAGGATATTTAGATGTGGTAAGGCTATTAGGGGTTTTTAAGAATTTCATGTTAGAATAATGAATGATGAGTGTGCATGGTTACATGAGGGGTTGTTTTCTTTTTTTTCAAAATTTGATATTGGATGAATAAGGTGTAGGGCTAATTTTTTTCTTCAACAAAAAATTAATAATCATAGTTTTAAAACCTTGTGAACCATATCAAAACAACCATGTATCAATTTTAAGAGTTGCATAAGGGATATTCGAGTGTGGTAAAGTTATTAGGGGTTTTTAGTAATTTCATGTTAAATTAAGGAATGATGAATGCACATGGTTGTGTGTGAGGGTTGTTTTCTTTTTCAAAATACGATATTGGTGAATAAGGTGTTGGGTTAGTTTTTTTCTTCCACAAAAAGTCGGTAACCATAGTTTTAGAACCTCAGTTGTGCAATTAGGGGTGAAAAATCTCTAAAAGGTTGGGGGTAGAACTAGACACCAAAATTGGTGGTGTTTAGCAAAACATTAGTCTTGTTCTAGTATTTAGTAAGTAGGAAGGATGTTTGAGATTCATGAAGCAATTAAAGGGTGTCAATGAAAGGTCCAATATAGATAGAACCATCTTCAAGCCTTATGAACATAAGAGTAATTTGAAACAACTTAACGATTAAATAAATAATGTGATAGGATGGCAATGGCAACATGAGTTTTATAATGAATGAAACATTTATTTAGATAATGGATAAGCTCAACAAGGAGATACAATTACATGTTAAGTCCTCGGCTATGCTATAGTGATAGTTCATAACTACAAGAAATCTAAGTGCAAACTAAGTAGTCCACCTTGTTATTAAGAAGCAGTCAATAAATCAAACCGCGTAACCAATGATAGTGTCCAACGTTGAGAATTGAAGACCATGTGAAGATAAAAGTGTCTTTAATTTCGCAACAACATTCATAGACGATTTCAAGTTCATCACCAGAAGCGGGGTCAATTTGCAACAAAATCATCAAGGTGCGAAAGTTCGAAGAAATGCGATAATACCAAGTTCGAAGGGGATCAATTTTCAAAACAAACGCACATCTCTCACGATTTGGGATCTTTATCATGAGGATGTTGCATCAATGTCAAATTCAGATATGACTCTTGAACTGATTCTTCATTCATTTGTGTAGTTTGAGGCCCGTAAGACATGACCATATGTGACGCCATAATTTCAAGGAAAGGAAAAGAGATCTTTAATGCAAATGAAATCGACAATGAATATGTGGAGGACTTGTTACATTAAAATGCATGGTTGTAATTTATAGGTCAAGGAAAAGGAAGGAAATGCATAAGTAATAGCCTAGAACCATGGTAAGTAAAACCTTAAGATCAATGGAAAAAAAATGAAGGTTTAAGTAAAATTTATTGGGGGAAAGTGGAAAAATGTGCTTTTCCTTTTTTTTCTCCTTCCATTGGCCACCAAGCATTGGTACATTCCAAGGGCCACCAACATTAAAACCTTCCATTGGCCATCGAATTGGGATCTTTCTTCATTTCCTTCTTTCTCCTTCTCTTTAAAAAGGCAAATTTGAATCATTGGGGGGGTTTTTTTTCCAGACATACTTTTCGATTTGAGTTTTGAGAATACTTGTTCCTACAACCTTCCTTGGGGGGAGAAGAATGATTAGTCTGTTGAGAATTCAAGCTCAACTAGTTAGGTTTCATTAGTTACTAGAGTAGGAAAGTAACTAGGTTACTTTCACAAGGTTGAATTACTTTCGTTACTTATTTTAGTTTGGTTATTTGTGGTTTGGTCTTGTAGTTAAATACCTTGGTGTTGATGGTTTGCTTCTTTTTTCTTTATTACACAAGTTTGTGTATTTCTTGTGACAAGAACCTTGGAGAGTTCTTGATGTTGTGTTTTGTGTTATGAGCATTATGTTGTAGTTTCCTTTCAATAAAGATTTATGTTTGCACTTGAGTAGATCTCCTATTTGTTAACATAGTCTTAGTAGATGGTGGAAAGAGGGAGAATGGATTGAATGTTTGTAATCCTTTTGAAAGAATGGAAGTGAGTAAGGATAGTATTGGGAGCTTGAAATTTTAGAGGAATTTCACAAACCCTCTCGGGTTTAGTAGCACAACTTCTTATTAGTTTGGGTATAGAGCCTGCAATTTAATAGGTAAATGCACCTTGTAAGTAATTTTTTAATGAGCTAAAACAAGCCAAATTTGGACAACATATGTGATAAGAGTAATATTTTAAGTGATTGGTGCTTTGCAACCAAGTTGAACTTTTTGCCTTTGTAAAACCCTTTCGGGTTTGGTAGCACAACCTCTTACTGGTTTGGGTGCAAAACTTGTAATTTGACAGGTTGATGCCCCTTGTAGCTGGCTTTTTAATGAGCTAAGGCAAGCCATATTTGGACAACATATGTGATAGGAGTAATATTTATGTCGTAACCCTAGCCTTGGGCTCGCAACCAAGGCAAAGGGCTTGCAAGGGTGTGGGCCAAGACTAAGCCCAGGAGTCGCATTCTCATGCCCTCGAGAGTGCAAAAAAGTGTGAGGGAAAAAAACCCTCACACTCCCAAGTGAATTCCCATGTTGGGAGTTGGAGTCCCGAATGTTTAGAGAGTGATTTCAAGGGTGAAAACCCAATGGCTTGAGGAGCTCTTCATACCATTGGAAAGATATTAAAACTTAAATGTTTAAAATGGGCTCACATGATCCATTTGGACATCTGAAACACAAGTTATAGCCAAAAGAAAGGCCAGGAGTCAAATTGACAGTTTGACTCCTGACCACTAAAAGTCAATAATCACTTCAATTTCCTTACGTGTAGGTGCCGTGTAACATATTGTTGAGAAGTTCTTGATGAGGTCTACAACTTTGTTTGAGACCTCATCTCAATTGGAGGTCTGGACACAAAATTATAAGGCCCCAAAGTTGCGGGAGTCCCAACTTTGGTAATTTCGGGACTCCCACTTGGGAGTCATGAGATAAAAGCCCATTTAGATGTGGGCCTCGTGGAGAGGCACAGAGTATACTATAAGGTGGAAGGTGGTGGTTTCCCCCAAACCTGGGTTGTGGTGAATCTTGTGAGTTCGAGTTTGCCCATGGCTCATCTTAGCACCAAAAGTGTTCCAATTATGCACTAACCACCTTGTGTTGGTTTTGTGTGGGTCCATGTGAGTAGTTGATGCTTGTCACTTTTCTTAGTCCCATCTTAGAACTCCAGCACGCCCTTCTACCCCTCAAAGTGTTGTGAGCTAAAGAGTGTGCCTTGACTCCTTGCTTTTCCACACCCTTTAGTTTGGACTCACATTTGAGTCCATTAAGGAGCTTGGGAGTGCATCAATATAGAAATACATTTTGCATTTTTTCCTTCACCAGTAGCATATGTACTTTCAAGTATAGTCACCTCATAGAACTGGGAGTAGAGGGATAGAAAGTTGCCTCACAAACCTTAGTTGTGTGATTAGGGGTGATAAATCTTTAGAGGGTTGGGGTTAGAAGTAAACACCAAAATTTATAATGTTCGGCAAAACATTGGTTTTGTTATGGTATTTAATGGGTAGTCGCGTAAGTGAAAATGTTTAAAATTCGTGAAGCACTTGAAAGGGTGTCAATGAAAGGTCCAATGGAAATAGAATAATCTTCAAACATTATAAACATAAGATTAATTCGAGACGACATAATGATTAAAATAAATAGTGTGATAGGGTGGTAATGCCAACATGGATTTCATGATGAATGAAACTTTTATTTAGGTTATAGATGAGGTCAACGAGGAGTTGTAATTACATGTTGAATCTTGGGCTATGCCACAATGATATTTCATAATTACAGGAAATCTAAAATGCGTCGAATGGTGATAACTAAGTAATTTATTTTACTATTAAGAGGCAGTTGATAAATCGGACCACACAACCAATGATAATGTTTAACACCAGAAATTGAAAACCATGCAAAGATGGAAGTGTCTTTAGTTTTGTAAAAACCTTTGTAGATAATTTCAGGTTCATCATCAAAAGCAAGGTCGACCTGCAACAAAATCACCAAGGTACGAGAGTTCAAATAAATGCGATAATACCAAGCTTGAGGGGATTCAATTTCAAGATGAAGGCACACTTCTCACGGTTCAAGATCTTCATCACAAGGATGTTACGTCAATGTCAAATCTAAGGATGACTCCGGAGGTAGTTCTTCATTCACTTGTGTAGCTTAAGGCTCGTAAGAAGTAGTCATGCACAACACCATGAATTCAAGGAAATGAAAAAAAAAATCTTCAATCAAAATCAATTCAAGGATGAATGTGTGAAAGATTTAGTATATCAAGATGTGTGGTTGCTGCAGCTTGCTTCATGGTCAAACAACTTGACCTCAGTAGTTAAAGATTCTAATTATGTCAATGCTAGGTCATGTTCCTTTTGGCCTTCTTACACCTTCTCACGTTCATTTTCAACCAAAAAGTTTTGAAGTTCAAAATCCCACTCAAACTTCTTCAAACTTGCAATTGTTGTTGTTGCCACGGCCTTGTACTTCTTTGAAGCAATAGGATTGGAAGAGATTATAGAGTCTGTACATTTTGAATGGCATATAGAAACCTCCTTACGAATGTTATCCCTACTTTTACACAATTTTGATAATTTGCTTTCGTCATTTTTGAAGCACTTCTTTAGGTGAATTAAAGTTGTCACCTAGGAGTTCACTTTGGATTGGGGACCTTCCTTTTCTGCGTGCATAGTTGATTTCTTCGAATGGTGGTTCTACTCCACATTTTTTGCATTTTCCAATAATTTCTTTAGTAGCACTATGTGGTTTGGCTTGAAAAACCTTCAATTCTTTCATGCCTTCTAAGAGAAACCATTTTCATCTTGCACATCTTTGTCAATAAGGTGCATGTCAATTCAATAGTCACTTTGTGTGATGTTGTTATAGTCAAACTCAACTTCAATCTTCCACATGGTGCATGCCTTGTTGCCTTCTTCAATTGTTGATGTGTTGTATCACGCGCATATTGAACCCAATTCATTCGAATGCCCTTTTGTTTAATTAACTAGTTGTGTAAAAAAATAGTTGGGTAGTCACCATTTGGGGGAGGATGGGCATAGACATCTTCATACAACTTACAAAATATTTCACGATCCTTTTCGGTCAAGAACTCACTAACATTCGCTTTCCATCCATTTTGCTGCGTAGCACCAAAAACAAAGGTGAATTCTTCAAAAGCCACTATAGATGTTATGATGTCCTTGTGGGGATTCAGACCTTCACAACATAACCTTAGCATGTTTGCAAAGTTAGAGACTTCCCATCATGATCAACTAAGAGTATGGCTCACCCTTAATTTGAAGCTTTTTTTTCCCCTCTTATTCACCAAATCATCTCTCACATTTTCATTATTCAAAGCCAATGGTTTTCTCTTCAAAATCAAGGATGCCATAATGAAAGATGAACAATGAACTTATGCACTAACGAGGTGAAAAAACTTTGTAAGCCTCAACAAATCACTGTTTGAAATGTTGCACTTGAGCTATCATAATTTTTTAAAAACTCAAAATGACGAAGCACCAAATAATCATAAGTTCAAAGTTTTGTGGAAACTTAAACTTGAAGTGCAAGATTGGCAATAATAGAGCGTGTGCAAAGCTTGGGTCAAGGTGCCAAGAATTCGCACCAAAAGTTTGATGATAATGGCGATGGTGGTTGACCCCTACCCCATAGGTGTTTTGCTCTTCTACATTCGCAAGATGGACAAAAATGGAAAAAAAATTGAACACTGATTTATTTTAATTTACTTTTTTTGGGGGGGTGCAAGGATCAACAAATGTATACTTGATCATGCTTTGACCCACCAATTAAGTAACATAGGATGTCCCATTTGACTAGCACACCATTATCCATCTTCACTAAGGATGTTATTTTGCTTTGTCCAGTTTGACTAGATGTTCTAGATGACTGGAAAACATTAGTCATTTTGACCAAAGTGGTCATTTTTTTGGTCCAACTTGACTAGATGTTCAATTTGACATATAATCATTAGGTCACTTTACTCAAGTTTACTAATAAAAAATACACATGTCATTCAAGCCTATAGTCAAAATGTACATGTTCATTAGTAAAAAAAACTTGTTAATCAACCTTTTGAAAACCATGAATTGTAATAGTGTGATGATGTTCAATGATTTTTTTGTTGTTAAATTGGATTTGGATGTTGTACGAAAATCAATAAAGTAATTGTTCAAAAAATCCATCATTCTCAGGTTCCCATTAGTGAGTATTTTGTGTTCGACTTATCACAATTTTCATTATGCTTTATTAGGAACCTTTAATCCTTTTCTTTTCAATGTTGTTGTGATTAATGAATCCCAAGGGCTTTCAATCCTACATCAATTTTTCTTGTGTCATTTTGTCCTTAATAAAGGAAATAACTTAAAATTGTCATCAAAATTATGTGCTTGAAAAAAAGAGAAAGAAGTTATTTTCCTTGTTTCTACAATCCATCTATTTCTTTATGTGTTAGACTAATGGAATTATGGATTGAGCGAAAATTCTTTTGCTTTTGTTGTCCTTCTATTTCCTTGTGTTAAACGAATGAATCCAAGGATGAATAGAAAACATTATTTTGCTTCAACAATCCTATTTCCTTTTGTGCTAAATTGATGAATTTAAGGATTGACAATAAACACTCTTTTACTTGGATAATCTTTCTATTTCCTTTTGTCCTAGTCTAATGAATCTAAGGACTATCATTAAGAATTCTAAGGAGTTCCAATAGATTTTTACTATTTGATGTGCTTGATTAATAAGTTTTAAGACTATCAACAAGAACTTTAAACACTCTACAATCCTTATCTTACATTTTATAGTAGAATAACAACTCTAAGCACTAGTAGAAAACCTCACTTTTTTAACCAAAAAGTTTTCAACTACTCGTACTAAGCATTTTTTAATTTTAAAATAAAATTATGGTAATTATTAATTAAGTCGACTCATTTATTATATTGGCATATATTTGAAAGTATTTTTCAACTAGGTGGTCATTTGCCAAATATTCCTGACATCAACAATGTTTCCAAGTTGAATGCTCAATTATGTTGGTAAATAGTCTGAACATGTTTCAACCATGGGGCCATTTTTGGAATATTTTTGACATTTAAAATTCTCTAGTTGGCACATAGTTAAGACATTGTTTAGTGTTTAATTATTTTGGTGACACCATAAACACACATATGGATGATAAAATGTTTTAAAGGATGGATAAAATGCAATCTTATTTGCAACTTTGTTACGACTATCTCTCTCAACTAGGCTAGACAACTAGTAGGTGACTTCAATTTTATACATATAATAAACTTTAATTTTTTTTTAAAAATGAAAAAATTTGAAATGTAAATGAACTTAATAATGTGTACATTCAATACATGACTAAATTATCATTTTTATGTAAATTGAATCTTAGTTTACAACATATCAAGTAATGATACATAACTAATGATTTTGTGAAATTCTAATGGTTATTTATTTTTATACACACTTAATATTTTTTCTAAATTGTAATAAACTTTCCTTTGACATTAAACTACATGTAAATACAATTTGTGTAAATGAATAGTTATGTATGATGCAAATATTTTTTTGTGCACATAAATATTAAAATTTTAATTTCAAATTAAATTTTAAGGAACTTCTAAAATATAAGTTTATAATAATTTATGTTCAGTATCAATTATATATGTGTAACATAAATTATATATATGTTAAACCCTAAACCAAATGTTAGTTGACAATTAATAATACATAATTAATATTTTTTGGAATTATAGTTTTTATTATATTTTGGTTATTAGTTCCAATAATTTCTTTAAATTATAATTGTATTAACAAGATTGATTATTATTATTATTATTATTAAATTATGATAATAATCGTAATAATTAATAAGTATATTTAATAAATCATAAAAATTATAAAAATAATAATTATTTTAACACTATTATAGTTGCAAAAATATATATAATTTAAACATATATTATAACAGTTCATAATAATCATAACAAGTTAGGTAACAATACGAATAGTAATATTAATTAGGTTACAATTATGTTATAACTAAATTACAACTAAAATGTTCATCCCATATTGTTTGGCGCTAAAAGTGCACTAGGATTGTTGGAGAAACATAATAATTATGAAAATGTAATAGCCATTTGGGATCAACCAATAAAAAAAGCTCAATCTTAAAGGCTAAACCAAATCAAATAGGATTTCATTGTTAAGTGCCATGTGTTATTACATGTTGAGCTTTGTGTAAACACCCACACAAATTTTCTTGACATTTTGGACCTCTTTTGTTGCTACAGGAAGCAATATTTAACTTCTAGTTACAAGGAGGTGCTTTGACTATCTGGCTGCTTTTGGCACCAATCATACCAAGACCGTTTACTGGATGTCAAATTCATTTGTGTGGGAACTTGCATTATGGTTTCCAAAATCACACATCATCACAACTTGTGTACAAAGTTGTCAACAGTATCTTTCCTTGGATACATCGGTGGCTTGAGAGCCAAAACCATAACAATCGGCTTTTTGCCTTGGCAAAATAGTTCTTCCCAATGACCACTTGGCATTTACATAATTACTATTCTGTTCAATCCATAGTCTACATTGGAGTCAAGTATAGAGTGGAACGAGACTCCTGGAATATAGTTCCATGCCTTTCAAGTATCGCATAGGTGCTCCTCCCGCTCTCACCCAGAAAAGAAAACAAATCAGAGCAACGAAGAAAAAGACATCAGATGCCTTGGAGATAAAAAACCCATATCCAAGGGCCATAAGCGGGGCAGCTAATCATTAGCTTCCCATTGGTGGCAGCTCCAAGTACACCCTTAAACCCAACTTTTATTTTTGTAGTTTTCTTTGGAGCCATCCTCTCACCCTTGCCGACCATGAAGGCAGGATTATCAACTTGCAAAACATACTCCACGAAATCATTGAAGACATTTCGGAAGTTCAGAGCACTGGTAGCCCCTTTAACAATAATGGGACCTTGTGGAATGGGTGGGCAGCAAGTTCCAAGCAACTTGACGGAGTAGATCCCACCTTGCACATGTGACACCTTCATGATCCCAGATAAATCTTTTGAAATCTTCCATGGCTCAAAAGTCACAGCCACTTCGACTTCCAATCCATCAAGGTCAGCTGCGTTCGCAACAACCTTGGGTTGCTCAACTATAAACCCATCTTCAACTGCTTCTGGTGTCAGTTCACAAATGTATTGTACCTTGGTGGGAAGATAATGCACAAATTGAAACTTCTGCGTATGTCGATTCCCAAGCGGAACATCAAATTGCAACGGATGCTCAAGGCCTGCTTGGACTGCCTTCAATTTGAGTTCATACACGTAGTTGCCCAACAAATCACTCGTGAGTGTCAAAATGCTTGTTCTCTGGCACACTAGCAATAGTCGGACTTCAATATCGATTGCTCCGACACCTTGTGGCTCAATTTCCAAAGTGCTCAATATCCTCACCTGTTAATAATAATTAACAAGTGAGTTCACAAGCCAATTATAAAGTATGAGGACTTGGTCTTTTTGCAACCCAAGCTCTTGTCTTAGATACTCATACTACCACTATAACAAGATTCATTATTTTGGTTTCCTATTTTTACATAATTTATGCAAAGGAAGTTAAACTGCAAACCTCTGGGTCTTCACATTTTGCGGCAAAGGAAACCACGGTTTGCAATGGGTTCCTGAAATGGAGGGTATGGATGCGAAGCTCCCGCGTAACCATGGTAAATGGAATTTGGACGACAGTGTCCGCTTCATGTGCTGTAAAAGCCAATTTGAAAAACACAAACTCCTTTGTATGGTCATTGATGAATCTGGCAAGGCATTTATACATCCCAGGTTTATGAGCCAGAAACACAAGCTGTATATCACGGGCAACAAGCCCGGGTATGTCAGTCAAAGGAGGTCCTTCTAATATTGTCGGAATGCCGGGCTCCAGTTCTTCCAAGACTTGGGCATCTAGCCTCAAGTGTTGTGATGCTTTCGTCCAATTGCGAATGGTTACCGAAAACTCAAATTTCGATCGCGCTTTCACATCGAATGTAAGCTCAGCCTCTGGTAAAGGCTCACCTGCTTGCCCAATCAGCCCATAGAATAATGCAGAACCATCAGGAAGTCCGAACAATATTGAACCTTCATGTTGCGCTTCATTTGAAGACCCAGTCATGGTCATCGGTATGTACATAACTTCATATTCAACTGTTTCACCAGGAGGGACTGTAAACTTGTTTAGGCCCGTGAAAAACTTGTTGATGATCTTGGGGTACAAGTACCAGGGCTTTCTGGTTGTGTTCACCACCGGAATGCTTTTGGTGTCAGAACTCCGCACAGGTGCGGCGAAGTTGTAATTACGTGGTAAGTCTCTTTCTATGCATCCTCCTGTGACCGTCAAATAGAGGGTTTCTCCCCCTACCACTGTGCACCCAATTCTCTCAAGACGGATGTCGTACAAAATAGATGATGGATGAAATGTGATGTCTATATTTGTGATTTGATGTGGAGCTAAAAACCCATCTGGAGGGTAGAAGGTGAGCTCTGATATCCATGTCTCAGTATCCCAAGTAAATAACGACCCTAATTCGCCAACATTCTCAACCTGTTTGACCCAGGTATATTGGTGAGTAGTTGCAATCTTTTGTAAGACTTCAGTTCATCTCAAAATGAGGGAAAAATTGTCATGTACATATATTAAAAGATAGGTGTTTGTTTTGTTTGTATGGTTTGTTTGGATGTGATCATGTTGTTATAACCCTCCCAAGCTGTGGAGCCCTTCTCTGCTTTTGGTAATGCCAAAAGTCCCTTGACAAGGTGGTGTGCAAATTTTTTTGTTTTGCAATGTTCAAACCAACTGAGCAAAATTTATTAAATTTAGAATTATTTTTGCCTGATTTTTTTTTTAATGCAAACCAAATTAAAACTAATTTGTCAATGTTCCATAAGAACTCTGAAGTTAAGCTCATGTCCCCAGAGTAGTAGTATTGGGCTCAGGAACTTACAAGAATTCTAGTATATTTGGGCCAACGTAAAGGGGTCTACTAATCATCATAAAGTTATTTGTCAAGTGATCATTTGTCCTACCCTAAACCAGTTCCTGATGTATCATCATCTTTGGAATGAAAGAAAGATTTGAATATTTAGTTCTCTATTTAGATTATATGACATTGATAGATCAAAAGAGTACAACCTGCATTTGCATGGTTTTTTTGGAGCCATAGACAATGGTGCCAAAATGCAAGATTTGTGTGCTCAAAATAATGTCAGTGCCAATACCCATCCCTGAGATTGACATAAGCACAACCTCAACACCAGACATGTCCATTGGCACAATTTCTTGGAACATTGATATCCTTTTCTTTGGGGCAAACACCACTTCGCATACCCCAACCTGCATATGTAATCAGCTTACAAGAAGGTGAAGCTTACAAGAAACTGAATTTACTTCAGCTTTTATAAGTTTTTTTTGGTGGAAAATTCATTGAAGTTATTTTGCTCTAAAAATGTAATTACACTGTACTTCACTTTGTGTTTTGGAAACAAATCATTATTTCAATGAATAAAGTGAAATGGTTTTTGAAATTAGATATAGGTGAAATTATAGGTCATAAACCCAATCATATCTTTTGAAGAATTTTTGAAATTTCTCAAATGCAATGATTGAAAGGAAGTATCAAGATCATCAAATACGAAAGACGGCTAAAATGCACGCTTGTTATTCCAGACAGCTCTTCATTCATCTACTGAATGTCTTTGTAATGATCAACTTTAATGGCAACTGCTAAATGGATGAATTTCAAAGTACATAAGTTGTAACTAATCAGGCGTGGGGGGTTTGATAAGTTACAGAATGTGGCTTCAAACGTAACCCGTTGTATGGCAGCAATTCAATGTCAATCGCATTTAAGGCTTCTCTTGCAGGTTCAAATGAGATGGACAAAAGTGCCTCGCTTTTGTTTATGATTTCCACCTACAAATGTTTGGTTGTTTCCATATTTCAGAGAAAGTTTGAGTGCACTTGTAACACAAATTGGAACTATTAGAGTTCATACATGGCACTTACAACAGTAATGTATGAATGATGGTTTTGTGTTTATTTTTTCTTTACGTTGCATTTCCTATATTGAGATTCTTTGTTCTTCAGCCAAAACCAAATTCAAAATGGCAAAGGTTATAAGTGGAAGAAACATGAAATACCATATTGTAGGAGAAAAGGCAATGACACCCCACCAAACTTCATTTCCAGGAATCACGACTTCAAAGCTATTATTTTAAGTGTACAAGATAGATAACCTAGAAATGATCTAGAAGTGATCAATTAGGATATTCATACACCCCAAGACTAAAGTTTTTTCATTTTCACTACCCAGGTTCCTCAAATGATTATGTGACAGATCAATTCTGTTAAGTTATCCCAACAAACATTTGAAACTTGAATACTGTGGTACCTTGGCTCTTCGGCGGCAAGGTGCCTGATAATAATATAATTTTGTCAGTTACTTTCATTAATATAAATAATATTATTTTCCAATTAGGCACTATACTAAATAATGAAGCTAGTGTGCTTGAGAGTTTCCTTCAGATATTCAGCATGGCAGGTAGGTATTTTCCAGTTTTGGTCTGGTATCAACTTATTTTGACACCAGCTGGTACCAGTATTAGGCTCAATACTGATTTTGGGCTGATATATGGCAAGAATATGCCTGGTATATAGATTGTTACGTGACTGGTATAGCTCAAGTCCCTACCAGCTGGTACCGGTATTAAGCTGGTACCAGACTTAGGTCATACCAGATTGGTCTGGTAATTGATATCAGTGGCCATACCAATATTGATACCAGTCTTTAACCCTATATACCAGACCAACACTGGTATTTTCCAGGATTTTCAGCAATTTAAAGAAAAATTGATTAGTGCCCAACCAGCCTAGGTACTATGATACCTTCTAAGGACTATTTAAATTGTTGAGTAATCTAATGTACAAGAAGGGGTCTTCTTTTGAGGCAAGACTACATGTCTTGAGGTACAAATTCAACTTTGCCTCTCATTGCATAGCACTTCGCAAAGTCAACTGGAACTCTAGGATCATGACTGGAACAGTCACAAGGAAATCATTGGTAACCATGGCATGTTTTAGGAGTCTTGATGTTGGAAATTCCCCAGTAAACAATATTTACCAGACCATTGTTTTTGCCCAATTAAAAAATATATTCTAAGTGAATGGTTAGAAAACTAACATGTATCGCTGCAACTTTGCCCATATGAATAGGGCCAAATGTCAATAGTTTTTGGGTTTGGTCAACAAGTTCAACAACTAATGGCGTTCCTTCACCATGTACATATACATTCACAACATCCAACCCATTGATTTGGAAGCTGATTTCTTCCTTGTATTTCACGTACTCACGAGGCATAAAATTAAGAAGTAACACTTCTTGGTCTCCACCTTCCATTATCCAAGTAGTGTGAGGGACATAAAGTTGGGGTGTGGAGTTGTACATGAGTTGCACTGTGTTGCACTCCACACTTGTGTTTGTGGCTAACAACATACAGGATGGTGCCTCGCGAGTGGGCACATGCAAAAAGGTTGGGCCAAAATCAAAGTGATACCAACTAAAGCTTATCCTGGCACCATAGCAAAGGCCGTTGAATAACATCCGGTACCGGTTGCCTTTAAATACCTATTGACCAATTAAATTTAATAAAACATTCTTGATACAAGCAAATAATGAACTTTAGGTCACCCAAACATTTAAGCCTTGTTGGACTATATATTCACATGTACATACACCTATATTCCCCTTTTACATTAGCCTAGGTCCAAATTGGAGTTATATAATTTTAGGATCATAATTTTCATGTGCAATGAAAAAGCTCAATGTGCACTTAGGAAGGCTCAATTTTTACAGTTTAGTTTTTTTGGGGTTGGGATGGTTCCCAATGTGTTTCCATAGAGGTCCCACCAAGTTCCCAATTTATTCCCCAAGATGTTCCCAATAGCACCACATTCTCATCCCATGTGCTTTGACCAAAGCTGAACTCTCATGTACCTACATAAACTATAAAGGGTCGCCAGAGGCCTTATTGAGGGGTGCCCAATGTTTCCACACAAAAGAATGTGACAGGTGAAACAAATTGGCTACTTCAATAATATTTTTAAAAAACTTTGGATGCACTCCTCAATTAATTTATAAAGAAAGATGAATATACACCCATACATAAGAAGCGCCAAACATTTTTAGTGCATATATGTGTGTGGGTTTACATGTTTATGTGATTTTTGGGTATGTTTCAGTTCATTGAAATGAGGGATAATGAGGATTTATTGGTGTCCTAAACCTATCCTATGATGATAATGCAATAGAAAACGTTAAATTATGTAGTACAGGGGCGGCTTCAGCACATGTCTGCTGAGTAATTTACTTAGATGTTTCCATTTTTAAAATTAGAATATTCCTGAATATTCGAAGAGATTCTTCATTTTCCTTAACAATTTTATTTTCTTTGAGAATTTAAAAAAAATCAGCATTTCTTAAGAAAAATAATTTGTGCTGAACCCACCAATGTACTACAGTAGTTTCAAAAAGATCCCTTCCTATATAGATTTTGACCAGTTTGTTGTGTAAAGGGGGTTGGGAAAAGATCTAAGGTCCCCATCACATTAAATCTTTTTCTTTTGAGACATTTTGGAGAGGTGTTGAACAAACAACTGATACCCCACCTAACAATCACTTTCATAATTCTATTGCAAAGCATTCAAGAAAACATGGTTAGTTATGCATACTCGGCAAGTGACAGGGAAGTCTAAGATGGGTCCAAGTGTGGTTGGACAATAAGCTAATTCACAAACAACTTGTTCTTGTGGGCCAACGACTCCAGCAAGGGGTACCACTTCAACTTCATTTGTCTTTCCAACCAACCACAAGAATTCAAATGAATAGACACACATATTGGTGATTATGAACTTCTTGAAAACCTTGTCATTGATAAGAACTTCACCAAATAGGATGCGATTATCTTCAATCGCCGAAAGGCGGACAGGAATCATGTCTTCAACAATTTCCAAGAAGATCTTATCATGGACTGAATAACCCTCACCTTTAATATTCAAATTGATATGCAAAGATTTTTTAACCTGGCATGTTACATTGAAGTTTTGTTTTCCCTCACATGTTGGAGCATATGTGACCATAATTTCTTTTGCATCATTTGCTAGAACAACACCTTGTTGAGGCTCAAAATAAAGGTCAGGTTTTATCAATATTTCATTATGAAGCCACCCTCTCAATTCCTCAACATAGATACCCAAATCACATTTCCGCTGGCATGCTTGTTTGTCAAAGCAGAATGGAAACGATGATTCTTCAGAGTTATTCAACTTAACCAAAAGCATTCTTTTTTCACCAACCAACACCCGTCCAAAATTGATGGTTTGTGTATCAAAACACATATCTGGTTTGACAACACTTCCAACTAAAAGAAAGGGGACATTTATACCAAGTTCCACAATCTTGAAAATCCAAAAGCTCTCCACCAAATTGTGTTGAGTTGGTGTAAAATCAAATGACATCTCATGCCCTTCACCCGATTCAATAAGCCCTGTTTTGCACAAGCATCTGCGCATAGATAGACCTTTTTATCTTATGATAGCATGTCTCCAATAGTTAATGATTGGATGGTTATAATGCAAGAGCCTCTAACGTAGGAGTACAATATCAACACAATGAAGGCAACTTGTTGTCAATGTTTCAAGAATATAGATATAGATTATCCATTTCAAACTAATCTGAATTTTACCAGCAAATTTCCTACTTTATATGAGATTTTGAGATGCAACACTTTTTATGTGTTAAATGCTTGCTGGATTTTACAAATAGAAAGGGAATATATTAAAAATTATTGTATTCCATGCAGGCATCAATTATGATTGCTTTGTCAAGATTGCATAAATTCAGAAATTGTAAGATAATACTTGATCTATTGTATATAATTTCTATTAAGATGTTATTGTAATTAGATTCAACAATCAATTGTGATTCATAGTTACTTTAAATCATATGAATTAATTCTATCATGTGATTCATAATAATTAGGGTTGAGTCTGTCTCATATGGGTCATATATACCTAAATGGGTTTGAGAGGTATCCAAGGATTGCAGAATGGTTAGGCTCATCTTCTCTCCATTCTTGAGTAGGATTAGGAACTGGCTCCCATTCAAATTTGTACCGTGTATTTGTGGGATTCAAGGCATTGAAATATTTGATGTTTTGCACATTGACACCAAGGGATTCGAATTCAATGACTCTTGTTTCCAAGTCTAATGGACCTGCATACCCATTTGGACCAATAAGATCTGCATGCCGCCGTAACCCAGTAATGTAGTCACTTAGGGGAAGTTTAAAGTGACACCAGGGCCTTTGGACACTACCACTCAGAGGTATGTTGATATGTGTATATCCTGGTTGAAGGAAATCAATATCACATATTAGAAGCCTTGTGCAATCTTCAACTTCGTTGGGACAAAAATTCACAATTATTCTTTCAATCTTGTTTGGCTCTACTTTGGGTGCAGAGTGAACGAAATATATTTCATCCTTAGGTAGAGACATGTCTGACATTAAAACTTGCCACCGTAATGGAAGCACAGTAGAACTCAAGTTTTTTACAGTGAAAGAATATACTCGAGTTTGATACATCATAGTGGTCTTGAATTGGATACCCTTGCAATTGCATTCATAACGTGCAGTGTCAACAATAGCATGTAGTTTTAATCTGAATGCTTTGTTGGAGCCATTGATGATTTCATGCAAAGGCTCAATTGGACCATCTTTTAGACCCAATGGAGTTGGTGTTGTTAGTGGTTTTTCTTTAGTACCTATTATGGAGGATGTGTTTTTGACCTTGGGATTGGGCTTCCCTGCAGCTTTGGCTTCAGCCTTTCCATCTTTGGTTTCTTTTGGGTCCTTCCCACTACCACTATTTCCAACTAGAGCAATCATAGCAAGATCATGTATTGGCGAATCCCAGTTAGATGGCATTTCAATTCCTCTTGGGAATTCAATGTTGTACAATGACAAGTGTATTTCTTGGTCAAGAATTTGAATTGGTTGAGTTGGATGGAAAGTAGCAGTGATAATCTTTGATGCTCCAGCATGTAAATGCCCAGTTGCAGGTGTGAATGTGAAGTCTGATATCATTGGCCAAGCAAATCGCCAATGCTTGTCTTTGAGGTTGTTTTTCAAAGTGAATGTGGCCACATAAGGAACCCCAGGACCACTATCTTCATACCAAAGGGTGTCTTCTCGATTTCCTGGAAGCCCAACACATTCAACTTCTTCCCAATAACCCTCACCTGTTACACGCACACCCAACCGTGCATAAGGGTTGTGTTTAATGTCCAACTTGATTTCTTTATCATAAGGTCCACCCTGAAGGGGGACAAATGTGACAAGAAATGTCTCTTTGCCCTTGGCTTTGATGGACACAGTTTGACCAGGTGTGAGGGGGGTTTCAATGATCCCTTGTTGGTGACTAAGCAAGCACCATGGCATTCCACCTCCTTTAACATCCATGATTGTTGTTGCTGGAACAATGCCTTTATTTTGGAGTTGGAAAGAATAGGTGAGTGTTTTCCCAACACGTATTTGAGGGAATTGAAGCCATGGTACCCCAGTTGGTGAAAAGGTGGTTGGGTTTGTGACTTGCAAATATGGCAATGTGCCTTCTCCTTGTAATTGACACTTGAACATTTTTGTTTTTATGTTATCACCCCCATCTCTCACAAGTGCTTCAAATATTGCATAATAACGTTGCATAGTTGATGGTTTGAATGCACAATTCACATACCTATATTGACAACCAAATTTCACATTAGCCTACATTTGCATCATGTTATAAACCCCTCTAAATGGTTTTTGAAAAATTGTGATCCAAAAAGTTTGATTTGCACAAAATCAGGCTTCAACTAAACCTAAATTGCAATGAGCAAAACATGCATGTGAAAGCAAATGGAGGATGCATGAAATGTGCATATTTTACAAATGTTCAACAATTTTTCACCAAATAGATTTGTAAAATTGCTTGGACTATGGTTGACATTGAACAATGTGCATGAAATAACCTTGGTTATGATTGTACACGAATTATTTCTTTCCCATATAACAACCCTACTCCTTATAGTGTTAACCCTAACCCCTAAAATCCAGTCAAAATATCTTAAAACTCATAATAGATAATTTGTTCCAGGCAATACCAATTTCAACTAACCTGAATTCATGAGGTGGTATTTCAAGCATTGCAGGTTGAACAGTTATTGCAAAAGGTTCTTCATATGGAGATTGAGTTTCAAGGTTAGGCATGATAGGGGTCACAATAAAATCTACAAAACAAGGCACTTTGAATGGATTGTCTATTCGAAAGTTGGCTTCAAGTTTTTTGCCTATAGTTGCTAGTGGTTGTTTTGGTTTGGATTTATCTCCTGTAAAGCGCACCGATGGCCGACCCTTCATGGGTTGTCCAGCTGGTTGCCTCTCACAATCAATGATGAAAGCCCCAAAGGAAAACAAATTTTCATTCTTAGAGTAGATTCCATAAGGTGGTGTAATCCCTGGAGTATCAAGCTCATCAATCACCCGATGCTCCTCAAATATGACATCTGGATTTGTGTTTATCCCTGAGAGTTTTGATTCACCAGTGAGTTCATAAGTGATGTTTTCAGGATATTTGCTTGGGTCCACATCAGAAATGTTGACCATCACCTGCTCAGTCACAACCTTTGGAGCTTCTGGTCCCTTGAAGAATATATTCACATCTACTTGTTCTCCAGGGAGGATGGTTCCAACTGCCGGGGTCAACTGAAATCTCTCCAGCTCAAGCATAGCACCACTGATGCCATTTTTTTCTTTCTTCCCTTTATCTCCTTTCCCACTACTTTTATGGCTTTTCATTGTTCTAACACTTGTTGCTGTTTTGGCACTCGCCACTGTCTTTGCACTTTTTTTGCTTGCTTGTGAAACTATATCAGATTTACCTGGTCTTGGACTACCAGGTGCACTTAGAGCCTTAGGGTTTGATAATAAAAAGTCAAATGCAAATACACCCCTATTACAAATCTTAAGGACGAGGCTTTCAGAAAGGTGACCACAAATGATGTAACCAAAATGGATACCGTGTGCTGGTAACAATTGGAACTGGGAGTGCACTGCGTGAAGATCAACAAATATTGTAAGGATTTTCTCAACCACAGTGGTTTCACACTCAATTAGCTCTAGTTGAAGGTCTCGCGAACGCTTCAGGATCACCTCACTAATGAGTCTCTTGTCTTTATTGAATTGCACATCCACCTGTGAGTTGAATCACAGATTTGTCAGATCAATGACACTGTTTTGAATTGGCAGCCACTACACAAATTTAAGATATCCTACCCCATTTCCATGCCCTATAGAAAGGCCCCATTGTTGTGACTTTGTATACATTGTATACATAAGTTTCAATGGCTTTTGATAAGCACTACAATAGGCATTATAATTGTGGAACATACTTCATTTAAAAATAACAATCGCACAACTATGTGGTGATTAATGATTATATATCTTCCATCACATCATATCATTTTTTCAGATCCTCATATCAGAGAGAGGTGGTGGCAATATTAGATGCCAAACCTCTTACAACATGTTCAACATCTCTTGGTGGACATTACACTTACGCTTGCAAAATGTGAAACATTTTAGATGAAGACTTGGGCAACAGAAGGTATTCATGCAAGCAACTAACTTAGTAAAAAAGTCTAACAAGTTTTGTTATTAGGAAAAATTAATCAACTCATCTCAGGTCTATAATTTTCAAATCTAATTCAAAATAAGTCGAAAGAATGAGTTGTAAAGTGCAAAATGTTTGTTGTGTTTCATTCTCTCTCCCATATACTACTTTTTTAAATTTTTTTTACAAAAAAATGCTTCAGCAGAATAATAAAACATCCTTATCCACATGGAAATAAGGCATGACACCTTACTAGAGTTTGATAGGGTCATCATTTCCCACATTTATGAATACATGAAAATATCAAATTGCATGAAGGGTTATGATAGATCATGTGTAAAGACCATTGGAAACAACATGCTTCACACACAAATCATGGCCTCTAGCTTTCCTTATTAGCTTTGAAGCAAGTTTTGGTGAGATTCACACCTTTAGTTGTCCTTTGGGTGTTAAGACACCTTCCATTGGGATGAACGTGAAAAGGTCTTGCATGAGGAGGGATCGAGGGGCAAATTTAAAACCCACTTTGTATTTCCCTTTATTCTCCAAAGTTATCTGCTTGAGTGAACTCTCACACACTTTTATAATACCAAAATCAATACCAATATTGTTAGGGTTGCCATTGGGTAATGGAGGATATGTCACCCCTACATCCAAAAGATATGCTTCTGCTGTTATGGGTAACACAAGCTCTTGTTCTGCCTTATCATCTTGGTTTGTGCCATTTGATACCTGCATATTCCAACATTTGGTTATTAACATTGATCAAATAGAATCTATGAATGTTTAACAAAACAAAATGTCATATTTGACATCCAAGCGAATCCATCCTTGGGTGGTACCATTAGGAACCACCTCAAGACATGGTTAAAGAACCATAAATGATCAAATCGTTTTTTTGAGCTCTTTATTTTAAATGTTTTCACAATTATAAATTTTATTTTAGTGTTTATCAATTGCATGCACTAATATATGATTTGTAATTTATTTTGAAATAAAAAATTAATTTTCTGTTAAATTTTATATTTTTAATTAAAATGGCCCCTTAAAATTTTGATAATGTTAACTTAAAAAATTAATAACTAAATTATACTTACTCAATTAATTTTTTAATAAAAACTTTAAAATAGAATGACTTCCAAATTTTTTTTAAAAAAAAGTTCTCAAGAGAATTTTCAAATCATGTTTCATATTTATGTTCATAATTAAAAAGTTCAAAAAACAAAACTAATGCTACATTTTTGAAACTTTTTAAAAATGCAATGATTAAAATATCAAAATACACAATTTTTTTAGATTATTAAAATTTTAACATCTATGGAACTTAATAAAAATTCATTAAAAAATTTATTAAAAAATTTATTTAAGTTTGATGGGTCCAAGAAAATTAAGATGTGACATTCCTAACGCTACCACCCAAGGATGGGCTTGCCCATCCTTCATTTGGGTAAAGATGAATGGTAGAAGAAATAAAAATAGCTTTCCATATTAGGAATTCTATTGATTGAAACATGTCAAACCATGCAAATACCAAAAATGATACAATGAAATAAATCATTTTGGTTTTTTCTTAAAAAAATTGGGAATCATGAAAATGATTGAAGGCATTCTACTTTTACAATAAGCTTTTCATGGTAAATGTGTTCTTGGATTGAGCGGAATACAATCATAACTTCTCCAATATTTCCAGTCTTGATCTTGCCTCTAATTGGTGTCACCTCAAATTCCATAGGCAAAGTTTCCAAACCTCCAATACTCCATTGCACTTTCAATGCAGACATGTTTCTACACATGCATGTTAGAGTGAGCCATGACATGCAATGGACTATAAATGATCCAATAACAATAATGTTTGCATCATAACAAATGCATAGGAGACCTGACCCTTCTCCAGATTAAAAACCGGGTGCTTCCCTCTTTCACAATGTGTTTACATCACCTAAGAAACCTTATGATACATAAAGTTCTGACAAATCCTGCTGAAACTCTTGTGCTCTTGACAAGGTGCACAGAATACACTATTTAAACTACGCCAATTTTTACTCTTATATGTTGTTTGATGTTGCTTCACTCTAACTTGTGGTAATATGGAGCCATGATTAGTTCATTTCTTGAGCATGTTTTGTAAGGCTTTCAACAATAAGCACTATTATCAATTCATAACTGACATTGTATCACACATGCAAAATGAGGAATTTGGAACATTTTTTCCCTTGCTTAGAATTTCAACAAATGAGCTCACCATCAAGTCATGACCAGAATATTAAAGAGGGACAAGAATTGAAGCATGGTGTAGTTTATATCATCCATTTTGTGAAAATTTCTCCTTTTATCTCAACACATAGTGTCCCAACACTATCAACTTGTGTTGATGGCTACTTAACGTATGAACTGAGGTGTTACATGTGTATGATTATTGTTTATGAATGCATTCATAGCCCAAAGAAAAGGAGAATAATTACTTGATTAAGAGCATTTTGATTGTTCTGCACCCCAGGAGGACTTGGCCAAAGGCAATGATGACAGGCTCAAGTTCAACTTTAGGTGTATCAGCAAAGCATGTTACGGCATATTCTAGGACTGTAGGATTGTTGACAATCGTGCACACAAGTTTGTAATTGAGTTTCCCATGGGTACCCTATTTGTAAGAGAAATTAAAATCCAAAGACCCAAATGCAAATTAGAGCTTCTTTTAGTAATCATGCCATGAAAATTTTCCCAATATCTGCTACTTATTTTTTTCTCAACAAAGAAATCAAATCTATGATTCACAACAAGCCAAAACCACAATACAATAATTTTGACGGAAAGTAGACAAATCATAATGTTTGCAAGTCTTGTATCTAAGAAACATCAAATTCTTATAGTGAACATATTGATTCTATTCCATGATATTTTCAGTTCATTCACAATTATTATTTCAAACTGTAATGCTCAAATCACAATGTCTGCAAACGGTTTACCTTAGTTGGGTAAGAATAAATGCACAAGTCTGCAGCTCCATTAATCTTGATATCCATTGAACTTGGGTGCAGGATGAAGGGAGGACTGCCACTTGCCAATGTTTTGCTGACTATTGGTGACTCAGGTTGTCCAGCTTTCTTTGTCGGTGGTCCTTTCCCCACTGTTTCAGGCCCAACGGGTGATGTGGGTGCATCCTCACCTTTGATGAGTTGGAAATCAACATGCAGATCAAATTGCCCAACATTCTCAACATAAAGTCGCATGCTATGATTAGTGTCGGGAATGTTTGGATATCCATTGGGCAGTAGAGCTGTATTCATGGGTCCAAAGTCTATTACACCATTGGGGATTTTTACCAGGACAGGGGGCTCTTTATGTTTGACTCCAAAGCAGGGGGACATGTGATGCTTCCTACTTGGAAATGTCACAAGATATAATTGAATCCGTGGCAAGTCACAAATACCCATCACTTGTAGTTCTGCATGGCCTTGACCCCCTAGAACCTCAAAATTGAAAACACATTCAAACTCCTCTATAACACGCGACCAATATAATAAAGCCAAATTAATTGTACCTTTTCCTGGAATCACCCATCTTGTTTGCTTCACATATCCAATATGTGCTATGTCATGTGCTGATACATCCCCACTCTTGGTAACATTAGTTGTCTTTACCCCTTTTGCCCCTTTGGCATCTATTGGTTTACCTCCTTTTGCCTTTGCATCCTTTGGTGCACCACTACCTTTTGGTGAAGGAGGTGATGCTGGCTCGTCTAACTTTGTAAGGAAGGAGAATGGAAAATCTGGATTGGTGATTATGGTTCTCAATGGTGGCCTTTTAACTACTTGGAAAGTTGTGGGTGGTGGTACTCTTGTGTCATCATCTGGGGCAAGAGGAAGAATATCAATCCCATCTTGAAAGACATGTTGTATTTCTTGCATAGCATCAACTATAGTAAGGATCAGATTTGTTCCCAATGCTGCAACATCTGCCAAGCTTAGTATACCACCTAGCTCAGCGAGCACATCCCCTTCAGTGTTGTAGTGCCTATCCACTTCTTCTGGTGTGGGATATGCCAATATATATGGATAGGGTGTGTAAAGTCTTTCTGGTGCTATGATATTTGCACGGTCAATTTCAGTATTTTTATCTCCTTTTGCTTCTTGAACGCCCATCATTGCATATGGAATGATTTCTACAGTTGATAGCGTGCTAGCACAATTTTTAGTGTCCACATCCAACATTGGGACTGGCTCATCTGATGTCTCTTCTTGATATGTTTTCCTTGCACGGGCATGGTGGTTGTCTCCAAGAGCTTCAAATCGTTGGTAAAGCTTCCTCTTTCGTGCCTTCATTGCAATCACATACACTGAAGAATCGCCTTTCCAAACGACCCTTGTTTCTGTAGTTCCAGGCTCCCCTTCAGCCTTTGGAGGGGTGACCAATGTCCCAGGAAAAGATTGCAAGCCAAGTGCATTCAAAATACATCTCATAAGCTTGAGCACAGGTAAGTAATTTGAGCTCAATCCATCAATTATGAACCCCTTTGTGCAATCCGTTTCTTGAATACGAGCCTTCAGTCGTGCCTCTATATCTTTTTCCAACCCACTCTCTTGATCAACACCTTTCACAGCTGGAAGAGTGGCACCCTTAGCTTTTAGATCTAGCTTTCCTTTTGGATCTTTTGAAAGTGCAACCTCTTCTGGAGGAGGAGATTGCCAGGCAGACAAAACTCCACCAGCTGCAGGTAATTTGAGGGTCCCTTTTCCCACAGCAGAAAGGATGATATCTGTTACATTTATTAGTGGGCACTTATATCGTTTCGCTAATAACTGTGCTTGGGTGGTCTTTCCTGAAAATGGTGCCCCATAGATAACAATAATGATTGCCAAACTTTTTTCTCTTAAATCATTTGTTATCATAGGTTCTTTCCCACCTTTCATTTTTGAAGGATCGACTCCTTTTGGCCCACGCTTTGGCTTATCATCGGCTAGTGTCTGGGCGGCAACTTGGGGAGTGGGTATTTTGCCATTTCCAGTGGTCTCTGCTGCAGCAGAGGAGGCCTCTACTGCAAGGTCTTCCCAGAAGGGCTCACTTGGCTCTCGCACCTTGGCGTGCATCATATTATCTTTGTTGTAGCTTTTCAGGGCTCTCAACATTTTCTCTTCGAGTACATATTGTGTGTCAAATTCTAAAGAGTAGATTTCAATCGGATTTTCAGACTGATTTCTCACTGTGAAGTTGATCACAGTGGGTTGGAAAGATTTGGGTAATATAGGGTCAAGTTCCATGAATGCTGGCTCTATCACAACTGCTTGATAAATGCTCCGTCCCATAACGTGAATTACTGGCAAAGTGGGGTTGTCTTTAATGCGGAGAGGAATCTGTGTCACATACTGTGTTTTCATTGGTTTATAAATTGGTGAGAATTGCACCTACAAAACAACACGAACTTAAAGTCAAGTTTCAATTCGAAATTAACAATGCAAACTCTCATTCCAGGTTCAACCCACTAGAACAGTAAAAAGGACCAAAAACAGTATCTTCTTGCAATAAACGTAGGTATATTTTTCTCCTTTACCATGACCTTGAACATTGTCTCTTCTGATATTTGATGAAGATGAGATGGATTTGTGCAGACCTGTGTGACTTTCCTAAATATGGAACTCTTTCAGCATGCAGCAGAAAAAACAGAAGTTACAACGCTGTTATAAATGGCTAATTTCAGGACAAAAAAGTACGTCAGCTCCTCATAGACAGCTACATGTGGAAGAATTGACCTGTACGTCAAGACTGTCGTTAGGCTGCATGATGGCCTTGTTTGGCACCAATTTGAAGTAGTCCCAGTCACGCATGAGCTCCAGTATGACATTCCCATTCTCAGGCTTTTCCACACACCATTGCACCACTATTTCACCTATGTTTTTCATCCGCACTATGATCACCTGTTCCAAGTAAAAATTCATGACCTAGCAATTAACATTGTAGAGAGGCATTAAATCCATCTATTAAACTGGCAACCTAGGGGAGTATGGTGTGTCCACTTTCACTCATGTTATGATACATCACCTTGCAATGAGACACTTGCACTGCACCATAGTCAATGTATTCTGTGGAGAAGTGTAGCTTTGGTTGGACTACATTGGCTTTTAGTAAAAGCCTTGTCATTGGCCCCTGTAATGCAACAACAAAAGTTGTTAGGATGTTAAGACGCAAATGGAACCGGCCACATCCCAAAAACTTACAGATTGGGGGCGTGGAAATTGATGGATCTAGAATTTTCTTCTCTTTTCTTGGAAAAATAGAGTTGATAATCTGTATTAACAGTAGTTTTCATGTTGTCACTGTATATATAATCTTCAATTATATAGGATTGAATTTTCACTTTTCAACATTCTTCACTAGGTTTCAAGAATTAGTTATTAGCTTCCAATATGGGCAAACCCATCCTTGTGTGATACACCTAGGAACCATATTAAAATTAGTCAAAATTTATTCAACTCTTTCCTTCTTTTCTTTTGAAACATTAAAAATATTATTATTATTATTATTATTATTGCAATAAAAAGGTGGAAATTACTATTAAATTCAATGATCATTGTTAGAAAAAACATTATTAAAATTAAATAATTAAATTATAATTACTAAGTTAATTACATTAAATAATTAAATAGATTTTTTTTTAATATTTTTTTAAAAAATCAAAACATGTTTCAAACTTGTGTTCTTGACCAAAAAGTTCTAAGTTCAAAAATAAACATTCATCTGTTTTTTAATTTAAATTTATGCAATGATTAGAAATATCAAAATACAAAATGTTCTTAATATCATTAAAATTTTAAATTTTATATAACTTGATAAATTTACTCATCAAAAAATCCTTATTTGAATGTTTCATATAATTTTTTTAAATTCGATCAATCCAATAAAACATTCCTAATAATATCACCCAAGGATGGGTTTGCTTCATTTACATTGGAATTCAAAAGATTATGTATAAGAGTGTGCCCCAATTCATTGGTTAACCAACCCAATGATTATATGAGACCACAAATGGTACTCCTATAAAAGATTTTTTAAAGTCTTTTTGATGTCATTGATATAGGGCATTGTGCGAATATGCCAGCCAGAAGATATTCATTTGCAAAAAGAAAAACCAATTTCCACACAAAGATTGGAAGTGCCAAGGTTATGAACTAAGGTAAACATCACTACGTGCCAAAAGGAATTAGTACCTCTTTTACATGTAATTGGGTCCATGCTTCAACTGGCCCAATCGATGCTTTTGGAGATAATGTTTGGTACACAATACTAAGTTCTACACCTTTATCATTTGTAGGATCCATGAGCACCATCACCTTGTCAGGTTGGATTTCAAAACCTTTTGATTTTGCAAAGGTTTTATCAATTTTGAATGTCACAGGTAATGCACTACCATTGTATACCATAAGCTTCGTGTTTTTCATGTCTCCTACTAGGACATTACCAAAATCAACCTCAAACTGATTGCATTGTATCGATTGTATGTTGATGTTTAATCTCTCCTTTAGTTCTCCGAGTTTGGCCATCAAATATGCATCCTCAATGTTATGGTCATGATCATTATTTACTTTGGGACTAGAAGGAGAATTCAAATCATCTTCTGAAGGTGTTTCTAGAGGTTTGCTATCAGTGATTCCTTTTGTGGGTTTTGCGTCCACCCCTCCAAACAGCGTGCCATCCATGCCATCCAGAGACTTCCCTTGCTCCTCGCCTTTGACTATTTCTAAACTAATTGAAGGTTCTCGTGACATTGAGGACCTAGGGAAATTTGGAGAGAATGGGTGTGGGCCCTGTCTATATAGTTGATATATTCTTTTCCTTTCAGTCCTTTCCAGGAAGCTTCTTCGGAGCCAAGCTAGGCCCTTTCCGGACTTAATTTCAGCTGCCATGGCTGAAAATTGCCCTGTGATAGGTAATCTGGACTTTCGATGAAACCCATGAGAACACAAGAAATCTTTTTCTTCAATTGATTCTTCTGAAGATAAATCTTCATCATCTCTTAGGTTGAAGAATGGTATTTTCTGGCATGGCATATTAAATCCTTCTAAGACGATAAGACGGTCCACCTCAGCATCAATATCATCAAACATCTCTTCTAAATTTATATCCTCTGGGCTCCAATCCTGTGTCAAGGCATACATCAATGCTTCATAGTTGACACTACAAGTTGAAATTCAATGGGTTGGAGATTAACCTACCTGATTTCCTAAAATTAGAATGGTTGGGTTTAGATGGCTGGAAATTGGGCATTCCATTACCAAGCAACAGGGTGCAATGTTAACCCAAGTTAAATCCCAAAAGCGCATTGCCAACTTATGATCATTGTGTCATTTGCACCATTGTTTGAAACAAGCCTAAGTTGCCTTACTTGTCTAACTATACTCAATTCTGAGAATTTTAACCCCAAAACTAATGCATGACTTCACATCTCCTGGGCCATACTTTCCCCACAACTAGTTAACACAATGTAATAATGTGTTTGATGGAACTGTTTGGGGCAAGAGGATTGATTGAACTTTCAGCTTTGACATTTATGCACATTCATGCAATGTCATGTCCATTAGACATTTGGGGTTTATTTGCAACATTAAGCACTCCAAATGAGTTTTTCACATTAAACTTTTAGTTGAACTCTTGATATAACCTTATGATGAAGTAGAAGAGTGAATGGACATTTGTGGTTTATTTATATTAATGTTAGCTTTTTTGTTTTAAGTGAACCTTTGGTCTTAGTTTTAACATTTTAAAAATATTGGTAAGTTTTCAATGTGGGGGTTTGAACCTAGTTTTCCACAGTTTTAAACCTGGTGGTCTTAGTTTTGACAATTTTTTTCAAATTCAAGAACCCCTAGGCTTGGTTCAAAAATCAAGTCTAGTTCTTTGTATATATTTCACATTCATAGAGGCTATAGTTATATAACTACAAAGTTTTATAACAAATTAAAATTGAAGATTGTATTGTTATGGAGTTCTATAACTAATTTAAACTAATCATTTACTTATCAAATTCAACTTACTTATCTTTAAAAAGTTCAACTTGCCTACCTAACAACTATGAACCTGATTTTTAAGTTGTTTTTTTTCAGGGTTCCAGTCTTGATTATAATTATAGCAAAAGTTTAATTCCTTGATTCAATTCTTGTGTTGGTTCCAGCAAAAAGGTGTTGATTTGGGTACCAGGTCACAAGACTTTGAACCTTAGGTTTAACACCACAAATTAAGGAACTCACTAACATCGGTTTATATACAACCCAAAGCATTCAAGAAATTTCTTACTACATTGAGAAAGCACCTTATATTCGTGAAAATCCCTCCCTATAATGACAAGGGATATGTTGCCTATTTTAAGAATTAGAGACATAAGAAGATTGACGAAAGATCCTCCCCCTCCTTAAGTAGGTACCCTTCCCTCCTATACGACATGATCTACATATATAGTGCTTTCGTTTAGGTTCATGGTACTGTAGGATGGGTAAACCCCCTGGATGGGACATTACCAAAATAACAGGACAAGTACAAGGCGAAAATTGTGGGGCTGGACTTGGCTTCCGCCTCATCCTAAGCCTCTTGTTTTGAGAATGACTGCACCCAAGGGCTTTACCCTACAGTTTACCTTAGGCACTCTAAATGTTTGTTTCCCATCAGTGTTTTCGTCGAACTACTAATATAACCCTATAACCAAGGAGGAGGGTGAAGCCAGACGAACATATTGCGGACGTGGACCAAACAGAAATGAAATCTTCAAAAAGTCAATATATTTTGCTAGCTGATATTCTGAATTATTTTCATAAAAGACCTTCGTGAAGATTAGGGCACCTCAAGGCTTGGATCATTTGCGTCTTCATCGTTCTCTTCGTCAGGTCCACCGTAATCGAATCCTGAAGGTTCCTGAAATTCGACTATCGGAGGGGTATTGGTGTCAATTGTCAGAGGTTGTCCATACAAGCGTGCTATTCGGCGTTGTTCTGCTTTATCCAGAAAGCTTCTCCTATGCCAACGAAGACCCTTTTTTTTTTCCATGGCCAAGGGTGATAGTGTGCCGGTGAGTGATGATCGAGATTTCCTGTGGTAGTGATGCCCACAAGAATAATCAAGATGCTCCTTTGCTGCTTCTACTCTTTCTTGTTCCTTTCTAGTTTCGTCCCGTCGCACGAAAAAACTGGGTCGTCTCCAAGGAAGCTTCTTACCTGCCTGTTTATGGAATGCTGAAGCCTTGCCTGTAAGTGGCGACTGTGACTTCCGATGCAGATGGTGACCGCATGAACGAAGTTCATTAAGAGCTTTTATCCGTGCTTCTTCTGCCAGTCTTGCCAACTCCTCCTTATCTTCGACTTCAATTTTTTTCATGACTAGTCGTGAGCCCCTCTTTGATATGACCATTGGGTCACCTTCATCGATCTCATCTGATGTCCCAGAGCTCTCCTCCTGCTCAGGGATGCCTTCAGATTGTCGTGGTTCTAACTCTGTTGTCGAGGTTTCTGGTTTTCTCTCCCGTTGAAGCCATCGAAGCATGTCGTCAATGAATCTTTCAATGATGTTATGCCTTGCTTGTTCCACATAGCCTAGGAATTGGCGGTTTCGGACACGTGGGGTGCCCAGCCAAATACTTGGATATGTGCCCTCTCCAATCACTGTTGTTTCATGGGCCGCAAAGTAAGCAATTTTGATCATGAAAACCTCATGGTATTTTAATGGAATTGCTGGATATACTTTCCCTGTAAAACGTTGTTTCTGGCTTTGTTGCAAATGGCCAATAAGTGGGCTTATTTGGAGCAATTCCTTCCGATCAACTGTTGTCAAATCAAGTTCAAAATCAAAATGCACTTTGCCCAAGTTTGTAAGTATTGGGTTACTGAATATAGTTGGATGGTTATATGCCGTCAGGCCACAATCAATGGTTGTCGCATTTATTGAGTACTTAATCAAGCCAGATTCTGCCTCAAGCTCAAGCAAATACTCAGGTCCAAACTCTACCTACAGCATGTCAATCCTTGTGCATCATTACCAACATGCAAACTGCATGATCAAGGCCATGAGTTCAGGTACAAACATTTCTATTCCCAATTGCATGATTCAATCAGGGTGAACAAATGACATGCAAATGGGGTAAAAATGATCATATTGATATTTTTGTGCAGAAACCAGATACTTGAAATGCCATCCTCCTCAACCACAGACCTGAAATCATTGCAAGGAAATCGTCAAACTATAGTGGAGGGGAATACTAGAGGTGAGGAAACAGTTTGTAATGCTTACCCTGCAAATAGCCACTGTTTTGACTGCATAGCCTGGGAACGCATAATAAGAGATCTCCACTGTTTCATGCTCACCAGGTCTGAGAGCTGCTCGGACTGGCAATATGTCAAAGATTTGGTTCATAGGTACTTTATGGCCCTTGCATTTCTTTAGAACCTCCAAATCAACTTGAATGTCATTAAGCATGCCAACATTGTGAAATTCCCAACAATATTTCACCTCCATTGCACTTGGGTTTTTAATTGTCATCTGAAGCCTCTTGCATGTGTGTTCTATAACAGCCCTGTTATGCTGATATGGTTAGTAACTACCCAAGTGCAGGTTCATCAACACCAAGAGGTGATGCTGATCATCAGGTGAACACATGACAAACACCATATACTATTATGGGTGAGAAATAGAGAGGAAACATAAATCGTTGTGTTGGAAATTCCTATCTGCCATATCTGCCCAACATTTCTAGACCAGAAGACTTACACCCCCAATGTTAAATGCTGAAACACTGTAAAAAGAATGTGAAATCTTTATTGTTCTGAGTTGCAATGCATTTCCAGTTGTGTCAGATCCACAGACGAATGCATCATTTCTGAGCTATCCTGATTTAATAAGAAAATCATAAGTTTGTTGTGAAGGGTCAGTGACACAATGAGAAATTGCAGAAGACAGGTGGGTTGTGGAAGGCATACTCAAAGTTGATTCTATTGGTTGATAGTCGGAGGTTGGGGAAGTGGATTTCCCCAATAAGGTCAATGGTGTCCTTTTGGAGACTGTTGTCATATTCAACATTAAGCTTATCAGTAATAACAGTGCTCTTCTTTTCCTCTGGATCTTGCCACTCAAAAGTGAGGCAAATGGTAATTGACTCATTGGGCACCAACTTGAAGTCAACTTTCTCAATCCCAAATGGAGGCTTGCAAGTCATCTTCACAGCAAGTGGCAGTGGATAGACATTTTGGCATGTGAGGCAGTTGGTGGTAAACTTTGTGTGTGGGCTTCCATCATTGAGTTGGACAAACTTCACTTCATGTTTTGAAAACAAGAGCTTCACAGCTACTACATTCACATCCACTAACATTTTGAACACTTGTTCTTTTTGCTTCAATATCCCCACCACCGTACATAGAAAGCCTTCAGTGACAAATCCAGGCTCATGGAAGGTTCCTGTGACAGTGAAATTGGATGAAGTCTGAGGAGGTATTGCTACCTTCATGGGGGCAAAGGAGAACACAGGTTTGGTGTTTTCAGATTTGGTGTGTTTCTTTGTGTGTGGAGCAGATTCCCAACTAATTTGTTGGATAAAATGGCCCCGGTTGTTGATTTCAAAAGATTGTGTTGCCACACTATATGTCAATTGGGTTCCAAAATGGATGAACCCATTCGCTAGTGCATCACAAATAAGGGTGGACCCAATGCCAATTGCAATTAAGGTCACTGAATACTGACCCCCTTCGGAAGCTACAATAAGCTTGTCAGTGAATTTTATAGCATCATCCAAATTAGCAGTTACCTATGGCCAAAAGATCAAGCACATGCCCACACAAATTATCAACTAGGTTTCGTATCATATTTCAACAGGACTAGATGTCATCATCAGAGCCAAGTTCTTACTTAACAGATACAGGACTGGTTTCAACCAGTCTTGATGGTACAAGCTTGCACTACAAGTTCAGTTCACTAATGCTGGATGCTACCCATGATAGTTGATGCATTGGGTAAACCTATTATCAAAAGTATGGGATCTTAAAGCATCCTGAGAGTCCTTGAGTTAAGAAGGTGCACCCACATCACAAGCATGTTGTTGCCAGCACATTACTTCAAAAGTGGGACAACTTCAAATTTTGAGGCAATGAAGCTATTCTTGGTGGACAGACCATCATGTCATTCTTCTGTCATGTATCCACTGAAATGGTAGAATCATTGCAGTGTAAGAGAATGTGCATCAACAGGCCATATCTTCAGCATTGCTGTTGTGGCTGATGCTATTAGTGGTTTTTGTTGAGCATGTGCCACCATGTTCAACATATTGGATTTCTACACTTACAATGGAAGCATGGCTGCATGCTAAGGATACCAACTTGTACAAAAAGCACCATTGTTGTTATTCACAGACCTTCTAGATGTCAAAACCAACTATTGCTAGTTGGCAAGCAGATTGTAGTGAGTAGTGTATGAACAATGTAAAATGGTTCAGCTGAGAATTGTTCCACACAATTCACAGCTCATTCACTACTCAATTAGTCCTTTAGCCAGTCCTTCTTATAACTACCACTTTGTATATAAGCTTTTATCACTAGCCCTTAAGAAGGGACTGACTATTTTAACTGTCTGTTCAATTTTTTCCAGCATGACCAAATGTGAAAACATCCTGCCACCCAGGTCTGAGCAGTCCTCCCAAATAATACTTGGTGGCAGGATGTTTTCCAGTTCTTATGATGTCTGGTTAAGGATAATTTTCCCTGTTTCATTTGCCTCTTTCCTTTTTGGAAAAAAAGATTATGTGATGGATTACCACTAGCTAATTAAAACTGAAGAAATATGGAATATCTTTCAAGAATGGAAGAAAGTTTGTGCCTGCACTTCAAGCATATCGAATGGAGCAATTGTGTATTCAGAGTGGTTGCAACTGAAAACTGCAAGTTTATTGACTAATGTGATCGGTGCAGGTATGCAACACATGTTTCGGATTATGAAACTCATACATTGGTCTTCAAGGACTCGAATCTTTCCAAAATCAAGGATAGGTGTCCAAGCCAACTGTTCATCTATAGTTTGGTCTTCTCCCTCCTTAGGAGTTGCTGGTGTATCCCAACACATTGGTTCAAGCCTCAAAATTGGACCTGCCAGTAGTAGCATATGTTATAGAAAGTCCAAACATCCTGCAAAGCCACATCAATACATGTATACATATTGAGTATTCCAAAAACATAGTTCTGTAAATTGAAAGCACCAAACCATCACTATCTATTGACATGAAGTGAAGAATACAAAGAACTAAAAGTAGAATCTAAAACAAACCTATTGACATTGCTTGGACTTGGAGGGGGAGGACAGTCTGTTTTGATCCAGGAACTGCTATGATCCCTGTAGTGAATGCAATTTCACCTAGGGACATGGTCCTAATGGAATACTCCAAAGTTATGGCTGAGTTGGCTGAGAGGACTCCTTGGCTGGGTGTTGTTGCAAGAATGGCTTTTGTCATACTTTCCTCATCTTGGAGTTTTACTTCAAATTCCCCAAGGACTGGTGATGTATTTAGCAATGTACAAGGGCATGAGTATGCAGATCGAATAAAACACGTCCCAAAGTCCAAGATACTATCTTCAACTTTCATCTGTGCCCAACAACGTATCATCTTAATGTTCCCTGCTTGCTACTGATATGGTTCAACAGTCAGCTACCACTTAACACAATTGATAATCAAACAAGATAGTGAAGTTCCATAACATTAGAGTGCATTGGGCTCAGTACACAGATGGAAGAATCACCTGTGGGAGAATGCACTTTGCTTTGATTGGGATTGTCTTGAAGCATTCAACAATTTCCATGAGAAAAACATGTAATTCACCCTCAAATGTACGCACTTCCATTGGTGTCAAAAATATGTGCACTTGACTTTTACTCTGCAGCAAGATGGAGTTCGACATATCAGGATAAAAAATATAAGAAGATGACAAATGGAGAAAGGCAGGCTGAGTTTATTAGAAAGAGACAGAAAGGACAGGAAAAAGGGGACCTGTGAATAAAAGACAGAACTAAAAACATCCTCAAACAAGAACAACATAAATCTCAAAATAAAATATTACCTGGGCATTAATGTCCAGTAAAGATGGGCATACACAATATTGATCTGGCCTCTCCTCTTGGAGTATATGCAGCTTAAATTGCAAGTTAACCAGGCTATTATTGTGCACATGAATAATAGCATCACTACAAATTCCATAACCCACAATACCATAGTCAATGAACTTCTCTGCAATGACAATATCAGGTTGCCCTATTTGGCCTTTCAAATACAAAGCTGGATTATATTCGGAGCCCTCAACACTCCACACAATCTTCTCTTCAAAAGGTCCTTGGACTTGAGTGTACAGCTTGACTTGAATTCTTTGGTTTTCTCTGACAGTCAATGTGCCCATTGATGGCTCGAACGTAAAGCATGAACTGCTTACTTTTGTTGGGAGGACTTGGTACCGCGCCTATGACAGTTCATTTTGTTAAAATGATGATCCAGGATATCCACTTCCACAACATGGAGTAGTGAGTTAATGTGACCACATGATGTTTATGTTTCTGTCCATTTGATTGCCCCTGCTGACCTTGCCAATTGTGAGGGGATTTACTTTTTAGAACTAGAAAAATGCTCTGGCGATAAAAGGTCACAGCTACAGAAAGGCCAACTGCAACACAAAAGCTGTTGGCACACTAATATTCAGTGATCTAAACTCAATTGAATTTGCCACAAAACCAAACTATTGTGCAAGCAACTGGAAAACAGTCCAGTTAGAACCCACTAATGTCATAATAAGCCATCTTGGAAGAAAAATATGCAGCTGTTAATGATCAATATATTGTAGAAGTCTAAAGAGTGTCTCAGACTGTGAATTAAACCGCTTAATCTCTCAATTATGGATTTGCCATTTGTTCTTCAAGGTCATGTCACATGAAGAACCATAAAACATGTGCCCAAAGTCTTCAAACATTTTGTATAAGTCCTATTTTTTCAAGGTGGAAAATTATCTGAGAGACATTGTACCTCAAGCTCCCCTTTATTTTGCAACTGAACTTCAAATTTGTAGTTGTGGTAGAGGTAGAGGTCTTCCAAGTCAAGCTTACATGGCAAGAATTGAGTTACAGGACCTATCCCTGTCCCCTTTATTTGCAATGGGAGCTTCTCTGATTTTCCTGATATAGTGCAAAAAGTTTGGCAAAAGTACCTGCAAAGAGACACTGCCTCCAATTCAAGGAACAAAACCAGGTCACACTAACACAGAATTCAAACCACTGAAGCTTAATCCCTCTAACACATAGTGGTGCATCCTGATTGATTGTTAACTTGTGAAGAAACCTATGATATGAGGGCTATGTAATTAGGCAACAGTGTTTATATGCTAAAAAATAAGGAATGGGAGGGATACCTTAATGCTTTTGGGGGTGCAAACGTGATAATGATTTCAGTTCTGCCTCCAGGCCAAACTTCACCATGTGCAGGAGTAATATTAAAGGCCTGCAAATTCCAATTCAGATTGGCTCTGAAGATACAAATCTCACCCATATCTGCTTTAGACAAAAGAAGGCTCCACACATGAAGAAATAAATCAAATCAAAATTCAAGGTGACAAACCTTTTCAAGCTCTTTGTGTGGGCTGCACATCCTCATTCCAGGAGAGGTTGGCTTATGACAATTATCCAGGGAGTGCATGATGTTTGCAGATACCGATATTGGACTTGGATGACCTGAATCAGAAGTCGCTACCTGGGCCTTATACACCTGATCTTCTTTCTCTGTCGCAAACCTGATCAAGCCAGACCATATGTAACCACATCAGTTGGGCACACTCCACGTTTTTCAACCACTAACTGAAGAAGACTCACAAGGCTAAAGCTTCAACATTGCTGCAAAAAGGGCATCTGGGAAGCAAAACCCTGAAAGGTCTTGCAACCCCCCAGGGTCTCCCCAATGTGTACTGGAGGATGTCAAACAACCACTATGAGCTATCTATTCATCAGAATTTTGGCAAATGCTTGCCCTTGTTCTGCCCTATTATCTGGAGACAGCTAGGTATGCTAGCATCCCCTTCAGAAGTTGCTCTTGTGATTTCCATCACATTTCATATTGGAATTTGGTGCATAAATCTTAACAGTGTTCGACAAAACAACACTGGATTGATAGATGTTACCATATTGCTAGGATTAGTTGAGGAAGATGTTCCTATTATTTGCATTTTGGTCCAAAGACTATGCTTGGATTTTGTGAGATAATTATTGTTCTTAGGTATGCATATGAAGGACAAGCATGTGGCTTGATACTCTTACACAGCATACACATTGCTATATGCATGCAGACCCAATCTAGTAAACTGTACAAAATGCCCACCATGGTTATGCGATCTTATGGTTTCAATTCTGTGCATGATTACCCAGCATCTATGCATGTCATATATGGCTTGCTTTCACGGGAGGCAACTACAATTGCAAAAGTAAACACAGTGCTCCTGTTTCTAGACCCAGATACAGCATTTTTTGCAACAAATTGAAGAGAAAAAAAAGAAGGGCACTGTGTTTACTTTTCCCAAATGAAATACGCAACCGCAGAGGAATAGTTTTGTACATGAATAGTTGTTTGTGAGCTTGTTTTGATGTATGTGGGCACTGCTATCACAACATCTGCAGATAATCCCACATCAAGCTGACCCGCCCCATTTGTCAGCTTCATTAAGTAAAAAAGACAAACAACCCCCCAGATTTCGGTGAAGTTAATTTTGCAGAGAACATAATTCTAACTGAGAATATAACAGTGTTATTATAAGAAAAATAAGAGGTTCCCACCAGTGAAAATTGTCTCCATTTATTTGCACAATCTCCCTAGTGTCCCTGTGCTAATTACAATATGTATACAAGGATTCACTTTCCAACATACTGGGAGGAATTCTTCAGTTGGAAACCCATGACAGAATCCTTCATACACCCAAATAGAAGCAAGGAGAATTTCTGCCCGAGAATTATAATAGACAAGACACACCACATTGTCTACATCTCAGGCTGACCCCAGACAGTTGCATAAACCCACTTAGTGAAGGCTGGGGTAATAAAAATTACCCAGTATTTATCACATAAAAAAAATTGGTACCAAGGAAGACTCCCATACTGGAGCAGAATTTGATGTCTTTCATTCCCTCGTAGGTCCATTTACCCTTCAGAGAAATGCAAGAACAAAGTGGCAACTCCAAAGAAGTAGCTAATATGTTTGCAGCCTTTCACAACTAAAGGCATAACTAGTTCTGACCTTTGAAACTGCACTAGTTAATGACTCTCCCAAAGGTTCATTGCAATTGACCTTCAATGTGAAAATTGTCATACCCCTCAAATTCCATCCCTGCTCCCCTATGTGGATCAGTTGTCCACATATTTTCAGTAACTTGCACATAAAAGTAGTAACATGTGCATATATGCACTAAGTTTGGTCTGATTCTGTTCATCTTCAATGGAAAATTGAACAGAACAAATGTAGGCAACATTTGTTTCCGAAAGAGACCTTCACATCAAGGTTTTGAGAAGAGAAGTTCAAAATATGCAAAATAGACAATCAAGCAGCAATGCATCACCCAGATCTCCTGAAAATGTATCCATTTCCAAGTAAAGATAGGAAAGGTAATTGATTTGAAAGGGACAAGAAATACCTACCTCAGTGCCAACACCAATAAGCTTGCAATACATGCGTTCATTGTTATTATTGTAACCTGCAATGAGCTCCCCTTCATGGGTGCCCACTAATGGTGGTCGAAATTGCACAAAAACCTCTAGGAAGCCTCCCGCACTGATACACCCAGTCAAAGGGCTTACCCCAAAAAACCCATTCGTGCACAGTTCAAACTCAGCCAATTTTGTGCCCAAGTTCTTCAGCATCACATTCTGTCATGGCAATACACAGTAAAAGGGCTATGAAATTCTCCTTGGGTACCTTGTATCAAAACTGACAAAAAGAGAAAGCATAAAATTTTCTTCATTTTTGGGATTTTTTTGGGTGATAAATGGAAAAGTGATTCTTGCAGACTTATTTTATTTGATGAGCTACTCTCAAGGCTACAATTTGCTTGGCTGTAAAAAAGAGCAACAAAAGGAAAAGGTGAGAAACTTTAGTGTAAAAGCCTTTGGCTGGTGTCGGTGGAAAATGGATTTCATCTGGTAGATCCAATATAGCTGCACAATGTCAGAAAATTTGCTTAAGCGACAGGGCATTGCCCCCTACACCATCGCCTGGTATGTGGAGAAAATTGTGCCACATTCAACTGTAATTAGTGATCTAAAGTAAAACTACATAGCTCTTCACTTGTCCGCATACAAGTTTGTGGTGTCAACCAATAGAGCAACCTATACAGCTTTCATTAGGACCACCTCATATGGCCCTTCTGGGACAAATTAATGTTGCAAAAATCCACCAAAATGGCAACAGCACTTCAAAGATTTTCAATTTCTACCCTTTCATTGCCCTAAAATTGACAACTCAGTTGAAATCAGAAGTCATACTCCCACAAGGCTGTTTGCCATAGCCCTTGAGGTTTTTTTGGGGGGGGGAGAGCAGGAGGGGATTTGTCTTGATTCCAGAATAGTGACACAGTAGACTTTGGGCAATTATAAAAATACAGCAGGAAAAACCATCAGAAACCTGCACCGGTAAGCGGTAATGGTGCCTCTAACTCAATGGTCATGTGACAACTTATGACTACAGAGGAGTGGATGAAGATCTTTCTTGATCCCAGACTAATGACACAGTAAACTTTGTGCAATTATTAAAAAACAGCAGGAAAAATGGTCAGAAACCTGCACCAGTAAGAGGTAATAGTGCCTACAATTAAACAGTCATGTCACAACTTATGATTACAGAGGAGTGGATGAAGAGAGGCCTGACCTCGTACACCATTGCATATTATTGGTATTTCAAACTTTTCACGCTCAGTGACAACAACTATTGAGGATTCTTGATCAAGTTCACTATCTGGACAAAAGTTAACAATGTATGCCACCTGTCATCCCCCTCATTTCTAGTGCTTACGAAGCTCAAAAGGTTTACCTATGAGATTGCAGAGAAAACTACACAACAATGCTTTGAACATAGCCAATATGTCAGTTCCAGAGGGAAAAAAAGGAAAGCAACGAATTCTTGCAGTCATAACCTTAGAAAGCATCAGACCATCACCTTCACCATGGATAGCATCACAAATGGCAATGACTAGCTGCCATGACTCTGACTGACTTCAGCAGCTCACAACAGTGGGTGCAGATGAGTTTACAATGTCTGCTCAAAATTTCAGGCAAAAAATTACAAAGCACTGCATACTGAGTTCCTGCCACATCTCTGGAAATAACAGAAGACTCAGTCATGATGTTGGCTAGCAAGAGACGTACCTATAACAAAATTCAATAGTATCCCCATTCAAGCTGCAACAAGCTTGTGATAATATACACTTGTTTCATGTTAGCTTGTTTCTACAGAAGCAAGCTTCTAAGCCTACAACATAAAAGGGTAGTTGTGGAGGCCTCCTGCAGCCTTAACATGTTTTAAAGCATCCCACCACTTCCAGGAAGTTCAAAAGGGTGGATGATGCTTGGAGAAACTAGGAAAATATAAAGATTGTTTACCTCCATTCCAGGGGCCACTTTACTCGTCCCAATCTCATCATATATTGTCAGTGAGTCTGTGTCATGAGGTATATAGGGTTGCACATTGAGATATCCTGATAAAAGGGGCAGAACTTGCACACGGCGCACAACCTGCCACCATTTATCTCAACACAAAAATACATGAGGAATCTTTTACACCAATGTTCATTGACTCTTTACAAAAAAGATGAAAAGTCAAATTTGAGCTAAAGTAGAACATTCCATGTTCAGTAACCTATATATCAACACCCACTGAGACAACTTGGCAGGCATCCTTGCCTATGAGATGCCATAATTGCATGTTGAATAGGCCAGTGAGTCCTCTTGATAAAATATGAATGGATAAAAGTTGATGAGAGTTTACTCTCACATTTGACCTGACTAACTGAAACACTTCACAGAAAACTGATGAAGAAGCACAGGTCTAAGTAGAAGTATATGAGACAATGAAGCATGAATTTACACAACAGGGGTAGCCCAACCCATGCAAGCAGAGGAGAAGTTATCTTCCTACTCATCCAAAATTGGGTGTTATAGAAGAGGAGATGGAGAGGTTGATACCTTATCATTGTTGCGTAGTTGAAGAATAGTCGAGTATTTCTTGAATGCTTTGTAGCCTGAGAATACAATTTCTGGAGGAAAGGGCTGGAAGAGAGGACAATCTTTGCTAACTGCAGACTGAATCTGCAGCACACAACCCATGACTATGTCAACATTGTCTATTCCCCAGATCATTATAAACACCAACTTCTCTGTGGTGTATGGCCATAGAGGAGTAGAATCCTCAGTACCTTCTTACTTAAGTACTAAGCAACGGACACTCATCTCATATCTGTTAGTCATGAAATCAATAATGTTGAGGACAATATTCTGTTTTCTGTCATTTGATCTAAGGTCAACCTGTATTTTAATGTTCAAGAAATTTTCAAATGGCCTATCTAACTTTGATAAACTACAGATCACAATAGGCCCTAGGGAATATAACATGAAAACAGAAGTGTTAACATACCAGATAATTTTTGTCAAAGAAGCTATGATGTTCAATAATATTTGGCTTTGGACGTATGAGTCCATCTTTATATGAGGCTTGTGGGTGCAATTTCTCTTGCACAACTTCACTTGGTTTTTTCTGGACACCAAATTGGCCACACTTTGATACTCACAAAAACTGTTAACCAAATATTTTCCCCAATGCAAATTCATCTCCTTCCCAGAAATCACAAATGATTTGGCAACTGGCAAACTAAATAAGTCCAATGCCTCCATACCATAATAACAACTGCCATAAGTCCATTTAATATTTGAAAAGAACCCAGCTTTTGCAAGGGAAGAGTGAGGAGTATCATGTACCATTTCACAAAATGCCTAACTTGGTACATTCTTTTGACTTAAAACCATCTTCTACAGTGGTCATGTATCATATACCATCTCCCAGAACACCCAATTCGGAAATTTCTCGAGTTCAAACTATCTTCTACACTGGTCACCCACTCAGAGATCTAGGACGAATCCACCACATAATTCTCAAGTGCCATCATTACGAACTCGAAGGACAAGGTTAGATACAATGGTTGAGTGACTGCAAACTTTGCAAGAACTTTTTGCAAAACGGTGAACAGACAGTAAGGAGAAACCCCAGCTTTGCCTTGACCAAAACCATGTCTGTAACGAAATAAGAATCCACAATTCTAGGTTGTTTGCAAAAGAACAAATACCTTTTCCACACTGGGATGCGGAATGCCGTATGATTTATACTTGATCGTGGAGTGGGGGGCTCCTGTCGAGCAAAAAGAGGCTTTCGGGTGTGCTCGAGGCCTGGTGACCGCCAAATTCGGTGAAGTTCTATCAATATGTTGCGCCTGCTGCTTCTCTTTCAAGATATTCGGGCGCTCCATTTTGAACAAGAAAGAACGAAAACGAAGCTGTGGGCAACTGCAACTATTAGTCTCCGTGCCTGCAACAGAAATCCTCGCTAAACACTTTTCTCAGCATGCAACTTTGTTGTGGAGGTAAAATCATGGGTTGAGAGTTTTCTCCCGGTTTGGAAGAATTTTAAGGTTGAAAGCATAACAGAAACCACAACGTGACTGCGCTTGAGTACAGTGATACCACGAGAATCGTTTTGCAATGTTTCTAATCAAAAACTTGCAATCTAGAGACCATTTTCATGCAAAGATTTTGCGATTAGAACCTATTAAATGTCCAACGATCAAATGTAGGCTTTGATCGAAGCCCAATTTTCAGCGAGAAAGTTGCCTACAAGTGACAGGCTACCATAAATGCAAGAAGAGTTTGCCATCTCTCTCTACACAATGTTTATGCCGTGCACACTGCAGACCCAGGAAGACAACAACAGCAACTCTGGTAGGTACTAGGTACCTGAATGCAATAGCAGTTACACACTGCCTTGAATTGAATCTTAGTAACCATTACCTGTAAAGCACTCTGAGAAATTTCGTAGTAAAAGGCAAAAGAATAATTCGCTATGAGCCCGCGGATTTGAGAAATTTCATGGTGTATTTGGGCTTCGTGTGGGTTTGTACAAGCGTTGTGCTTGTAAATGGTTTGGTCATACACTTCGTGTAACTGTAAATCCCATAATGAACTTTATTTACTCTTTATGTAAGTGTTAAATATTCATTTGTGTTTGTGAAAATCTTATATATTAATTCACTACGTCCGTGCGTCTGTGACGGTTTTGTGTTCTACCTTAGTCGGTGCGGTTGCGTCGCATTCTCGGCGCCCAGGCGAGCAGCCCGTTTTGGATCAGCAATACGTGAGTGCTGCCGGGGGTGGGGGGCCGGGCAGGCACGCGCGACTGACTAGACAGAAGTAGGAAAACTTCTTCCGTGTGAACATGGCGTCATTAGGACGCTTCTCCGGCTCCTCAGTTTCTGCTGTCTGTTCACTTTAGGTATATAAACCAGTTGGTGGACGGAGTCAGGCAGTTGGGGTACCTTTTTCCTGACCCTATGAACTCAGTGACCCCAAGGTCATTTATTAAGTGTAGGGAAA
>Ga0209611_10000705_pt1 | contig 52077 bp, 39 predicted proteins | sample S1TSphgellanicum_3_FD_187693 | JGI IMG/M metagenome (GOLD analysis project Ga0209611, IMG submission 187693) | Host-associated microbial communities from peat moss isolated from Minnesota, USA - S1T2_Fc - Sphagnum magellanicum MG (SPAdes) (version 2) | ecosystem: Host-associated > Plants > Peat... | reverse complement strand
TTGTTTGTATTGAATTTTGAGAGAAGCAGACCTCATTAGATTCAACCTGCAAATTCAGATTGAGTCCCTTCTGCTACTAGATTCAAAGGTGCAAAATTTGATGGAAAAATGGAAAAGTTTTACTCATCTGTAGATTCTTGTTGGAATAGCCACCCCTCTCCTGCATCGCTCTAGATTTTCCAACTTATCATACGAGACCTTGATCCACCATGTTCCACTCTAACAATCCGATCTCCGGTCTGGAACAAGTCTTCCACACCCGGGATGTAAAACCTAGGAAAATGGTTAGCTGAGGGAGTCGACTTGGGGATCCAAATGTCTCCTAGTCTAGGCACATTGCACTGCCTCTCAGCAAACAACGACGTCACTCTATGCAAGGTAGGTGGTGTAGTAGTATTGTGTCTGTAATTGCGAGATTGACACCCACCCCCTGGCTCCATTACTCACCTTCACCCAGACCTCAGCTCGGGTGTCAAAACCACTGTGAGCTATTTCGATTGCTATATCTCCTATTCTGGCCTCATCGGGATCTATTCCTACAATAGTTATCACACCAAAACCCAAGAAACGCAATACCACGGCTCCTCTTGGTGGCAATACACGCCGAGTAGTGTAAAAATCGAACCTACTGATGATTCGTTGCTCATGAATCTCCTGTGTTAGTTCTTCCACTTCTATATCATTTGCACCAGACAAGGACATGTTTCCTTTACTACCATCACACTTGGGCCCTCATAGGTTATACTGAAACCCAATAGGTCCAACCAATTCTGATACCAAAAAGGAGAAGGACCAAACAACAACCAGACCCCTCTGTTGTACTCACTTTGACATAGTGAACATGGGCAATCACATATCAAAGAAACAACATAGCAACATCATTGGTCTAAATCCAAATGAGAGATTCATTACTGGAGCAAAATAATCTTGCCCGAACCTCTGCAGATACGACTCCTACACAGAACCTCAAGGACCAAAGCTCATAATTCAAATTTCACAAAGACCCTCAACAACACAAGCTTCCACTTTTCCAGTACGTTCATCAGTAGTCTAACAACAACTCAGTCAAAGATTGAGCTCCAAAAACAGACCACTCGAGCTGTCTTTCTATACACTTCCCAAACTTCACCGGTCTACAGCACCGATTCTTACTTTCGACCTGACTCTGACCAGATTCAGGAGCTAGCCATCCCCTAGTTACTAACGCAGCGGAAGAAATCAGCAACTAGCAATCTTCTAAGCTCCTCTGCATTTTCCAAAAATCTCCTACTTCCTCTCTGTTGATCTTTGCTCTTGCAAGCAAACAAATCCACTCATCGACTATACATTTTCTGAACTGACTAGCAGGATCTGCCTCTGCCAAAAAAAACTCAGGACTCCGAACTCCCCTTCAGCTCCTCCTCTAACTTCCCGGATCTCCCCTTCAACGTTTAGCCTCCTCCTCTTTGAATTGCCAGCTCCCGCCATTCAAGATAGCACCATGCCTCATAAAATCCACGCCGCCTTCTTCATTCAGCCGAACGTATCCATCATCAACACAAAACTCCTTAATTAGTGACCGCCATGCATTCCTTGTGAGGTGATTGAGATCTTATGCGCAACCAAAATTTAGATCAGCAGTTAAAACTAAACCACCTCTTGGACAGCGTTCACACTAGTAAGCGACCTGCTGTCCGGTCACAATATGACCTTTGACTTCTTGGGCAATGAACTATCTTTCTACAACCTAACTACCCCCCTTTTTCAGAGATGTCACAACTTATAAAATTAGTTGAGCATAGGTACATAGCCTTCATGTGTGCAAGTTATCAGGAGACCATAAGCCTTTTGATAGGCTAGTGACCAAAGTTGGGTCAGTCCAAATAAAAATCCACCCGACCAATTAGGGCTGTGGGTGGGTTAGTTTTACACCATGTAATAGCCTTGGAGAGTTATCGCTTTGTTAATTTAGAGCACCTCACTCGGCAAAAATGTCTACCATTCTTGAAGCTCCCAGGGAGTTTTCTATAAGGAGACAATGTAAGGTCTCATTGCAACAATAGCCTGAGATCTTGCTACAAGAGGAATTCCAACATAAGAAGTCGTCGCAGTCCTCGTTTGGTATGCTAGAAATAAGCACTTTAGTGTGGGCATATACTCTGGACCTTGGGTTTCACGTTGGAGTGCTTCCTACAAACTTTTGTTGAATGCATTGTTTTTAGTGACCATAATTATTGGTTTTATCCCTTGCAAACAAAGAACTAGCACCTCAACAAACCTCAAGAGGATTAGCAACTCAAATACTTTGAGAATATAAGAAAGGAGGGGTGGTTGTTTTTTTCAAATTCTTATTTCTATGGGTCAAAAGTCAGAGTGTTTGGTCTCCTTTGGCCAGGGCTGGCAGTATCGGGTTTTATTCAATTGGGTTTTATTCGATTTTTAAATAAAACCTGAGTCCCAGGATAACATCATAATCGGGTTTTAATTGATTTATTTATTGCGGTTATATTAATAACTAGGGTTTGGCATTCAATTTTGCCTTTGCTGCACTAGCGGCGGCAGGGGTGCGGGTGGCCCGGGGCTTGACCAACTCCGAAATAAAACCAGGTTTTATAGAGCGAAAATCGGGTTTTATTCATTAAAACCAAAAACCCGATTTTCTAATGGAAAAAAATCGGGTTTTTTCCAGCCCTGCCTTTGGCAAACAATTTTGTGGTGAGACTTTCATAACACATTCTACATTTTTTTATGTTTGTGTGAATCGTTTGATAGATCTGGGCATCCATTTCAGGGTGTTGCATCAACAACACAGGAAAGAAGGCATGTGTCCCTACATGCCCTGCATTCGCCACATGTGCCCATGGTAATTGTCAGCTTCAGATAGTTGTCACAAATTGCACCACTGGTATCATTGTGAAGAATTGCAAATCCCAGCCATAAATACAACTTGTGACATGCCCAGATGTTTTGGTCACATGTCTCTAAACCCTAAACCCTAATTTTAATGACCACTTTCAAGTGGGCTTTGAATCCAGGTGTGGGTTGACAACAATTGATATCTCCCATGTCAAGGTGAAAAATTAATTTTCACAAAACATATGACAACTATGACATTTTGGTTATCATAGTTGTCATATGTTTTGCAAAAGAATTTAGTTCACTTATATTCATTTAATTTAATCGAATTTAACTTGTAAAAAGGAACTTAAGTTCTAAATAAGGAAAGAGTGAAAGAGGAAGGCTGAGGGGAGACATTGAACTCCATGTCTTTGAAATTTTCACATGTTCACTTAGTCCAAATATTTCCCAATTGAATTTGCATTTGACACTAAATGCTACAAATGCTACCAAACCGTTATTTTTTGCTGGTAGATGAACTTCTACCTGGGCCTTGAAGAAATCCGAAAATGAGCAACTTAATTCCAGCTACTTTGAAGATCCCTCATGGATTTCAATCAGGTGAAAAGATTGGAATGAACTTGAGATCCCAATTCAAAATCTGATGATGAATGACTACACATCTGCCTTCAATCTTTTGATTTTGCAAAAGTAGCAAACCTTTGCTGGGAAAACACATTTTATACCTTCCATAAAAAAAAAGTATTTCAAGTTCTTCGCAAGAGCCTTTCACAAAGCAGCAAAATTTCACCACAAAAGGTCATTGGCATATTTTGCCTTCAAAGAGTATGTTTCAAAGTGCAAAGAGGCCCAATGACCACTCTTTATGTAGTAGGCCTTGCTATATGCCTCAAGCTTAGATGCTTGATTGAACAAGGGAAAGATAAAATTGGGATTGACATTAAAATTGGGATTTTTTCTTACCTTCAGAAGGTTGTTGTAGTTTGATATCTCTTAACCTGTCAAACTTTATTGAAATAAAAACAAATCAGTGGTAACATTAAAGACTTCTTTTTATGGCTCTGCCTAGAGGGGAAAGAGGTGTCATAAGTTAGCAATGTGATTGGGATACAATTTTGACTTGAACTGGTACACTACTTTGTGGGACACTACAGACCCTTGTTGTACATTCCCAGCCTCCTATTTTGATCAAACAAAATTTGTAGTCAAATTATCTAACCATGTCACAAAGTTGGAGGATCTTTCTCTCACGATTCTCCTGGTGAAGTCACTTTGATTTTTTTTTTAAACAACATGCGAAAAAAAAAAAGATGTAAGTAATTCATAATGAAATAAAATTTATAGTTTAAAGATAGAGTGCTCAGAATTATTATGAGAACATATTTATAACATTTTCAATTTCAGTGAAATATTAGTGTAGCTTGTACTGTTGACCCAAGTGTGAACTAGTTACCCAATTTATTTTTCTTTTCAAAATCATTTTTGGTAATTTACTTGAATTTTCAATGAAAAAAACTACTCAAAATTCAATATTTCTCACACCTTAAGTTTAGAAAATTCCAAATCACCTTCATTAAATCCTACTAATTGATAACTTTCCATCAATGCCAAGATTGTGCACAAATTCTTCTATAATTTTTAATTTAAAATAAATTTTTAGTGAAAAACTTGTTCTATATTCAATAACTTCATCATAGGTCCAAACATTATGAAACCAAGTTAGTGCATCCCTACTGCACCAATGACAAACAAAACAAACAAACAACCTTCTTTATAGATAGACTAGTGTGAACCCCGTGCCTAATGCACAGGTGTGTGTGTATTTGACGGTACATATTACAAAATTACAACTACAAACTACATTTCCAAAACCTCTCTATATACCACATTGCTAGGTTCTTTTTGGGGGAATTTATTTTCATTGTTTCAACCTGAAATTTATTTTTTCTACACATTCTAACATTTTTTGTGAAAAGGAATGGCCCTAATTGTGAAATTTAGAAAAAATAATTTAAATTCGCCAAATACATATAAAGCATAAATATTCTTAAATGTTTTATTCACTGTCATAATATGGTCTATAGCCTAATTTGGCTAAATCCTCTTTGTGGGATAACTAATCACAAAAATTGAAAGAAAGCAAACCCTGTATAATAGGGATTTTTTTTTCCAAATTCCTTAGGTAGGTGCAATGGCAAGGATCCCCAGCTTTAATTTACATTAAATGGCGACTGTCCTAAGCGGACAGTAGAGTTTTTTCTGCAATCCTGCCTAAATCTAGGCGAGCTACACAGACTCACTGTCTAAATCTGGTTTGAGCATCCGCCGCGTCTGTACTCCACGGTTTTCTCCGCCCCATCAGAGTAAACAGACCATGACGGGACGGATGGACTGGACGGATGACGGGATGGATGACGGGCGGATTGAAGGGAAGCTTCATTTCATCCCGACGTCCTTTACAATATATGATTTTTTTGAATGTTCTATTATTTCATAGCATATAAAAAAATCACCCTTTATCTCAAGTGTCACAACAAGAAAAAGTGAACTCCTCTGCATGATTCTGTAATCATATTAATTCATTGGATCTCATGATTTTGTTGGCTATGCATGTAAGGATAGATTGTGGAACAATGTAGTTTTCATTTTGTCCCACATTTTGAGGAGCAATTACCAGCTGTTAATGTGAATTCTGAGTTCATTTTTTGGGGACTTGATGCAACATTTCCTATATTAACTGTTGCTGGTTTGGCTTTCCCCAATGGACAGAGCCATTACCTGATCAGTCTATTTGAATCTGCCACAATATGGTGAAGCAATTCCTAGTAGCTTATTTGAGTCTGCTATAAAAGGGCAAAGCAATTCTGTGAATGAGTCTACTTATTATTTTGGTTTGCCTCCAGAACTGATCATATTTAATGGTTACCCTTGACTGCTAAAAGTTGTGGAGTTTTTAGTTACAATCTCATGAGAAAAATTTGTGACTATGTGTACATGTAAAGTTTTACATGAATTTCCAGGTGTTGAATTCTGTTGAGTTTTTAGAACTACAATTTCATCAAAGTTTTTGTTTAACTATGTGGTGTATGCAAGCTGTGAAATTCTAGAACATTCCTGAGCACTGTGTTCTAGAAGGTTCTAGAAGGTTCTCGAAAAACCCAGTTAATTACCAGGTCTAGATGCTGTATTCTAGAAGGTTCTAGAAAACCAGTCACAGTCTTCTACAAGGCTTTAGAAATAAAACCCTTGTAGTTACAGACCATGTTTTGGCCGTGAATTGTTTCTAACTTGAAGATCTAGTGCGAACAATTTGTGAAGGATGATTTGAGATTAACTTAAGAAGTGCGTGGATTGTGAATTAGGATTTGTGAAGAATTTGCAAAAAGGAATGCCATTGTCCAGATCTGTGGACTCGTGATCAACATATGTACTGAATCTTCAAAGGAAGACAAATGCGAAAAGCCATGTCTGATCTGATCACCACCGAAGCAGCAGCAGGAGCTCACAAAGGAGGAGGAGGATTAAGTCATGAATCCTGCCTCAGTACAGAACCAAAGCTCTGCTAGCTAGTTTCCTTCACCAGCACATGGGCCACATATTACTGTACCCCACCCAGGGAGTACTAGACTGTTCATAGACAATAAAGAAACAGAAAAACCCAATCTACAGTACAATCAGATTACTAGTACAAAATGAAGATCCTGTAATCAATCCATATCATCCTTGGACCTCGACTACCTGGGCCGACCCGGTTGACCTCGTCAGGTAATTTATAACATGATCAGGATTCAGTAGTTTGCTGAAGGAAAAAAACATAATAGAGCCCAGTTATACTCCCAAAAAACAAAAGCTAGCTAGGGTCTGGTCATTAAGTTGTAAGATTTGCAAGTTCATGATTCCAGCACAGAAAAAGGGTCAGCTCAAACATGACTAGAGGCCACCTTGGTTCCCCAGATCATGTCTGGATCATTTCCCAGTGCTGTTCCTGATCTATCCAGGTGATCATTAGGCGCTCATAACAACAACACTACTGTCTAGAATGCCCGGCTAGCCTCTTGGAATCAAATCCTCTGAGGTCTCTTCTAGTCATGACTAAGTTACCGCCGGCCCTAGAGAACTTTGATTCTCTCTCTAGACTCTTCTTCTTACTACTCTTCTTGATCCAGACCTGTAACCAATGCTTAGAACTTCTTAGATGCCATGGTTCTATATTGTTGTGCAGGTGATCTGTTGTTCTCTTTCCTCTTCATCATCTGCAGCTTCTTACTAGTCTTCTTCTAAAGCTACTAATAATGCATAGATTCTTAGATGCATAGTTCTAGATTGTCCCAGATTATATGCTCGCTGTTCTTTTCATCTTCTTCTCAATCTTCTTCTACATCTACTAATGGACGTTCTTCAAGTGGCTGGTTCCAAGTTGTTTCGGATCTATTGTTGTCGATCATATTCAGGCCTCTTCTTCTTCTTCTTCTGGTCTTCTTCTACATCTACAAATCTGCTTGTTCTTGATTGATATTGTTGAATAGTTTTAGTTTCAGTTCACCAGAGATTCCAACATTCAGTTTTAGTAACAGCTACATATATCTAAGTAGTAACAGCTTAAAACTGTTGATGATCTCTCTATCTTAGCATGTAAATGCCAGGCCAGCCATAGACTGTACTTGTCTTTCGACCTTCTTTATTTACTTTCGAGCATTCAGACTGCAATCAGTAACACTAGAAATAGTTTAATGTTTTCCCACCCTTCACACACACGCACACACACACACACACACATATATATTCTGATCATAGAGTTTTAGTAGCTCTGCCATTTCTTGTGAGGATCAAGCTCACCATTCAATGAAATATCAGACTGAGCTGAGTACTCCTGCTACTCCATTGTTGATTGGACTTTAATAATCAGGCATATTTGCATGACATTGAATATAGGATCCTTGAATAGGGCTAGAGCTTCTTAGATTTCTTGTTCTTAGTTCATTAATCTCTCAGAGGTCTGCCACTGTGTACAGAGAAATTTTGTTTACTTGATTCCCGGCTTGTCGCCTATATTCTCACATATAGGGGCTTGCTTGCTTGATTCTCTTGTAGTTTCTATTCTAATCTGAACTCTGTTGTGTGATTCTGTTCCGAGTGAAATTAACTTTTGTCTAATTCTTTTGACATCATCATTTTGAACAGTGTATTTGGGTTTGATGGGTGCCAGTATTTTTTTTTAAATTTTTGAATTATTATTAAGGAGTTTTCTTTTTGAGAAGAAAATGTGGCCAGTGAATTGTAACTTGTGAAAGATAAACGATTGAAATAATATAACACAAGGGTGCTTGACTCTGCCAAGCAAGCCGTCACTGCGCAAGCCTAGTAGTGGCCGTTAAGATCTTGGCAGAATCTGCCACCAACTGTGCCTTCTCTAGCAGGTTTCCAGCGGTAGAAGTCAGAGGAAGTTCCTGAACAGCAAGGCTCCTTCTGACCAGTATTGTTTTTAGAAGCATCTACTTTGGTTTTTGGACTTGTGCCCCCAAAAACCAAAGCCCATGGGACATGACCCATTGAAAAAAAATTGTTTTTGGGATGTGTACAAATGTGCTAGGGCGTGTTTGCAAATTATTAAGCATTTTATTCAAATATATAGCAATTGGTACACATCTATTTGACATTTATCATGTTTTCTATCACAATGAAAATGTCAAATCACAACTGCTATAAATTTATACTATTGAAATCTTCACATGTATTGCATATTCCTACAAACGTGCATGATTAATAATTTATAATATTGAAAATTTTCAAAAACATCCAAGAACAAGAATGTAAATTAAAGAATGTAAAATTTACATATAATAATGAATGACAGAATGATACAAATTGTCCTACTTCATGTTAATGTAAAACTTACATCCAATTAGGCATGACAGCAAGATGTAAATTGCCCAAAGTCATGCCTCCCTTTTTAACTGGTAAAATTAAACAACCTTAAAATTTGAAAAGTCGCAAAAAAACACAATCCACCTATGTCTAGCAATATTGATACTTGTCGATAATGGACAATGAGAAATAATTTAAGTTTTTTTGGTTGTGTCTGTGGACATGTTCAATTTTTTTCCATCAGTCATTTTGGCCTTTGGAACACAAGACAGGAGACCAAAAACAACCATGTAAACAAACAAGATCCAACATCTGACAGCCATAGAGGTGACAGGATCAGTCCCCTTGCTATTTACATATTGGAGAGGGGGCTAGAGCCAATTCCGGCTCCTGGCAAGTCCATGGGTGAGCCTGATAGAGATATGCAATAGACCCCAGCTATTCACGTACTAAAGAGTGAGCCAGCTAGAGCAGATTCCAGCTAATAAGCAAAGTCCATACACAAGCCTATGGGCGTGCTAAGAGCATTTAAAAGCATCTTTGCCCATTTTGGCCACTTAGATGAAACGGCTGAATCAGTGCCCCTGCCATTTACCTTCTGAGATGTATAATATTTAAATCATCACTTGAACCTAATACTTAGAGGCATCCTTGCTTGCTCAGTTTATGAAATACATAACTTTTGCCAAGATGGATGAATAATTTGTTTATTCCAATTCTATAAATGCCAAAATGACAGAGGACATTGCTAGAACAATGGGTAGCTGGTTAGAGAAGGGTTTGTTGAGAGTGGGAAAGAGTGCTTCTAGTCGAACAAAAGGTAGGTGAGTGAATTTTTTAATTTTAATTTCTCGTCGTGTGATTCAACAAAGGACTGTCAACAGCTGATTTTGTGTTTATCCATGATCAAATTGGCTGTTGATCTGCAGCATGCCGATTTTGCTTTCCAATGAGACAGTAACAAGGCCCAAGGGTGCATCAGCAGGAAAAAACAATGAGTGGTCAGTGGAAGGGTTTTTCGTGTCTTGTTGATGCCAATCAGTTAAATGGACATACCCCTAATAATCTAGATACATATCTACTGAGTTAGTTCAAAGAAAGAAATAATAATAATAATAATAATAGGAGGTATTGACATTATGGGAAAAATCTAAATATATATTTAAATTATTCTGAATATTAGAAATACCCCATGCTTAGATTAGGGTCTCTAAGTTCAAATCTAACTTGGACTTAATATGGTCACTAAGAGGCCTCACGCAAAAAGGTGAAAGTATTGATGTGGGTGCCCGGGCCACATGATCAAAGAGTGGGCTGGAGTGAACCAGCAGCCACCAATGCACCAGTTGAGGATGAGGCCGTTGAAGCCATTCCGGGGATGAACCAAAATCACATCCTCCCTGCCCAAAGTTATTGTTTTTTTCCGTCTCTTCTCTGCCCCAAAAATTTTCCCTCCTACCTACCTCACTCCCACCTACCTCCCCCTTCCTATTTACGTCTCCCCCCTCCTACCTTCCCACCTACCTCCCCCCTCCTACCTCCCACCTACCTCCTACCTTTCATTCCATCGCCAAACCCCAGGAGTTGTTGGAACAGGAGCAAAGCGGGAGTGGGAGCTAAACGGGAGCAACGCAGAGCTTCGGAGCACCTGAAGCGGGACCTAGAACGGGAGCTTCAAGCTCCCTTCAGTTTTTTTTTTTTTTGGGTTGCAACTTAACAAAGAAGGCAATAGCAGCTTTGATACCATCACCTTCTTCCTTTTGTTTTATTGTAGCGAAGAGAAGAAGGTGATAGTAGCTTTTTCTCTTTCTTTTTTTCTTTCGTTGTAGCTCAGCGAAGAAGGCAACGGCAGCAACGTTACCGTCGCCTTCTTTTTTTAATTTTCTTGCAAGGCAGTGAAGAAGGTGATGGTAGCAAAGCTGCAGTTGCTTTCTTTTGTTTTTTTTTTGTTGCAACAAAAAAAAGAAGGAAATAGCAATGTTGTTACCATTACCTTCTTTTTTCTCTTTGATTGTAGTTCAGCGAATAAGATGATGGCAGCTTTGCTGCCATTGTCGCCTTCTTTTTTTCTTTGGGTGCAGCTTAGCGAAGAAAGCTGCCATCACCTTCTCCCTTTTGTTTTGTTGTAGCGAGGAGAAAAAGGCGATAGCAGCGTTGTTGCCGTCGCCTTTTTTTTTTTTTCCTTTCAAAGTAGCTTTAACAATATAGTTTTATACTTTTAACAAAATCATAGTTATTTGAAAAAGATTAACATAAAAAATGTGATGCATTAAAGAACCTATAAGTATTTGTAATAACAAGTTACAAAACATTTGATTCAAAATTTCTTTTATATGCAAAAGTCATGAGGATTAAAAAAAAAGGCCACAATCCTTTTGTAAAGTAATCATGTTGGTTCATTTGATTGTGATCACACCCTTGTAGTGTAGCCATTATGTAATAGCACCATGTGATTAGAGTTTAAAGTTTAGAAAAAAAAAATATCGGTGTAGCAAATTTACAATTTACACCCATTTTTGCACCATTGACTTTGGCAAAATGTTTGGATTGAAAATTTAACATTATCTTTCTCTTTGAATATGTTCTTACATGGAAAATGAGGTTTGCCTTAAATAACAAAAATTAATGGCATCTTTAAACTCCAATGTTTCTTTGAAAAGAATGACTTTGGAGGCAAATTTGGTCTTCACAAGTGCCTTTAACTTCAAGGGGCCAAGAGATGCATCTCTACAAGCTCTTGCCCATTCTTGCCTACCTTTTCCACTTTTCTTTGTCCTTGTTATAGTTTTCTACAATGACACATGGGCATCTTTTATTGATGCCTTTCTCATGGATGCACAAATTTTTAAATCATTAATGGCATACTCGTAGCACTTGGACACAACATGCCCAAAGCAACTATTGGCATATGGTTGTGGCAACATCAATGGAACACATGACACAATGCTTGTCAACACATTTGTGAAAATGTTCAAGTTGGTGTCTTCATCCTTCATATAGGCTATCACCTTATCACATAAGTCAAATCAACTAAATAGATCCTTCAATTATAAAGCCATAGCAACCCTTGCTGTTTCATGAACCTCAAAAATCCCAACAATAACATGACAAGGAACCTATTGTTTGTTAATATAATTGACCACCAAAATAATTGTGTCAAATCCACCATGGGACATCCAAAGATGAAACATGGAAATAATTGTGGTGGCTTTAACAAGGGCATGAAAAACATGGGATTCCATGGTCTTGTTGACCATGTCAAGTATTACTTCATTATATAGTTGTCACTTGTGTGGAAATGTGATGTTACCACATTGGTGAAGGACTAACCTCCTAAACCAAATGTTTTTGGTGGCGTTCAAAAGGTGATACCCTTTGGCAATATATAAACACAAATCTTCCAAGAAATGTTGCTAGGCAAGGTGAAACTTATTGTCAAGGATTCCAAAGTTGAAAAAACTAACAATGGAATGGGATGTTGACATTTTCCATTTCTTGCAAGACAATTGGGCATCAGCTGTGACATGGCATTAGCAACAAGTCTTTTGCTCTAGTACAAGTTTAGCATAATGGAATGTTGGGTGAATGCACACTAAGGTGGCTCACTTTTTGTCTCATGGTGCCCATTTTTGCAAAGTGCCTTTTCTTTGAACACCTATAACAAATAATAAAACTTATCAAATTGAATTTTTTGAAATTGAATATACATTATCAACTTGATTATGAAAATAATTATGTAATTAATTTTTCAATAAAAATACATCCACTTTTCACAATGGACTTTTGAAGTACAAAAATATGGATTGGTCAATAGACCAAAATGGTAAAAAATAAAAAGATTCATATTGAATTTCATTCCAAATGATATATAGTGACTCAATATATGGTGTAACATTAAATAATAAACTTTTATATGAAAGTCTTCCTTCAAAAATCATAATCAAATTTTAATTAGGGATTTTTGAATGGTCAAAATTGAGCCATATTTTCACAAGTCCTTAACATAGTTATTTCTTTTTTTCAAATTTCAATTTTTTTTCCTAGAGGTGTATATATTGAAATATGTAGGTGGGCTCCTATTAATATGGACTTTATTGTTTTTTGATACATGGATTGCATTACAATTGAACCCATGGTAAAAAAAAATTCAAAAATTTAACACTATAGAATGAACTTTTGTGGACTCTTGTTTCTTTTTAAAATGAACCACCTTAGAGTGCATACACCTTATTCTATAGAAATATGCATGTTCATTGCTGTTGTCCCATGCAATTTGTTATAGGTGACTAAACCCTTATGGTGCCAAATATTATTTTGTACAAAATCTTTTTGTTAGACATTATGGCAGACAACACGTTGCATTGACCTTTGAAACTTTGAAACATCAATGACTATTAAAGACACATTAAGTTTATAGAAGGCCCACATACTTGTATTTTTGTGCCAAGGAAACCAAATTTTTTGATTTGCCTTTGATTGCAAAAAGAGTTGTTGTTGAACATTAGTTTCAACTTGTACCACTTCATCTTCAATCCACTCTATTTAAGTGTCTAGTTCATTCATGGACTCAGATCAAAAGGCATTGTGATGATCCCTCCCAATCCCAACCTCACAACATGAGCATCAATATACATAGGTGAGCACTTAATGATTGATGTAAATGAACCTTGGGATTCTAATCATGTCAAACCACCAAACAAATCTACCATTACAACATTATACAAAACACTTAAATTAACAAAACAAGGATTAGCTAGTGCCAAAAGCCAAAACCCTAATCAAATAAGCCCATGGAACATTGAAACACAACAAGCATCAAATGAGTTCAAGACATTGTGATCCAAGCTTAAAATTCAAAACATTATGCATTAAGCATAAAACTCAAAACATCGTGCACTAAACATTGAACACCACACACCAATTCACAAAACATTACACACCAAACATAAAACAATGCATATCACACACAAAACACTAAATCACTAAGCAAATTTAAAGAGGCTTTCTTACAAAGCTTGTAAAGTTCAACTTATTTTGTTTCCACTTGATTTAGGTGCACATATAAACATCAATACAAAGCGAGGAACAACAACTATGTTCAACTATCAAATTGCATGATGCTAACACTTCAAGCTTTACCATTGCATCATGAACTCCTTTGCACTTTCCAAATTTTCACATCACTTCCACCTTTTGAGAGTTGAAACCCAAAAAGTTTTACACATTACGCACCTTAATTTTTTGAAACCCTAAAAATGTCAATGCCCTATCCATGTTAAAAACCCCTAAAGTCCCCTGAGCATGTGCATTTGTCAAGCTTAAAAAAAATGAAGGCCCCTTGCACAAGAGCATCACATATGTATTTAAATGGACATGGCTACCAAAGTAGGTCTACTGTTTTTTTTGGGTGAATCATTGCTCGTCAATTTGGGCTGGACATACCTTATTATTAACCCTTGTACATACCCAATGATAATCCACATACTTGCCCAACATTGGTTGAATCTTCACACTTTATTCCTCTACCTTTAAATCACAAAAAACATTTGTATCCCTCTACCTAGCACCTCAAACGTGGTAAAAATTGCTTCAAGGTGTAAAGGGGTTTTAATGTTTGGTGATGGGTGTATAAAAACAAATTAGGATTTTGATATTCTTGAATCTTTTATCATTCCAACTTTCCCTTTGGATTGTAAAGAAGTTTTGTAAAACTTTAGTTGACACACCCATCAAGTCTTAAATCACTCAAAATGAGCTCAAAATGGGGAAGATATGAAGCTAGAATTAGAGAAAGGTCTAGAGCTATTTTTTTCAAAACAAATTGAAATGAAATATCATTCATTTTCTTTCTATGTTTTTGTCCGTTGTTCCTTTACTTATGATGTTGAAAAAACATTTGTAGCCCTCTAGTTTGCACATTCAATGACATCAAAATCACTCTATTTCGTTAATGAATGAGAAAAATATTGGAAAATGTTAAGTGACAAGTATGTGTTTGGTGATAGGCAATTTGACCCTTCACCTACCAATTTCAAATAAGCAATATGTAAAGTATAAGAAATTAATTAGGCTTTTAATCACACCAACCAAGGTTGCCCCGATATTATTTGAGCGACACATCATAAATGTGTCACTTAGCCCAAAGCTGTCATGCCCGTACATGGCCTCATACATGATGGCCAGTTATGAGCATGCCCATCATGCCTTTTAATGTACGTTTTTAAGGTAAATGTACGTTCATAGGTGATTGTACGTTATTAAGTACTTAGGGTTTCAATTTGTTGGCAGGTATATAAAAGGCCAAACCTTTCCTTTTTCTTTTTAGTTTTTCTAGAATTCCTTTGTCAAGAGAGTTTCCTCCATAATCAGATAGGATTTCTAAATGCTCACAACGGCCATTGCATGGCCACCGTTTACATACATTCATCATGTTCTCCTATAGCACTTTGATCCCTACTTAGACCATGCCATGATTTTCCTAGCTCAGGTCTAGGGGGGGATACATGAAAATTTCATCTCAGCCTCTTTTTGTGCATTATATGTGTGTGTGTGTGTGTGCATCTCTTTTTGGTTGATTAGTTTATACCTTTGATTGGCTTTAGTCTTTTTATTTAGTAAAATTTACTATGGATTTACACCCTTATGACACCATACATCACAACACTACACATCACAACAAAGCAATTTGGTGTAGATTCCCACGCTTGGGCAACTACACTCAAAACCTAACCTTTTGAAACATGCCAAGTTTTGGGCTCATGTTTTGAACCCCCCTCCCCCCACCTGGGCCATCACACTATTGCCACTTTATGCCTTTCAACATGCATCCCATCACACCTAGCTTTTCATGCTTTGAACATGCAAACTTTTCTTGGATGTGGTAGGTTTAGGGCTTACTACACACTAAGCAAAAAAAATCATGACATATTTTTCCAAATCTTCCTATTATGCCACTAAAGGGTTGCTTCCTAGCTCTCCCACCTTCATCTTCCCAAGCTTTCAACTTTATCATATTCATAAGCTTTCTTCAATTTCTTCAATCGCTACTTATGATGTTAAGGTTTTTTCAAGGTGGAAGTCTATTTCTTTATAATGTTTCCTAGCTCTCCCACCTTCATCTTCCCAAGCTTTCAACTCTATCATATTCATAAGCTTTCTTCAATTTCTTCAATCATTACTTATGATGTTGGGGTTTTTTCCAAGGTGGAAGTCTATTTTTTTTAAAATTTCCATTTGCGCTATTTTGTTGAGTGTGTAACATTCTTTCATTGTACCTTTGTAATCAATTATTGGGTAAATGTTATCTTCAATTATAGGCATGCATTTTGTTTGTGACCATAACACAATGCTTCAAATGTTCCCACAACACACACACAAACTTTGAATGTCTCATCTTTTATATACTTCGATTGATAATTTTGACAATTGGGTTTTGACATTGTGCATTTTTATCCCATGTGTGTTGGACATTTTTCACACTCATGTGCACATTCATTTTCGTCCATATTTGTGAGGTTCCGGGGATTGGTATTTGTTAGAAGAAACATAGTGAAGTTTTAGTTTACCAAATTTCAAATCCTTTGTGAAAGATATAAATTTCAAGTTCCTTTTATGTGCATTTCCCAACTACATGTGCTTGAAGAGACATGAATGGGCAATTTTTGTTGGTCCAAATTTCAATTATCAAGTTTCACTAGTCCCATATTTGTTTATCATCTTTCAATTTCAAGCTACAATTCCCAAGTTTTGATATGTGCAGCTTTTGACATGTGCACATCTAGGTTTTGTGTTTCTATCTAGACTTTTTAATATATTTTACTACCCCTCCTAAAGAATCTATCAACTAATTACATCCTCCCAAAATTTTGGTTTGAGGTGATGTTCCAAGTTTCTGAAACTTTAGAAACTAGGAAGTTCTTATGTTTTAGGATTTGTAACAGAGTCGTTGAGGCTATCATACTCGAAACCATGTCTTCAATGGGAGGTATCCACACTAGTAAGGCACAATAGGATGGTTCATCTAAACTTGAACATGCAACACCTTGATGCAGCTTTCATAATGAGTGCCCAAACAATTTTAGGTTGTTTGCAAATTTGTATGGTCATTGGGTCTCATCCCACTTCTCTGATATGGAAAAAAAGTGCATTTGCCCAATGCTTCTTTTTCCATATCAAAGAAGCGGAATGCAACCTGTACATGACCTTTTCAATGTATTCCAATCATACTCCTAAATGTAATATATATGGATGTGACTTTAAAATATTCTTCTATAACATCCATGTGCTCTTGGTAACACATGCAATTATGCAATTAAGTGTTGTGTTATGACGACATATAATTAAGAGACATGGCGAGCTTGAATAGATTAAAAACTAGCAAAAATTTCAAGCCGAAACATAACAAGTGGAAATTTGACTAAAACAATTCAACCAAAACATCACAAAAAAAATTATCACAATAGAACTAGCAAGCCAAAACAAATGGTCCAACACATGGTTAATGAGACCACAAAAAACATGAACCTTGTAACTTATTTTCAACATGCACATAAAACATTAAGACATCTAATTTAGTGCAATGTACTCTTTCTAGAATACTAGGTCTTATATATATATAAAAAGAAACGTAGATAAATTGAAACTACAAAAAACTGCAATGATGCTTACTACCCAAGTCAAAACTTTAGAAAAGGTTTTAATCGAAACATGTTAAAATGCACAAAACCTCCAACACCCATGGAACATGCTCAATGCAATGAAATACAAGTCAAACTTCATGGATTTCTATGGAAACGTGCAAAAAATGTGAACAATGGTTATAATACATGTTGTAGGTGAAACTTAAAAAACCAAAAGAGAAAGACATTTAAGTAATTTTCGAAACAACAACATTGAAAGTTCAAATGATCATTTGTTGAAAGAAATGTATGCATTGAAACATGACCCTCTGATTGCCAACCAAATTATTGAAACATGAGGTTATAAGATGTGTTGTCAATGAAACTTACAACAAACTTGTCAAAGGTTTTTTCTTTGAGTACATTATGAAATTTAGAGAAAGGTATGATACAAATTATCGCTTAAAACTACACACCACCGAATACATAAAAGTTGAAACATAACGCCAATGGAAATGTAATAGAAACATAAAGCCATGAGATTTTACCACAAAACCTACAACCATACAACCTTAGACTAACAATTCAACTACACTATGTAAGCAAAACATAAGTTGTAATTATTGCGAATGTGTTTTGGGGATAGAACAAGCCAAAATATGTTGACGAAACCAAAGTATGATCAACGCTATTAATTCAAACATGTTGCCATAAAATGTACACAAATCGAAAAGAGCAACAACTAAAAAAAAGATACGAAACCTTTGAAACTTTATATAAATGTTAAAAATAGTACAAACAATCGTTTATGTTTCCCGGCAAAGAAATATGGGCAAAACCTTTTTTTTCGTCACTAAACTTACACAAATTTCAACAACATGGAATAGTCATGCCTTATGTAGTTGATAGTTATAGTTTAAAAAGTGGTTCATGAAACAAATTGAGCCAAAACATCACATTAAATTATTTACGTATTTTCCTCTGTCCAAAAAATTATTTGAAAATTATTTGAACAAATATGTATAACATTAGTTGAATGAGAATAGTGGAAACATTAGGGATGGACAAAAACTTCTATGTCATGTTGCCATGAATGTGAAAAGTGATCCAGAACCTATTACCAACAACAAAAAATCAAATGCAAACTCACAGTTCCTTGTTGACCCCCTATGGGATGATTCGTTAATTAATAGAGCACTGGGTGAAAACATGGTAGAGTATACAAAAAAAGTTGACAAAAAATATCAAGTTTAAAAAAAGACAAATTTTCATGAAAACACAAGAAACTAGATTCAAATTTTATTCAAATTTCATTTTGAAACTATTGAGCCCTCAATTAGGTTTATTGTAAATCAATTATAAAACATTTAAAATTTTGGAATAATAAAAGTAGGGAATAAATACATTTGAAATTTATTGGTCAATATGGTGTTCAAACCTACTTTTTTAGTATAAAATTTAATGAAATATACATGTACATGAAGTTATAGCATAAAGATCATTATATACTCAAAGGCATCACCAAAAAACAAATCTACTTTCTCTTTGGTAGAATATACTTAACACATATTTGAATCAAATCTTACACAACAGAAAATAGGTTTAAAACTCTACATACTTACATTTAGAAAAGTCTACATGAAACCTACTTTTACAATGCAAAATGAAACCTACAATGAAACCTACAATGAAACCTACTTTTACAATTCAAAAATTTAATGCATAATAATGAAAAAGTATCTTGTTATTTATCATTCAACTAAAAAGATTGAATGTATAATAATTTTGTGATGGATTTTAGTCGTACTTTTTATTCACTTGAGAAGTAGAGTGGCAAGTACTTTTGGTTATACAGTTTACCATGCTTTCACCCCATTTGGCTTTGTGGTTGTCTTTTTCATTTTTCTTCTTCCAGAAAAGTCCCACTACATTTGAGAACAAGATGATGGGAAATAGCGAGCATGCATGGAAGTACACTTGCTGGTCGATAATGGTGTCCATCAACATGATTCCAAGAATCCCCACTCCTATAATGTTAGTTGGTTAACAATCCAACCATGGTTGTCTAGCAATGTCCTAGGTCTCACCTGATGCTTGATTCAATTTCATTCATTCTTCAGTTGCTTCCAATATTGACTTTGATGGACTTTCAAGTGGCATGTAAAATTACTTTTTATCATAATCAATTTCTTCCTCCACCTCCAAGGATGATATGATCCTCTTAACAATCTCCCAAACAACTTTGCTTATATGATTCAATACCCTTTGCATCATCACCTTGCCACTTGACGACACCATCAAATTCTTATAAAACATTTATTTCCATGCAACATCCAGAAAGTAAAATAGTCAAATGTTAGGGATGGATGTAAATTTGCCAATGATTTCATACATCATAGTCCCACATGTATAACATGGACTAAAGAATTGGAAACACACAACTTTACCCTTCGACCTTAAAACGTGAAACTTAACCAGGCACATAAATTGGAAAGTAACAAGGGGAACTTTCAATTGAAACCTAAACATGGAAATTCAACCCAAAACTTCATTTGAAACATGACCCAGGAATGTAAGGTTAGCAATTCTAACCCGAGCTTCGAAACAAAAAACTTAAAGTCCCAAAATAAAAAAATTATACCTTGCAAACTAACCATACAACCTAAGCATGAAGCCTCCCCCCATAACATGCCTCTAAAACTTAACCTAGGACATCGAAACCTAAACTTAAGAACCCAAAACCTCCCAATAATTAGACCCATCAAAAGAGCAAAATATGGAATTTGAAACATGATCAGAACAATGGTTTAAAACGTGAACTCAGAACCTAGATAATCAAGACACAAAACTTGAACATCAACCCGCCATGAAAACACAATCATCAACCAACGAAAACACACAATGCATTGCCAAGTTAAGCAATATAATCCATCTACAATTTCCTTTCGATCTTCAACCTTTAAGCTCCATCTCCTTGACTCAAGTGGTTCCGCATGCACTTCAACCCCATCGCCTAACTGTCATTAATTCGATGGAATTTGACCAATTGTATGGGGGTGGACAAACCCATTTATGAATTCAGCAGTTAATGTCCATTGTCATCCAACAACTTGCATCAAGTCAACAAACAAGTGTTACATTAACATATTATTTTGAATAACATTTGAAATGATGTTCATCATGAGATCACAAATATCATTTTCCAAATTCATTGTCGTATCTCGGGGTCATTCATCCACAAACACGGGTTGTAGGAAACACTGGCTTTGGTATTTGACATTCAATATTTTTAGTTGAATGATAAATAACAAAAGACTTCTTCATTATTATCCATTAATTTTTTAATTTTGCATTATAAAAGTAGGTTTCAAATAGACTTTTCAAAATTCAAGTAGCTTTTAAACCTATTTTTTGCAATGTAACATTTGATTCAAGTATGTGTCAAGTATATTCTACCAAAGATAAAATAAATTTGTTTTGTGGTGATGCCCTTGAATATACAATGATATTTTATTATTCCAATTTTTTTGAAATTTTATAATTGATTTACAATAAACCCAATTGAAGGCTCAATAGTTTCAAAATGAAATTTGAGTAAAATTTGAATATATTTTCTTGTGTTTTTGTGAAAAGCTATTTTTTTTAACTTGATATTTTTTTGACTACTTTTTCTATATTGTTGTGACATGTAGTATTGTGATGTGCGGTGTCGTAAGGGTCTAAATCCTAGTAAACTTTATTAAACAAAAAGACTAAAACCAGTCAAAGGTAGAAACTAATCAACCAAAAAAAGATGCACGCACAAATATATACAATGCACAAGAAGAGGCTAAGATAAAATTCTCATGTATATTAAATTGAATAAAAAAGGAGGAAAGAAAACGTAGTGTATGTAAACAATGGTCATGTAATAGTCGTTGTGAACATCTAAAATTTTAATCTAACTATGGAGGAAACTTTCCCTCACAAAGGAATTTTAGAAGAACTAATAAGAGAAGGGAAGAGCTTGGCCTTTTATACAACTGTCAACAAAGTTGAAACCTTAAACAAGTTGTAACCCTAAAACACCTAATAGCTTATAATAACCTAAGAACGTACATTAACCTTAATAACGTACATTAACCCCAAAGGCATGATTGGCATGCCCATAATAGCCTGTCATGTATGAGGCCATGCATATGAGCATGACAACTGTCATGACGTGTAGTGTTGTGACGTGCGGTGTGGTAAGGGTATAAATCCATAATAAACTCTACTAAATAAAAAGAATAAAACTAATCAAAGGTAAAAACTAATCAACCAAAAAGATATGCATGCACATATACCACAAAAGGAGGTTGAGATGAAATTTTCATGTATCCCCTCCCCAGACTTGAACCGAGAAAGCGTGGCATGGTCTGAATAAAAATCAAGGTGCTGCAAGAGAACATGATGAACACTACCAAATGCCGGTGGGAACTTGAATGAGCTCCAGCTTGAGGTAGAATAAATGGTATCCACCATTACAACTCTCTCAAAATAACATCTGATCAACAACGTCTGTTTTCTAACATACTTGACATGGATAATCAAGTGGAGGAATCAAAGTCAACATGATGATGGTAGGATCCAAGTTTGGCAGGTGGTAGGATGCATAGTTTTTGGGGTGATCTTCAATTGTGCGTTCGCTAACTCCTTGCAACTCCAACACACTTGAAGGCTTAATTGCCTTAATCCTCAAGATAGTGTGATCGGAAGAAGTGTCTAGAGTATCATTAGGTTGCTGCTAGAGATACACAAAGTCACCAACATCAAATTGTCTCACCTTAGGTTTATAACTGCCACCTCGTGTGTGTGCATACTTTACGGTGTCTTGATGTTGTGCAATGGACAAGTTTTCCATGGCCATGGGCATAACCCTCCTAAATAGGACAACCCTTTCTATGATGACCCTAGCGTAAGTGGCTGGGAGTCCAAGTCCACAACTTGGTCCATTTGAACAACAATGGAAGAGGGTGCAATGGGATGTCTCCCAAAAAGTAGAAAGTAAGGAGAAAAATGGGACAAAGAGGCGTGTTTAGACATCCTATAACCCATGGTGATGTAAGGTAGGGCCAAGTCCCAATCCTCTTTGTTCTTAATGAGGCAAATTTTCCGAAATCCCTTCTTGCATGTCTAAACCATCTTCTCTACAAGGCCATCAGCTTGGGGATGATCCCTTGAAGTCCGGTAATTGTGAATGAAAGCATGATCAAGCAGGTTTTGGAATTCTCCTTTGAATTTTGATCCTTGATTAGCAAGGCATTTGGCATAAGCCCCAAACTTATTTAGGACCTGTTGTAAGAGAGTTTGGCTAATGTTGTGTGATGACTTGTCCGGCAACGCAACAAGCTTGACCCACTTTGAAAAATGCTTAATCATAATCATGATGTAAACATTACCCCTGGAGGTCATCAACCACTTGATAGGCTGGTGGTCGGTATACAAAGTGAACTCGGTGCCATAAATATAAGGCCTGAAATGTATGACGGCCCATACAATAGCAAGACATTCCCCCTCGTATGAAAAGTAGTTGCTTTCAGCCTTATTATTGCTTCGGAATGCATAGGCGATAACATATTCCTTACTTTTCTCATCAAGTTGGCCAAGAATAGCACCAATACCAAGAGCACTTTAGTTAGTGTTAGAATGAAAATTTTGCTGAAATTAGGTCTTTTCAGAATGGGGAACTCTGAAAGTTTTTCCTTGAATGTGTCGAAAGCTTCCTAAGCCTCTTCGCTCCATGTCCAAGCAACATCCTTCTTTAATAATGCATAGAGAAGATGAGCAATAGTACTGAAGTCTTAAACATAAATCCTATAGTAACTACATAATCCAATGAAGCTCCTCAAAGTGTGAACATTAGTAGGATTGGGCATTTCCAAAATGGCTACTACTTTGGCCCAATGAGCCATAATACCATTTGGCAAAATTCTATGTCCAAGGTAAACTACTGAAGTGACAACAAACTCACACTTTTTAGGATGGATCTTCATATTGACTTCGTGGGGCCTTTTGAATAACTTCTCAAGATGAGCCAAATGTTGTAGGAGTCCCTTGCTATGCACTAGGACGTCATCTATGTAGCACTTCAGGAAATCTACCCCTTCAAAAACGTGGTCCATGACTTGCTAAAAAAAGACACATGCATTCTTTAATCCAAAAAAACATCACAAGCCATTCCCACAACTTGTTGGTTTCACGGAATGTCGTTTTTTTGCGATCCTTCACAACGAGCACAATTTGGTTAAAGCCTTGCTTCAAATCCACAATTGTGAAGATGTTTAAATCTCCAATGCTATCAAACAATTCTTCAGAAATGGGCATAGGGAACCTGTCTTGAGGTGTAACCAAGTTCAAAGGCATGTAATCCCCACACATCCTTTTCTTAGTCCATAATCCAGCTGAATCTTTTTTTGCTAGAGTTATTATAGCAGTTGCGTAATCAAAACTCGATGGTTGAATGAGACTAGCCTCATGGAGCTTTTTGCATTTTTCATCTACTAGTTCCCATTCATGTTTGCTCAACCTATGCCTCTTTCGATAAATGGGTGTCTCATTTATAAGGTTTATAGAGAGCTGCATGGTCTTACACCTACCTAAGTCTTTCATTGAGAATGCAAACACATTCTCATACTTAATTAACAAGTCTATGACCTTGTGTCTCTCCTTCTTGGTGAGTTGGTTCCCCATAATGAAAAGGTAATTGTTTCTCTAGAAGTTGATGTACCTCCAGGTGTACAAGAAACAACTTGAGTCAAATTACATGGTACCTCCTCCCCCCCAAACACTAATAATGAAGTGTAGAGTGTTGAAAATAAGCAAGTGTACTTAGTCGAAGTGCCATGTGGTCGCATCACTAGAATTGCAAGTTGATTGAATCAATGTTGGTGTTGTGTACAATTGAAAGAATACACAAGTTACCAACAACCATGTGAGGGAGTTCAGGTCCATGCTTCTTCCCAATAGAGCGTTACGCTCCAATTTAATCACCTTGGTGTGACTAGTAGTGCCAATTTAGAACCCATTGCCCTTTCTCTTTCTTCTTGGTTTGGTTCAACCCAAGTGGCTGAAGCATGATGATACACCAGGCCTAGTCCATCTCCTTGAAAGGTGTGTGCTCATGGGAAGGAAACAAAGGTGGGCCAAACACATCTTGGTTTTCCTATTGTGTTTGTAGGAAACCAAAGAGGTTTTTCTTGCCTTGTAACTAGTTAACAAGAATTTTGATCATCAAATATGTGAAAAACTTGCAAGTTGGGGTCTCTGATGGTGTATCTCAGAGCCAATTATAAAACTGAGAATTCTGCAAGGTTAGTCCATCAGTTGCACAACCGGTGAGCATAGGAATTGCATTGTGCAACATCAAGTAGGAGTGGCTTTCAAAGGTAATGTTTGACCAAGGTGTAGTGTTCATGGACTTTCTCCCTGTGGTCAATCTAAGAAGGGGTGTTTTCAATTACATAACCAAGCGTAGGAAAAATGGATTGAACCTAGGTGATCAATTGTACCATGTCTGTGAAGAGACTAGATTTTGTGTCACTCAATCCTCCTCCAAATCCAGCCGTTGAAAATCCTTGACATTCCCAACCTGAAATGATGAAGTCCACGGGGCCAAATAATTCCATATGCTTTTTCTGAATTAGTTGTATGTCAAAGGGCAAGAAAATGAAACTAGCCTTCAATGTGGTGGTTGTAAACTATTGTGGAAATCTAGCCGTGAGCTCCATTACTTTCAATGCTGCCACTTGCCTTGCAATAAAATCAATGTCTACGTAGAAATACCTCCGAACCACCATCCTTGACTATAGTAGGGCTTCGAGACCTATACCAATACCACCAAAGAGGTCTAGTAATGTAATCCCCTCCTTAGGCGGTGTCTAGGTGATTAGCTAATGAAATACTGGCTTAATTAGCTCGCCATGGCTTTCCATGTTTTCAAAACTAGATAGAGCATTAACCAAGGGCTCATGGGCTGCTTTGAACCTTTATAAAACTTCTAGTCCATGTTGAATGTTAGTAGGAACCACCTTTAAGCTTTTAGTAGCTTGGGCGTAAACTATCACCTTTCATCTTCCTCTATCCACTCGTGGCTAGCTTGTTGGATGTAGGAAATGGTGTGTGTTTCCTTGAACATAAAATGGTGAGCCATAGGACTATGGTTCCCATGTAAATCAAGGGGTATGTATCCCAGGTGGTGGCCATTAATCTCCCAATCCACTTGGTAGTGTGCATGCTTGAACCAATTGTCCCTGGTGGAAAACAGGGCCTCTTGCCCAATGAGCACATCGTAACTAGTGGTATTAATGACTAAACATTTGACTTGCATGCAAAGCTTCTGTACCTTTATTGAAGTTAAGTGTAATAAAATCAAAGCTCTCCCCAAGTACCTCCTCTACGCTCCCACTAACGGTGTGAATTTGCCACATAGATTTTCGTAATTTAGAGTTAAGCATGCCCATCTTCTTGGCAAATTGAACTCTAAGAATCACTGGTTGGGCATCTGTATCAAGAAATACCACTCTGGGTGTATGTCCTCCCACCTAGATTACTTATTCAATATTGTCAACAATGGCAACTCCAATGGTGATGGAAGTTCTTTCACTAGGCACCAACTTCGAAAATGAGTGAGAGACTTTGTGGAGAGAATGGTTATCCACAACACCTTTGCTAAGTAACAAATCCACAAGTGAGGTGTTTTTAGCTCCCTTCTGATATGTGAATGTAGAATCAGAGGTAGGAGAACCCAATAGTTTAACCATGCTAGAACTGGTGACCAGATTACGAACGCCATTTATAACACGTGAACCAATCAAGTGTTTCTCCAAGGTGTTGGATGGGACCCCTGTAGCATGTGGATTAGGGATTGGTAAAGGACCTAGTGTTAGGGTATCCTTTAGTACTGCAATTATGTCCTTGGTGCTTAACTTCAAATCTTGAAAATTAAACAATAGTGTACTCATAAGCTTTTGCACCACTTCACACATTTGAAATTACACTCCATAAGTTGATTAGTGAAAAAATTGTGTGTTTTCCTGATGTACATGTACTCTTGGGACACGAGAATTTGATGCCCTAGTAACTTGTGGTGTAGTAGTTTCCTCCCCCCTCGCCAACAAAGTGCATTCTTTTTTCGTGTTGAGAGGATGAAAAAATTGTGGCATGATGCTCAAACTCTTCTAGACCTGGTAATAGGACTTGAACTAAATGTGAGTCCATTAATCTGAATTACCTACCTAGTGGTAGAAACTTTGGGTGCCACACTAACTTCTTGTGCCGCAAAGTAGGAAGGGCAAAAAGAAGTGGCAAATTCTGGTGTGAGAGTAGAATTGTGTGCACTAAAAAGAACATACTCCCCAACCATGGCATCATGTGGGAGGCCATAGAACAACCTAAGAAGTCCTTCTTGTGATCTGGAACCTTGTATAAGTTGGGCATGACTAGCTGGTTGGGAAAACTTGCCTTTTAGATTAAGAAGTTGGGCCTTTAATGATTTGAGTTCATTTTGTAGAATTTGAATTTGAGTGACATGGGCTTGAAGCACCTCCCTTTTTATAGCATTGTGCTCCTTCTTCTTAGCATTCTTACTGGAATTACCTTTGGTGGGGAAAGCCTGAATGGAAGGCTGAGGTGCCTTAGCTTTTGATTTGAAGGGCAACGGAAGATGTTGGCAAATTTTGCCATGGTAATCGGAGTTGTTTCCACTCTGAGAATTTCGTAAAACAAACAACTTCCTGATGTCCCTATTTTCCCACAATAATCACAAAAGAGATCCTCGAAAGGAATGTTGCACTCACTAGCTTTGTGGGCAAGATTACCACAGTAGTTGCAAGAAGGTAGGATGGGTGTAGTCGAGTGCACTTCTTTAACCATCGAAGAATAATGTGATGATTTAATTAGCATAGTTGGTGAAGGATGAGGCCTTGAATGTGATGGAAGCCTCATAGTACTAGCCTCATAGTGTGCATGAGTTAGTTCTAGCTTTTTAGAAATGTTGTACACATCCAGCAAAGTGTATGAGTCTCCAAATTCTACAAAAACTTGTTGCAAAACCTACACATGGAGTGTCGAAGTACCTTTTAACGAACGAAGATATCGATGGGCAACTTTCAAGTTTGTGATGCTCTGAGTATCCTCTTTAAGCTTGAGGAGATTCCTGTAAAGCATCTTGAGGGTTTCATCCTTCTACCTAGAAAAAATGGCGAACTATAGAATTTTTTTCAGAACTCTTAACTGGAAATTCCAGCTCAAAAACTTGAAAGAATTCCCCATCTGGATCAATAAAAGCTTATGCATTGATGGTGGGAGGAATGTTTGCGCTAGTAGCAATGAGTTGTTGAAGACAAAGGTTTACTCAAATAGGTACCAAATTTTAATTATTGGGCATAGTCCCATGATGTGCAATGGCAGCTTATAGTGTAGCTTAAGAGGCGGTGGCGATGGCTATGGCATAAGTTGGATTAGGGATTTAAGTGACACCCAAAATCTTCGGAAAATGTTGCTTGTAGACATCCAATGCTTCATAGTGCACATAATGGGCCAATTGTTTGAATATAAACATTTCGGTGTAATTAGCGCCATACTTGAGCTCCAATTCACAAACCACAGTTGAAAAAGTTGCCTTGAACACCCTCAAAGAAATGGTACCTGACCTTTCACTAAACTTATCAATTCTCCCAAAGGAACTGTTAACCTCCATGGTGTATATGGGTGTAGAGGTCACGGTTTGCAATGGAGTATACGATGATGGTGTGAAAGCAGGTGCGACAGTAGGCGTACCCCATTGATTAACCCCTCCAAATGGACTTTGATGAACCATTAATGTAGTGTAACCTGAACCTAAATTCTTGGTAAGAGTTATGTTGGATGACGATGGCATTGTAAATGTTTGGTGGTACCATCATGAAGATCATGAACTCAAAGAAATCGATTCAAATGATTGTGTGTTACTTCATAGTTGATACCTTGGCTCTAGCTAAACGATAGTGCTTTCATCATTTGAGGACATGGTGTTGTCCCATGCCCCAAAATTTGGTAGCAATATATAACACTAACTACAAAGTTCTAACACAACCATGCAATTAAATATAATTGTAATGGAAATTGAAATGTGAAGTGTTTAAGAGAACATACCCTAAACAACTTTCAGTTTCTGTAATCACCAATACTAAATGACAAAGTAGAGGAAGAAAGAATTATATATTTATGTATTAAAAAGATTACATAAGTGTATGTATTAATACAAAAATAACGTAAATATACGTGTTAATGTTAAATACATAGATGTATGTATTCATATGAGAGTATGTCGATGTACGTTATTATTATTATTATTATTATTATTATTAAAAATAATAAAATAATAATAAAAAATGTCAATGGACAAAACAAAACTAGATGGACAAAAGTGTGACAGACGGACGTCGATTGACAGACGTCAAATGGATGGACATCATCAGATAGACATTTGTGGACGAAAATCCATGCACGAACAGAAGTCGAGAACGCACCATCGAACGCCACGGCACTACAAAACGCTTGTGAACTTCGCAGCAATGACCAACGATAACGTAACGTCAAAGGCCACGACACTACAACTCATGGCGCTACAAACATTGTAACTCGTGACAGCTCACGGGACTACAAGCACTGCAACTCACGGCGACACTACAACTCACAACACTACAAACACTACAACTCATGGCAATGTTGTAAAAACCAAATAAATTAAAATTCTTCTTTTCACTTGCTTGCTATCTCCTCGACGTTCACCTTCGCTCCTAAAGTGGTGAAAACTGTAAACGTGGAACAACTTACTATAGAAGAATGAAATTTGATTTGTCTCTCAAATTAGTCCCCCAAGCTCCAATTTCAATCAGCAGCATCAGCAACTGGATCCATTTTCCAACAAAAGTTATGCAACGATAATACGAAGTGCTACCACTACTAATGATCAGTTGTATGCAACGAGAAGGATCTAAGGCCATTTTCACAAGCTACAGCTTCGTGCAAACACGTGGAACATAGCTCGTGTTGAACGGGCAACCCATGTATGTGAATGGAGCAAACATCTACTGGCTCATGGTATTCGGCGCCAATCTTTACACCAAATACACAATCACGGACGTGTTGCAACAAGTTGCGGGGGTGGGACTCAACGTGGTTTGCACCTAGGCTTTCAAAGATGGCAACAACTACAACGCACTTCAAACTTCACCCGACATCTTCAACGAGAATGTGTTCCAGGGACTAGATTTTGTAATCTCGAAAGCCAAAAGACTAGGACTCCATCTAATTCTCAGCCTTGTGAACAACAATTCGAGCTTCGAAGGAAAGCAATGGGTTCGATAATACCAACTTGATACCAATCTCCCCAACGAAAACTCCTTCTTTCGACAACAGCTTCTAGCAAGCATCAAATGATGGAGTCGGTCTACTAGTCATAAATTCTTCTCTGGATATGCAATAATGAGAGCTCATGGGTAGCTTTTCAAGCCCACTAGTCTTCATGGCAACAACAACAACAACACTAGCAACAAAAGAAACCTAAAAATTCAAAGCCAAAAGAAATTTGCCACTTTCAACATTAAGCAACAAAAAGCAATTTTTCTAGAATTGAATTGCTAAAAAAGGAAAGAAAATGTAGTGTATATAAATGGTGGCCTTGCAATAGCCGCCGTGAGCATCTAGAAATCCAAGGTTGTTAAATTTTTTGGACAACTCCAATAAAAGACTATTGAGATTACTAAAGTTACATAAGAGAATGCTGAAGAGGTAAAAGAGAGTGGGGTAAAAGCATGGTAAAGTAGATAGTTGGTGATCCTTGTCACAAAAAATGACAAATAAACATAAGTAGGCTTTGATGTATTAAAAGTAGAAATGTAATTTTATTTTAAAATTAGTATAAGGATTTTCTTTTACTTTATTATAATAAAGGTCAAGAACCACATTTTTAATATGTATCTAAACAAATTTCAAAAAAATGAACCTACCTGCATATATGTATAGGTTTTACAAAATTGGTTGCAAGTAAATCAAATATTGAATTTTTTATACTTTGAAGTTAATAGAGATTTAAAATACACTTATGTGTGTCAAATTGTACATATTATAGTCATACTATATCAAACTTTTTATGTAAAAGTTAGTTTGAACACCATATTGACTAGTTAGTTTTAAATATACTTGTTACCTACTTTTATTATACAAAAGTTACTGAAATTTTGTATTCAACTTACCATAAATGCAATTGAGGTCAAAATGGTCTTATGATTCTACTTACAAAGCTTTTTTATTTACTTTTTTATGCATATGTCAAAAATTGGTTTAATTATAAATTAGATTTTAGGTAGACTATTTTCTTGGTATATTTTATCATGCTTTTGCCCATTGTTGCTTCTAGTGTAGACCAAACAAAGGAAAAGGCATTGAAATTGTTGCAGCTATTAAGGAGAAGGTAGGATCCACTTTGAAGACAAATACAGATAAGATGTATGAGATAATAAAGTTTGCGAAAAAGAAGGTTTCTTAAACTTGGGAGATTACTAAGGAAAAGATACACTTTACATTGGAGACAACTGTACATTAAAAATAAAAAAGGTATTTTTTACTAGTCTATGCGACTAAATTTTAGTTGCAAGTGACATTTGTGACTAAAATCTCTTTTGTCACCTTGGACAAGTCACATGTAATATTAGTCACAAACAACAAGGGGTATTAGATGAAAGAAAAAATTAACAAATACAAGTTCATCCTTTGATTCTATACGTATTGTCACATGCGACTAAAGTGAAACTATTTTGGTCACAATTGAGGGCCAATGATATGTTGTCACGTGTTTCAATATTTAATTATTTAAAATATAAATATTATTTTGAAATTATCTAGGATGTTCAATTCAAATGTGTGGATGATTTTATATTATGACACATGGCCCAATGTAAATATGCCACATGACACTTTAAAATGAATTTAATACAAAATATCAATATGAAGTTGGTAGGTACCTAAATAGGTACATAAGTAGATGCCTACAAACCTACGTTACATACCTACCTAACTACTTAAGTAAAAAGGTAGGTAAGTAGGTCCTACATTCTTAGGCTAAATACTTATTCATATAGGTAGTTACTTAGGTAGGTAGGTACATAGATTGACCTAGGTGGGTAGGTCAAACTAGTACCTACTTAATAGGTAAATAAGTTGGTTAAGGAGGTAGGTAGTTTAAAATTGTGCATAATTTGTTTTTTTGTTTTGGGTTAAGCCTTTTGATTGGTTCATCCCATGTGCGCAAATTTCTTAATGTGAAATTTGATGACAACAACATTTGTTTATATATTGTTCAAAATAGGAATGGAAAACAAACAATATGAAATAAAATTTGAAATTACAATTTTTTCACAAACTAAGTTGCAACTCTAGAACTTTCCTCATGCCTTTTGTTCTTAATTTTTTAATTCAAATACATCGCTCATTGGATAATTAAACAATCATTTAATTAATAATGATGAAATTTAACATATATTTAATATATAAACTATATATTACAAATACTAAGTATTCATTAGCAATTATTTACATAATTAATAAAATTTTAATATTTAACTAATTAGCTATCTAGTTACTCACAAGTTGTCAACACATAACTCATAAAGATATATATATATATATAATTAAAAAATAATCACTATAATTTTAAAAACTATTTAAAATATTTATTTTCAAATATAGATAATGCACTAAGAATTGTTATTAGAAAATAAACTCCTACATGATATTTCCAAAAAGTAAAATTAAAATAATTAAATTATTTACTATATAATTACATTTATTATTGTAAAAATTGTTATTGGTCAATTTCTTATATTGGTAATTATAAAATGTAAATACAATAATTTGTTAAACATAACATAAACTTTTATAATTACTATAAAAATATTTATCATAGACAAGTAATTAAGTTTTTTTAGAAAAAAATATTATAGAATAATCTCTAAAATTACAACCATTACAATAATTATTTTAACTACATTATAATATTTCCAAATTTTGAATTCAGATTTAAAGCTATCAATTATAGATTGTGATAGTTATGTTCAATTAAAAATTAATTATGCATGTATTAAATTAATATTTATATGAAGTAACTACAATGCTTTTAAAGTAATGTACCATTAATTCCAATGATTGATTTGTTTTATTATCAGAATATAAATTATATAATATAAAAATATGTGTTGTAATAATAATTATTTAGTGTTACTTATTATTAATAAACATAACTATTTAAAGTTATTTATAACAATTTATTAATATGGATAACACTAGTAGAAAAAGGCCTTAAAACTCAATCAATAATTTTCTAAACTGAAATATTAGTTTTAGATTCCAAAATCATAATTCAGAATTCAAATATCAATTCTTAGGTCAAATAAGTTTTTTTTAATTTAAATAAAAAGTCTCAAAATGAAATGTCAATTTTCAGATTCAAATAACAATATTCAAAATTTAAATGTCCATTTTTAGACTCAACTAATAATTTTCTGAGTTGCAATATTAATGTTGAGAATCCAAAAAAATAATTCAGAGTTGAAATTTCAACTTTCAAATCAATTTTTTTTTCAATTTAATAAAAAACTTCAGAATTGAAATATCAATTTTCAGATTTAAAAAAATAATCAAATTAAAAATTTCCATTTTTAGACTCAATTGATAATTTTCTGAATTGAAATATTAATTTAAAATTCGAAAATAATAATTTAAAATTCAAATTTCAAAATTTTTATCAAACAAGCTTTTTGAATAAAATAAAATTTTTTATTTTCGACTAAAAATTTTCAAATTCAATTAATGTTTTAAACAATTGATGTCGTAATTTTTTGTTTCAAATATGATTTCAAATTCATATATATATATTTAAAAATTTAAATTAAAAAAATCAGAGTTTAATTATCAAATTCAAATATACATACATATGTAATCATTATATATATTAGACATATGTACATATATAATATATACCTTAAATATAATTTTAATGCATACATGAAAATACATTTTAAGTCACTATAAAATACCTTTAAAATGTAACTAATTTGGTGACTATTATGAGTAATGGGACATATCAACCTATTAATGGATGAAAATAGACCCAAAAACGATCCAACTGATAGGATGAAGTTTTCCAATGGTTGCATCATAGTATTAAAAATGACCAAAATAGTTGAAATTTGATCTTGTAGTTACAAATATTCCAAACCTAGTCACAAATGACTCAAATCACATGTAGTCGCAGATGGAGTGGTTACATTTTGGTTAATTTCTACTAGTCATAAACAAGACATACTAGATAGTAATGATTTAAAGAGAGAAGGCTTTTGAGACTATGCAACTACCAAGGAGAAGGTTGGGTTTAAAGCATTTGAACTACTCAAGCACTAATCATCCAACATTTTCATGAAATCATCTCCAAACTATGAAGTGTAACAAAGAAGGTCAATTGTCACCTTAAATTCTTGAAGGTAATGAATTAGATGCACTTCAAATTGCTTCACACCAATTTTTAGCCTCATGACATCTTTCCGATTAAGAAAGACAATAGTTTCGATGGTCCACTAGTCTATCACCGCTTGTTGAAAATGTGCAACAAGAAAGTTTGATCTTTTGGGCCTTCTATAATTAGTCCAAAAAGCTTGGCTTGATGTGTTTAGCAATAATTTTTGTTTGCAATGCTTTTTAACATTTCTCATGTCCACACCCAAAACCTTTAATGCCCCCTTGTTGCTCCCCATTTGAAAAGATGCAAAGGTGCACAGTATGTCCTTGGCCATCACCAATTTACTAGGCCATTGACCTATCACATGATTATATAATCTAACTTTGAAGTTTTGAATTAATTATTTGCCATGTTTCAACATGGGTTTTGCAAGTACAAAGGCACCATACCAGTTCAAAAATTTCATGGGACAAAGTTTTTTCAACAATGTTATGATTTGTTGCAACATCATAACCTTTCAAGAAATCTACAATGCACATAGCTAGGGTCCTTGTAGCACCTATAATGGATCTAGGACCTCATTTTGCAACATGACTAGTAGATTCAAACCTAATATGTTCTAAAAAAACCTTCTTTTCTTCTCAGTGTTATGTTTCCTACTTAACACACATTTGGGATTCTTGATCCCTCAAACTGTGTTGCCAAGTTTGTTGGTATTCTCTTCTATGAACTAACCTTCCCTCTTCATCATCCTCACATTTGGATTCCTTTGTGCCCTCACTACCTTCAACTCCCAACCTTAATCCTTCTACAAGTTCAACTAGCTGATTTCGATGTTTTGGAGCATACTTTCATTTATTCTTGAAGTTAACCATGATGTTCAAGTTCAAAGCATTCAATCGAAAAAAAAAAAAACTTGGCTCTAAGGTAAAATGATAGATGCAAACTTACAAGTTCAATAAAAAAACTTACGGATTTTCATGTTCCAACTAACCTGCATTCACAAACAACATTCAAAAATTAATGCTCCTTTGAAACACATGCTCTTCATGAACAACAAAAAACAAAACCTTAAAATTGGAATAGAAATCATCAAGAGCATTACCATTAGGTTGAAGTGGTAGTTTCCTCACTAGAACATGAAAGTGTTGTAAGTTTAAAACTAAATACAAACCAAAACCTTTGACATAACCAAAGTACATGAACATGATTTCAAACACCAAATTCACCGCCCAATGTAATCTTCAAGATATTGACATAAAAAATATTGAAGGTCACATTGGGTGATGAGCATGTTGTAATTGTTCCTTGGTGTTTGTAACTTTGATGTGCCCAAAAAATTGACGACAATGGAAAATGAAGATCCACTGGTTGCTTGTTACTTGAAGGGTGGTGGCCATCGAACAAGGAAAAATCTTTGTTATGCCCACTAGTTGTTTGTTGCTTGAAAAGTGGTGGCCATTGAGCACGGCAAAATCCTTCCAACGCCTATGAAACTATTTCCCCATGAAACCTAATGGCCATCAATGCATACCAAAAACTTTCAAAATGCCTGAACCCTTACCAAAATCTACATATGTAACCTAAAGGACATTGATGCATGGCAAAACTTTCAAAAGGAGACTAAGTTTAAGCCTCCATGACATCATCTTCAATTTTGGACTAAACATCTCACACACAAATCAAAGAAACCTTCATCAATGGCAACAAATCCTTTTAGATCTTGCTAAAGATGAACAAAGGAGCTTCCCATATGTTTGTCCATTCCATATTGGATGAAACAATTTTCATCTACATAGGTTACTATGGTTCCTTGGCCAATTCAATTTGCATCTATTGAATACTTAAATAAAAAAATTTGGAATTTTAGTTAAATGACAAGCAAAATATTCTTGAGATTATGTATAAAAATTTTCATATATATATATTTTTTCAAGAACTAAAATATTTGAAAATATCAACATGAAGTTTAAAACTATATAGTAAATTTTAAAGTGGCCAATTGATACTAAGGTTGATTAATGGTTTTTATATATGCTCATTGAATTTTAGATTTTCATTTTAAACAACATCCATTTACCTAATTTTACACTTGGATGAAATGATTTTCATCGACATTATAAATATAATATATATATGGGCAAATTTATATATCATATGTATATGGTCAAGTTTGGGAATGAATTTAGAACTTAATTTCATTTCAATAGATGGCCTCAATTTTTTAACGCAAAATGAATCATAAGTGTACAAAACATGATTAAAATTATTACATGTATAAAATATTCACAAATTATGTAAAAACATTTTCTGATTATAGTATACCATAGGAACCATATACTAGATCCACCCACATTACATCAAATATCTATGGAAATACAATCTTGCCTTCACATAAACAATATTTTCTCTTCGAGAAGGTCCTCAAAATTAACAAATTTTAGTGGTCAAAAACACGTTCAGATGTAAAAAGAGACTACATAAATTTTAGAATTCAAAAGATACATTTCAATATTTTATGACATCATGCCTTCACAATCATCAAACTATGACCCTACAAAAAAATTCAAAAGGAATGGATAAATTTTACATTAAAATTAAGGATGTGCAAAATTTCAGCCTTTGTTAACATAACATTCTGCACTCCCTAATATTCACTAACAATCCATTGAAACATTTTGGAATCATACAAAACTCTTTGAGATAAAAGTTCACAAGTATAAAAAAATTATGCAACTTATTTCATAAAATTTGAATGTTTACAACTCATGCAACAAATTTTCAAAATTAAGGGGGTGAAGGATTTTTTCCTTGTCAACCTAGTCCTTTGTACATTATATTATGATTACACCTTTAAGTATTTTCTAACGTCCACAATGGATGCTTGTCCATGCTTTTTTATAGTTTCTTCCCAAATCATTTGGATCCGTTCTCCATCTTCTCACACCATGTCCTCCAATGCACGCATTTGCACTAAGGCAAAGAAATGTGACATCTTTAATCAAATGCCCACTAACAATAGTAACCTTTTGTAGGTGTATTCAATTTTTTCATTGCTATTGCCATGCTAAATATTTGAACCACCAAATAGTGAATGCCCATCATGTTTCAAGATATCAACAACCTTGTGCTAATGATCTAAATATTTTGCTCATCTCATCTTTGACATTGATTCCTGAATTGCCCTTTTAATAGGGCATGCACAACTAGTATCTTGGTCTAATGTGTGCTAGAAAAAAACCTTCACGAACCTTATTTCCCAAGGAACAATTTGGTAAAGCGTTTTTTGTTGAAGCATGGAACATATTTTTTTTGCCTTGTCATGAAAGTGAATCCATGGGAGTTTAAGTTGTCCATTTTAAGGAAGGCACTTGTTGTTGCTAAAAATATGCCAAACAAAATTCTAGTCCCACTTGATAGCCTCCAATATCATTGCATTTGCAATTTAGGCATTTAGTAATAAACCCCAACCTTTGTTGCTTTACTTGTTCCTTGTGTTTAGTTTCTACAAGCATTTAAGTTTAAACTATTTCAAATGTTATTCATATTCGAGATATTTGTGGAACATATCAACAAGCGTTTAGACATCGCGTGCTTCTAGCAAGTCCATTGCACGGGAGATTGATGAAGCCACTGCCTCTACTTATTTATCCTTAACAACCAAACATGAAAAACAAATTTTAAAGATTGGAAACACCCTTCAAAATGCAACCCAAAACAAAACAACTTTCAAAACTGAAAATACAATATGCTTTACTACATAACATTCTTGTAATGTAAGTTAAACAACATGAAACAAACTATTTGATAGGTTTCGATCAGCTTTGAAACATGGGTACTTTCACAACATAGAACCTAGAGGTTGTAAGACATCTATTTTGGAACAAACATATTCTTGAACTTATTGTTTAGGTTTCAGGATTAAATGAAACATGGCTACGTTCACAAGAGGCACTCGAAACATAACTAGTCCAACTTTTAGTAATTATAAAAACATGGATATCAAGATGCGAAAAACTCTAGATAGAATTGGGAGCCATGCTTAATATACAACTTATGGGAGCTTTAAGGAAATTATAGTTTACCAATTGGTGAAGGTTAAAATATGTATATGGAAGGAAATAACTAGTCAAAACATAACTACAAGTTAATTTAAACCTAGAGATCCATGAAACTTGAGTGGGTTTATGGATAACTTTTGTCATTACTTGAAACATGGACAATGAGACAACCTAAGTCAAAACATAATAATTAAACACCATAATTGTCCATGTTTCCTAAACTCAAAAAGTTCACTTCGTTAGGTTTTAAACATTGATAATGACACAACAATAAATCCAAACATAATTATAATGATCCAAAGAACATGGAATCTTGAAACTTGAAAACAATTATGGTTTAAGTTTTAGGAAGGAAGGGAATTCAGATAATGAAATTACTTACATCCAAAACATAACTATAAAGCAATAGAAGCACACAATTGATGGTTTATGTTTCGACAATGCTTCACAAATGGATAACAAGTAATGGTACATCATAATCTAAGAGATGGTGTGTCAACTTTTTAAAATTAGTTATGAGACAAGGAGAGGAGGTTTAGAATTAAAACATGAATGAAATTTAAAAACATAAATTTTTGTACCCTAGGGTTGATCAATTATAATAATAATTAAACATTTAAAGGATGTAAAGATTTGAATATGAATATTGAAGGCAAACATGCATAATGCGTAAAAACTATCTATAACTTTACTTTGAATAGAGAAAAATATATTGAAACATGGCTTATTGTGGGATTATTGTAGATTTTTTTCGCATGCACTTGTTGAATGCACAATAAGTTATATTATTGAAGTTTTCATTCCCCACAAATCTTCTTAGCTTTTCTGTAAACATGTATTTTGTTGCAGTTCATTAGTCCCATTTAAGTAGATTGCATTGATCTTGTGACCCTAGCTTTGGGCTTGCAACCAAGGTAAGGGCTTGTGACTAAAGTAAAGGCTTGCAAAGGTGTGGGCTGAAAGTGAAGCCCGGGAATCACATTTCATGCTCCCAGGAATGTAGGAAGGTGTGAGGGAATGAACCCACACACTCCCAAGTGGCGTCCCACCTTGGGAGTTGGAATACCAATGGACTTCTGAATTTTTAGAGAGCAATCACAAGGGTCAAAATTCATTGGATTGAAGATTTCCTTATACTATTGAAAAGCTCTTGGAATGTAAATGTCTAAAATGGGCTCACACGTCCCATTTGAATATTTAAAATAAAAGTTATAGTCGAAAGAAAGGTTGCGAGTCAAACTGCCAATTTGACTTTCGACCACTAAAAGTTTGGAATCTCCTTAATATATTTGCATGCAGGTGGCGTGCCACATATTTTTGGAAAGATCTCGATGAGGGCTATAACTTTTTTTAATCCCTCACCTTAATCAAAGGTTTGCACAAAAAGTTATGGGTTTCCAAGTCATGAGAGTCCCGAAATAAAATGACATTTGAGTGTAGGCCTCGTGGCCAGGCATAGAGAATATTATAAGGGAAAAGGTGGTGGTTTCCGCCAAGTTCAAGCCATGGTGAATCTTGTGAATCCATGTGTGCTCTTGTAGGTTTGTGTAGGTCCATGGGAATAATTATTCTGCTTGTCATTCGTCCTAGTCCCCATCTGTCGTAACCCTAGCCTTGAGCTCGCGACCAAGGCAAAGGGCTTGCAAGGGTGTGAGCCAAAAGGAAGCCCAGGAGTCGAGGCAAAGGCATTGCAAGGGTGCGGGTCAAGAGGAAGCCGGGGAGTCACATCACATACTCCCGGGAGTGTTAGAAAGTGTGAGGGAGTATGAGGGAATGAACCCTCACACTCCCAAGGCAACTCCCACTTTGGGAGATGGAGTCCTAGTGGACTCCCAAAACTTCAGAGAGCAATTTCAAGGGCCAAAACCCAATGGCTTGTGACGTTCTTTATATCATTGAAAAGCTCTTGGAACCTAAATGTCTAAAATGGGCTCGCATTGCTCACTTGGACATTTGAAATGTAAGTTATGGCCAAAAGAAGGGTCGGGAGTTAAACTTCCAGTTTGATTCCCGACCACAAAAAATCAAGAATCGACCCGATTTACTTAGTTGTAGGGGGCGTGCCACATATCATTGGAAAGTTCTTGACGAGAGCTACAAATTTGCTTTAGACCGCACCTCAATTGAAGGTTTGCTCGCAAAGTTATGGGGCTCCAAAGTCGTGGAAGTCTCAGTTGGCGGGATTTCGGGATTTCGGGACTCCCACTCGGGAGTCCCGGGAAAAAGAGCCATTTGGATGTAGCCTCTGTGGAGAGTTGCAGAGTATACTATAAGGGGGAAGGCGATGGCTTCCCCCAAGTCCGAGCCGTGGTGAGTCTTGTGTGTCCGTGTTGCCTGTGGCTCGTCTTAGCACTAAGGGTGCTCCAACTATGCACTAACCACTTTGTGTGGGTTGTGTGCAAGCCCGTGTGAGTGAGTGAAACTTGTCAACTCTTCCTAGTCCCATCCCGGAGTTCTAACACGCCCCTCCCCCCTCAAAGTGTTGTGAGCTAAGGAGCGTGCTCCGACTCCTCCTTCTTCCATTGTTTTCTATTTAGGCTCGCATTTGAGTCCTTTAAGGAGTTGGGAGTGCGTCACCATCCCAGAGCTCCTGCACACCTCTCTACCCTTGAAGTGCTATGAACCAAGGAACGTACCCCAACTCCTTCTTCTTTCGTTGTTTTCATTTTTGGGCTTATAGTTGAATCTATCAAGGAGTTTGGGGGTGCGTTAATTGAAGTAAATGTCAAATGCCAAGTGTTTCGACTAACTTGTATCCAAATAACAATTTCTTTTTGGATAATTTCGGAACATGTCATTAGCCTCGTGCAAGGTAGCATTTCGTAATATACTTTTTCAAGCTCTTATTTCTTTTTCTTATTTTTGAGCATTCCCCATAATTTGTGGGTAGGTGAAATTGGGGTGTGTACTTCTTTTTGGATGCACTCCGACTGCATTTCCCCCTCATGTTTCAAAAGTTCACTTTGTTTGAACCTTTTCACATTTTTTGACTACCTTGAATTCGATTCAAGAGAAAATTATAGTTGCATGTTTCTTGTTATTCTCTTATTATGATCTGGATTTTGTTAGCCTCTAAGTCTTGTAAAATACTTTTTATGAGCTAGTCCATGTTCCACGGTTTAGCTTACATCATCGTTGGAATTCTCCAAAGGAAGGTTTTTTTCCTTTTTCCTTTTCTGCTGCATTAGTCAAACAATTTCATACTAGCAGGGTAATTACACTTTGGTTTCGACAATGCTTCCAACTTTGCCCTATATTCCAAAACATTACCACCCTTTGTAAGGATGTTGCCTTCAATGACGTTTTTCAATGGTGGGTATAGTTCGATAGTTAGTCGATTCCCATGATCATCCACTCCCTTTTCACAACCCTTCTTCCTATGCTCATTTAGCCTCATCTTGGAATTTTTCTTGCAATAATATGAACTCCTTTCTATCCTCTCGGTTGTTCTCATGACATTCTTCCATTAAATGTAGCCATTCTTTTGGAGTATATATTTTCACAAAAATTATTTTTTTAATCTTCACATTTTTCACGATGATGTCAAGTTCGGCTTTGACAAGTTCGAAAGATGCCATGAATTCCCATTTTTGCTTTCCTAGCCAGTAACAATTGGAAGCAAATTGTGAAGCTTTCCAAAAACATCACATTGATAACAATGTGATGAAAACAAACCTTTGAAAGACATCCACATAGACTAACGCACTCCCAAGTCACTTGTTAGACCCAAAAGGGATCCAACTATGTCAAATTGCGGAAGTAGTTTGGGACTTGGAGCCGTTCCCAGCTTCCAGCATTAAAAGGGGGTAGAGGGGGCGTGCTGAAAGCTCCGAGATTAAACTAGGAAGAGGGACAAGCTTACTTAGTTATTGGTCATGCATCCAAATCCAACCAACAAGTTGGTTAGAACTCATTCTACACCTTTTTGGTGTTGGGACAAGCCATGGGCAACTTGGACTCACTTGACTCACCACGGCCCAGATTCAGAGGAAGCCATCACCTTCCCCCATATAGTATTCTCTGCGTCTCACCGCCACACTTGCATTCAAATGGCTCTTTTTTCCGGGATTCCCAAAGTGGAGTCCCAAAATTGTCCCGGTTTAGACTCCCGGGACTTTGGACGCTCATAGCTTCTCACCCCAAACTCAGATCGAGACGAGGTCTAAACCAAAGTTGTAACTCTCCTTGAGAGCTTTTCAAAGGTGTGTCACACTTCATCTTCACGCACCGGAATTGGGTCGATTCCTGACTTTTAGTGGTCGGGAGTCAAACTGCCAATTTGATTCCCGGCCTTTCTTTCGATCATAACTTGTGCTGTAGATGTCCAAATGGCTCATGCGAGGCCATTTTGGACATCTACACTTCAAGACCTTTCCAACGGTATAAAGAACGCCTCAATGCAAGGTGTTTTGACTCTTGCAATCGCGCTCTAAGTTTTCGGGAATCCCAGAAGACTCCCAAGTCTCATTTTTGGGAGTGTGAGTGGCGACCTCACAACTCCCTCAAAGTGGGGTTGTGACATAGACATACATGTTAAGCTTAGGTTGTCACACTTTCTGTGACGTAATCCTAACTTTGGGCTTGTGACCAAGGTAAGGGCTTGCAAGATTGCAGGCCAAGAAAGAGGCCCGAGGGCCACATCTCATGCTCCTGGGAGTGCAAAAGAATGTGAGGGAATGAACCCTCACACTCCCAAGTGAACTCCCATTTTGGGAGTTATAGTCCCAATGGATTCGTGAATATTCAGAGGGCAATTGCAAGGTTCAAAACCCATTGGATTGAAAAGTTTTTTATATCATTGAAAAGCTATTGAAATTTAGATGTCTAAAATGGGCTCGCATGACCCATTTGGACATTTAAAACACAAGTTATGGCCAAAAGAAAGGCCAGGAGTCAAATTGACAATTTGACTCCCAACCATTAAAAGTCATAAATTGACCCTATTTCCTTACGTGTAGGTGGTGTACGACATACCATTGGAAAGCTCTCAATGAGGACTATAACTTTGCTTTAGACCTCATCTCAATCAGAGTTTTGCACACAAAGTTATGGGGTCCCAAAGTCGCGAGGGTCCCAACTTTGGGAATTTTGGGACTCCCAAATGAGTCCTGGGACAAAATGCCATTTGGATGTGGGCCTCATGGAGAGGCACATAGTCTACTATAAAGAGGAAGGTGATGGTTTCCCCCAAGTCCGGGCCGTGGTGAGTCTTGTGAATCCAAATTTGTTCATGGTTCATCCTAACACCGAAAGTGCTTCAACTATGCACTAACCAACTTGTTGTTTGGTTTGTGCAAGTCCGTGTGAGTGATTAAAATGCTTGTCAATCTTCCTAGTCTCATCCCGGAGCTTTAACACGTCCTTCTACCCCCAAAGTGCTACGAGTCAAGGAACATGCCTCAACTTCCTACTTTTTTGATGTTTTCATCTTAGATTCACATTTGAATCTCTTGAGGAGGTTGGGAATGTGTCATTCTAAAAGTTCCACATTAACATTCCAAGACATTCAAAAGAGCTTTCACTCCAAGATTTCGCACAAAACAAAAAACAACTATGCTAAATCGTAATTGAAACATGAAGCGGGTCCATCGCTTTGAAGGCTCCTTGACAAGTGATGCAATTGGACCAAATTCTAGGTTATTGATACAAATAATGATTGTACTAGAACCCTAAGCCCTCCTTTAAGTGATTTGACAATACCTATTCCCATCCAATGACGGGATTCATGTATCATTACTTTTCGTCATGAAAAAATAAAATGGCATTGATGTGATGGCATGCGAGCCAAAAGGCTTAAAGTTAGGGGGTGCAGGTTTGCGCTGACAATTGGGGGAGGGCAGGTTTGTGCCAATTGTTGGGGGGGGGGTTGAGGGGGGTTCGGAAATGAGCCCAAAACTTGACATGTTTTGAAGGGTCAGGTTTCGGGTGTGCCTGCCCCAGCATGAGAATCTATGCTGGGCTGCCTCAGGCTGAACGACACATTTACAATGTGTCTGTCGCTCAAATAACCTGGGGGCCAAGGCTGGATACTACAACAACAACAGAAGCAGGAATCTCTTGTTCAATGGTTGCTCTGACGACCATCACAACCACATGATCTTGGATTAAGAACCAGCACAGGTCTACACTTGTACCTTGGTAAAAGCTAAAAGCCCCGAATTTTTAAGTGTCTAAGAGCATCTCCAGCACTGCTCAGTATGTGGCCCTCCAACAATATTTTACACATCCAAGTTTAGTTATATACTTTTTTGCAACCACACCAGTAAAAGTGAAACTTGGACATCAAATAGGAGGGGGACTAGTAATAGCAAACCACCTGGACCAAACATTTTCATGGGCCAATCAGAAACAGTGAGAAGTATTACACTCAGGTGCACATCCTTGCTGCTCGTCTTACCAGCCACCGCAGATGTGAAATTGTGCTGAGCCAAATCCGCATATTTTAACTTTTCTTCATCCAATTTTACTGTGCACGATCACGTACTGAGCAGCGCTGGAGATGCTCTAAGCTCTTCTTCAATCCAGGGTTAAATATTATAGCCATTAAGAGGCCTGACTTCATAAGGTACCAGTGCACCCAGGCGCCTTCACCCTGGCTCTCAATCAAGAAGCTGAAAGTACTGTTGCAGGTCTTGGTTCACCCTGGCTCAAAACGTTCATTTACATACTGTTGCTAGTTACCGTACTTCTGATTGATAATCAACATTTCATTCTTGAATATTTATTTATTTTAGAAAATGAGGTTCAGCAGTTTCAAATTTAGTTTTTCAGAATTTCAACAGTTGAATAATAAACTGTGCAAAATACACTTTGAATTATGTATTTGTAATAGTAATGCAAGGGTTGAGACAATAAACAAAATTTCAAAAGTTGGGAGTTCAATTCTTAACAATTTTGGCAATTATCAAGAAAAATAAATTCTCTTTTTTCCAGCAAGACCTTTTGAACATTATTTTGTGCTGAATATCAGTCATAGGTTGGTAGTTGAGATACAATCTCTATTATCACAATGTAACCAAGTCTTTATGAAGGAAAGTCTTAAAGACTTGATATAAGCAATTCTATAACATCTGACCTTTTCTCTCTCTATGTTTATTTTTCATTTTGTAGTTAAGTTCTAGAGGTTTACATCATTTACAAAGGAGTTGAGTTGCTCTCAGTTGCGAGCTGCTTTGATTACTTACCCTGGAAAACTGATCACCGATTTGGAATTTGAACTTGGACACATGTCTTCTCCTTTTTATTTCATTTTCTTGCAATATAGTTTGGACGGTTCAGAAGAATTTTCCATCTGTGCATAGTTAAATGACAGGTCCAATTTGAGTTCAACAGACTAGTGTGACGAACTTTCTATAGCCATCAAGAAGGGACTGATCAGTAGCCTTCAAATGGCCCTAAACGTGCAGTTAACTAGCAGCTCGAGCCATTTTCACACTACCTTTTTTAGCTACAATGAAGGAAGCCTTTTCTAAGAGGAAATGGGGTCACAATTAACAAGCAGCTCATTGCATAAGTGCTCTACAGTGACTTAGCCCCTGTGCCAAGTTCAAAGGTTACTGTTAAAATAGGAAATTTTCCATGAAATTCCCAAATACTGGACTCTCACATCTCTTGTCTCTTCTGAGTCATCTCAAAAACAGGAAAAAATAAAATAAAACTCACACCTGGTGAACATTCCTCAAAATGTGGAACCAAATGAAGAGTACATCATTGCAGAGCCAAAATAAAATAGCACAACTGTGGATTCAAAATAGTAGAATCTAGTATCTAGTACCATTTGCTAGATAGTTTACCACTATTGGGTGGACAGCTACTGAAGCTTCTTGACGGTACCCATGAAATGCTTACAAGTAGTGAGGGACCCATGAACTCCTTCCAACTGGTGAGGAGGCTCCCATCATGAATTGCTTGCAAAATGTGTCAGTGGGGAGAGGATTATAGTCAGGCTGGCACCAGCAGTACAATAGGTATCCTAGTTAATAGCCTAGTAAAGGTATAGGTATTTTGGATCTAAGGTCAGGTGTCATGCCAAGGCCCATCTTATTTGGCTATGAATACACTTTGAATAGGCGCAAGTTCAGGGGAGAGACTTTTTATGGACTTAATATAATGTATATATTCCATGCCAATATTCCATCACTTCAGTAAGTTTAGGGTAATGCACTCCTTTTTTTGAAACAAAGCTTTTTTTGACCCAATTGGATGATGGATGGACAGGAAACGCTTTTTCATTAGGTTTTGGTCCCTTACCTAACCACTTTGGTAGCTCAGTTGCTGCTCGTTCCTACTACCTGCCTACCTACTCACTAGCCTTTGCCTTAGTATTAACCATCTACATGGACCTACTTAGTTAGTAATCTCCAACCTTTCTACATGACCATTCTTTTACAGGATAGTTTACACTCTGTTGCTTCTACCTACCCAGTAACCTTCATCTAAGTCTTAACCATCCACATGCACATATGTACCATAGTAATCAACTAATGAGAAACTTAATTACATGATCTATTTTTCACAATATAAGTTAACTACCCACTAGCCTTTATCTAAGAATCAACCATTTACATACATCTACTTACCTACCTATTACATAATCACCTAATTAGGTTCACCTACGTACATGACCTATTTTCTAGAAGATAGGTCACCAAGGTGAAACCTCATGTCAATTCAATTGGGGTTCATCCACAACCCAGTGATAATTATAGGCTTCCAATGGATGGTGTGCTGGCGGCTATTGTTTCACTATGACTTGAAACTTATCAAGCTTATGTCTTTCCTCAGCCATACATCCAAGTGACTTGCCTAGTTCTGTTTCTGAAACCAAGTTTTCCTCAGAGCTTCTTCCATCTTCCATAAGATTGTGCGTAAACTACGACATCCCTTTCACAGCTCATTGCATGACTTCTTCCCTGATCCAAAAATAGGTTGTTGGGAGAAGGATTCTAGAAGTCTTTGTGGCATTGACATCTTGGGAAGGTGGCACAGATCATGTGACCCAGCCAGCACCCACCAGTGCACAATCCATTGGAAACTTGTTATGACTTGGTGCTGGATGAATCACAACTGGGTTAACAAGGTTCCACTTTCCTAACCTATCCAGTAAACCCCTCTTTCTTCCCCCTTCCCCACCTAGGTAAGTGGGTAAGCATATGTAAGCAAGCACGGAATGTAAGTGTTTAGTTATATAGAATAGGTAAGTAAGTAATGCATTTGGTGGCTGCTAGGTGGTAGATGCATGCGTGTGGTTAATACTGGTGGTTAGCTGGGATGAAAAGACAATGTATGCACCATTGTTGATAGGTTTACGAATTAAGGTAGGTTCAGGTCTACATTACAGGTTAAGTTTTCTAATATTTTCAGACCAGAAGTTCCAAATTATTTTGGAATGGTCATTAAAACTGAATAAAAAAATCGATCACTTTTCAAAATTGAACTAGAACCTGAATGTGTTGCCTTATTTTTAAAAGGTTCAGATTCTTTAGGTACATAAATATAATAATAATAATAATTTAAAAACTTTACCCTACATTTTATATTTTGGACAAGTTATTACATTTGATTGGTTGAACATAACTAATATTACACAATCTATATCTTGAATTGTATGCATTTGTTGAACAAACTAATATCGCAAAAAAAAGAAAAGAAGAAAAGACCACGTTATGCACACCGTCCATCCTGCAAGGAGCACTGGTGGTTGCTGGTTCACTCTAGCCAGTTGGCCCATCCCAAGTGGGACCTCTTGCTTAAGTACTTCTTAACCTTATTGCAAATTGATTAAATGATGCTTAGGCGATGAAAGGACTGTCTGACTTTGCAAATTTGCTCAACTCATAAGAGTATGTAATTGTACTCTTGAAATGGTTTTGGACATTGAAATAGGTTTTGCAATTTACGCCAAAGAAAAACAACTATTCAAGAGTCAACCAAGTTGCAAACTTATCATGGATTCTATTTATAAGGCCTTAAATACACAAAACTCAATGCTAGGCCATGTGCCATATTTGACCTTCATTCTATTTCAATACACATAAGGCTTTTTTTCTAAAAATCAAGAGCCATATTGACTTCAAATTCACCAAAAACATCCATCATGGAAAGGAAAGATAACAAATTCACAATTGAAATCAAAATTATGAATGTTATTGGGACCCCTTGCGTGTATATCTATCAGTCCATTCAAAAAGAAACTCATTGATTTCAAACTCGTTGCAGAATCATCTTGAATTCAAGTTGACTAGTTACAAGTCAAAATAACAAAACAACAACAACAACAAAAATATTAGTTTGTGGGTAGGTCGACTAACCACCAGGTAATTCAAAGAAGAGTTGAAAATTTTGCGTCACTCGAAAGCAAGAAGAAGGACAAAATGCAAAAGTGAATCCATAGATACTTGCTATGTACAAAACCTGGGGACAAGAGAACATTGTCAAGTGGGAGATGGGAAGGAAGTGAAGAAAATTGTCATGATAGGAGTACATGGTCAAAGGATGTTCTACAATTTCTATATTTCTGAAAAGAAAGGGGAGGACTAGGTTAGTTGGAGCCTGGAGGGGGAAATTCTGGGCTGGGTTGGGTGGCTGGCTACATGGAAAGCGTATTAGGACCCCCTCCCCTCCCCCAAAATCCCCAACCCCATGCCCTTTTCAACTAGCCAGCTGCCCTTGATTCGAAGAAGAAGAAGAAGAAGAAGAAGACATGGACAAAGAGTGAACAAGCACCCATCACTGCACCATACGCTAGATGGCCTTTATGAGTCAGTTGTGGATGAACCTTAACTGAGTTAATCTCTGGTTTGACCTTGGTAACCCACTCTGTAAGACATGAGTCCTATATATTTAAGATAGGTAACTAGGAAAATAACCGATTACATGATAAGTATCTATGGTTTATACATTTATACAGTGTATACATAGACCTGTTCAGGCTGTTTCTGCTACCTGCCTACCTTATTAAAAACCAGCTTGTGGATTATTGGTAGGTAGGTAGTAGGTGGATTAAGAGTATAGCTAGAAATACAGCTTATTACCTGACCTAACCACCCAATGGTTAACTAGCTAAGCAACTGGAACCCAACAGAAAACTGTTTCGTGTCCACTTACTTACTATCATCCATGCATCTATACATCTATCCATCCATCCATGGATCGTTCCATCCTTCATCGTGCTGCACTGGTTGGGTGCTGGTTCACTCTAGGCGAAGTCGCGACATGGACTGATGATGAAAGAGCGCGCAGAAAGAACTGACGACGAAGGTGTGTGTACGCGAGATCTTAGGCCGCTGCTGCCCACCCATGCTCGTGATCTGCGCGGTGGGCAGCTAAGCTAAGCTAGCTGCAGCTGCATTGTGGATCCATGCCATTGCTAGCTGGCTGTAGTAGATGGAGCCGCTGGATGTGACTGGTGGATTGTTTTTGTTGTTGTTGGCGCCTAGCTTGTTAGGGCTGTAGCAGCAAATCAAACGGCTAGTCACCAGCTTCATTGGAAACCTTGGTACTAGTGTTGTAATAGTGTTGCATTAGTATCGTAGTAGTAGGATTTCTTTCTCTTCAACTCCGTTTGTTGTCTGTGTCTGTGTGTGTGTGTGTCTCTCTCTCTCTGTGTTTTTGTTTTGTTTTTGTGGGTTTGTGTTTTGGGTTTGCAGTTGTTCATTGTTGGATTTTATTTTTTTATTCATTTTTTTGTCAACCATGAAGTGCGGTTCGGCGGCTTCAGTTCGTGTTCTTTTGTCTTCGTCGCTGCTGCTGCTGCCGCTGCTGTTGCTGTTGTCAACACAAGAAGCTCAAGGTTTGGATTTCAATATCACAGCAGGCAGGAAAACTCTATCGGGTAAGAAGAGAAAGGTCTCCACCTTCTTGGAGCATCATGCCCTGTTACTCCTTGCAATGATTCTAATGTAATGCCGCTGTTGCTGTTGCTGCTGCTGCTGTGGAGTGTTTGTGTTCAGCTTCTTGTTCTGTGAGAAAAGAAGTTTCGTTTCAGAGAGTACTTGCAGGGACTGGCAGGGTTTGAGAGAAAGAGAGAGAGAGAGAGAGAGAGCTCAGAGATTGAGGAGCGAGGTTCTTTTTAGAATAACAGTCAGTGGGTGTGCATGGCTGTAGTCAGACTAAGCTTTTGAAGATCTGTCTTGCATTGAGCTTCGAGGTTGATGCAAGTCACCTTCAGATGGATAATGCTCTGCATTTTGAACAGCTCTGTTTAGTCTTCAGAAAGGACAACACTGGGAAGCCAGCAACCTCTAGTAGCTAGCTCAGACAATTTGTAGAGGACAGCCAGTTGTTGGTTTGATCTAGAAGAGCCAACAACCTTTAGACTTTCGCTCCTGCAAATGTGCAAATTTCACAACCACCCCAAACTGTACAAAACTTTCCTTTGCCAGCGTACACAGATGAAGACAAATGGAAGTAGCTGTAGCCGTAGCATTTTGTTGTGTTTTGTATTGAAACTCTGCAGTGGCGGAGAGAGGTCTGAATGCAAGCATTAATCATATGGGGATGGTGGTACATTTCTTCATCATGCAGGTGCAACTCCTCTGATCATTGCCAATGGTGGTACATCAGGCTTGTATCCAGATCAAACATATCCTGCTTACACAGATGCAATCAACACCAGTTCTCTGCCTCTTTCCCTCTTGTGTGATCTTCAGCTCACCAAGGACAACCTAGGGATTTGCCGCACAGGGCTCAACTTGACACAGAGTACCCTAAGCCCTTATTTCAATGTGACTAACACTTACATTGTGGATGGGGTCCCTGTCTTTGGATACTTCTCTGTGGACTACATTCTAGCTGAGTTGCTGAGTCCAAATACTACTGGTATGTGCTGGCTCTGAACTCTTTTTCTTTTTCTTTTTTTTCCTTTCAATTGTGCTCATGGCATACTACAGTTTTGCAGCCCAATGCAAACTGTTGGGGTTTTCAATATCAATCGTTTTTTCTTTAGAAGATCATAATTTTCTTTAAGAGCAATCATCATCACAACAGAATCCATCCTCTCAGGGTTCCAGAGGGGTTTTTGTCCTTGAGAGGCCTGCGAAGATTTCTTGACAGTGTGGCAAAAACTTATGAAGCTGGAAACCTGTGTTACCAGTACCAAAACCCTTGTCATGGTGTAGCAGAAAAAAAGACATGCATCAGCTTTGTATTTAAGAACAGCTGCCTTTGGTCTTTTGTGCCTGACAGGATGTGTGTGTGCCCCTCGTGTGGAATTTGCAGCTATTCAGACCGATTTTGCACGCTCCCCCATATTCGATGGGGTGTATAACCTGTTCACACCTGAGACTCTTGGCAGTGTACAGCAAGGTTCCCCTGTAACTTTCTGGCTGAATGTTGAGGTATTTGCTCAACAATTTTTTTTTTTTCTCGACAAGTGAATTGCACTGTCTGAGCAATTCTGTTCATTGGTTTTTCTTGCCAGTTCCAGGATGGTCCCATTTTGTCAGTGCTGTAGATGGGTTTTCATCTCAATGGCAAGCTTGAGGGATGTAGATATTCCTAGCTCACATGACAATGGCTAATAATCATTGAGTGGCTCTACCATGGTGGCTCTGCAGCATGCATCTTTCTACCAGCAACATCCAGGGAAAAATAGCCTGGCAAGTTATCTTACCAATCTTGTGGCTTCTCCTCATATTTCGCCAGCATATTTGTCAGCAACTGAGGTGGGTATACTGAAGTTGATTGGACCCACTGCAAAGACAAGTGGAACTACACTCATTTTGAAGATACTGCAACCCACCGATGTGGAGCAAAGTACAAACACAACATATGGAACGCTGTTGCAAAACCTGACAGACATCAGAACATACGCCTCTGGAATACTTGTCCCCAAGACACTCATCTGGCCAATCGACAACACTACACTCTATTTGCAAGTGCATACAAGCCTTGTTCAAGATGCCCACAAGGCACAGCTGTCTGTCTATGCTTATGATTTTGCCAATGACCAGTATCCCAACAGCTACAATTACAGCTTCGATCCAATTGCAGAGTATTTGGCATACGTAGGCCAGCCTGACTTCTCAGTGGATGGGGTGCTCACCGACTTCCCATCCACTGCATCTGAAGCAATAAGTAAGTCTTGGCTGCTGAGTGGTGGGACTTTCATATCTATGATCCAGTCTTTTGTGTATTTGGCTTTGAATTTCTTTCTTTTGGGGGGGGGGGTGGGGGGCAAGCA
>Ga0209611_10000704_pt1 | contig 52078 bp, 40 predicted proteins | sample S1TSphgellanicum_3_FD_187693 | JGI IMG/M metagenome (GOLD analysis project Ga0209611, IMG submission 187693) | Host-associated microbial communities from peat moss isolated from Minnesota, USA - S1T2_Fc - Sphagnum magellanicum MG (SPAdes) (version 2) | ecosystem: Host-associated > Plants > Peat... | reverse complement strand
CCCCCCTTGTAAAATGGTCATTGAACCCACGTAAATCCCAAACTTTATACTAAGTGTCCCCCTCCAGGAAAAATGTACACATTTTGACTTATATATAAAACCTCGTATATGATCTCCTAAATTAATTTTGTGTTTTTGGAATTGAGGCTCCATCAAATCCATTTTTTCTCAAACTTAAAGGTGTATTTGGTTTTTCATCAAGTTAATTGTCTTGTCAAACATGTGAGATATGTAAAAATGATTCTTTGGATACTTCCACAATCAATATATCTAGTCAAGATCATCATAGATCTATAATGAAACTAATGAAAATTCAAGATTATTTATCATGCATCTAATTTTTTATTAGAAAAGACAATATAATGTGAGACTTATTGAATCTCACTTAGTTATAAATATGAATTATTAATGAAGTGCAACCTTACATACATATTTAATTATGTTTATATCGACACAAGTTTGGCTTGACCACATGCTTGAGTCCACCCTAAAACCTATGTGTTGATCTTTTAAGGTGCCAATAATATACATTTATCATTGGTCACTTCCTCATAATTAACCCACATGTTTGGTCGCTAATTTACCTTGCATTGAAAATTTGTATTTAGATATAAGGAGGGAGAGTTATACATTATTTTAATTCTACCAATTTGAAACACCATTGTTCAATGTTATGAAACCCACGATTAGATGTCTCCTTGCTCATCTCCCATGTTTTCCCATTTTCACAAATGAAAATATTATTATTATTGGTAAAGTTAATGTGGATGTGGTGATAAGAAAGACAATTGCATGAGGCTTTAGTTCTAAATTTGGTAATTTAAATGTGACATGTGCATTGATAGGTCTTTCTACATAACAAAGTTATCCAATTTTGACATTTTGTTTTTGTGCTTGATGTTGCATCAAAAGTGCAAATAAAATAACTTCAATTTTTTAAAAGGAATTTTGTGATACAACCAAAGTGGTAATCGTCCTTAGGAAGAGTTGGCAAAATATGGCTATAAATCAAATATGAAAGTCCAATTTTTTATCCTTTTTCTATATATTTGGATGTTACTAAAAACCAAATGCAATAATCTAGTAATTTTTGCTTTTTGGGTGCAAATATGTAGATAGGAACCAACGGGATTACTTTACAAAAGGACTATGAGTCTTTTTTAGTTTTTTTTTCCCAGTAAACTATTTTGGATTTGGTGGGTAACACCATTTTGTACCCCTTGGAAAACATGGACACCGTTAACCCCAAATGACGTAAATTTTACAGCAACATCTGCATCATAAATGCTTTCATATATTTTTTAGACACCCATAATAATTTTAGTGAGTTTATTTGAACTCCCTCCTTCAATGACATGTTTTAAGGAAATGAAAATATGTAAATGACACCAATCTTGGATCCCATAACAACAAATTGAAACCCATGATTGATTATCAATGGTGGTGACCTTATCATAGGATAGGACAAAATATTTCAAATTTGCAATGATCTTTTTCATTTTCCTAATCATTTATTTCTATAAACATTTAGCCAATACCCAACTAAAGAAATTATTTTGGTGATATTTTAGGTTCATGGGAACATTGAAAAAAAAAAACAATGGCTTCAAAGCTTCAAATTTTAGCATAGGTCAAAACCCTATACATCAAATGTAAAATCATGGAAAATTGTTATCTTTTTTCTTCTCTCCCCTTCAAACCTCCTTGAGTTATCTATTCAACAATTGTCATTTGATTGCATTGAGAATAAATTAACTTATTCTTTGCATGGTTGCATTTTTTGTTCACATAAATTCCTTTTGTTTTTTGCCCAAATGCAACATGTCCTAAATCTTTTTATTTTTCCTACATCTTTCAAAAGTATCAAACTTCAACCCCAGAGTTGAATAGATAATGCACATAATTTGATGGATTTCACCAATATCATTTTTCATCATTTTAGCCCATGGAAATTGTGTAGCCCAAATCTCTTTACATTTGGAAGAGATGTCATATATATATTTGTTTCCCTTCCTTAGGATAACATGGATTTTAAAAAGCTTGGGTGTAGGAAGAATAAATGTGGGCAATCCCCTTGGGCATGCCAATTGCACCATGGGATTGTTACATTGGAAATCCAAGTTCGATTCCACTTTACTTCCATTTGAGTTTGTCTTAGAAGATGATATTGATCAAGGTGGGATGATAAGAGGAGACATATCATGAATGTTTTGGTTCAATTTGAAAAAAAGGAACACATAATTTATTTTGTGCTTTCTAGTTATTGCCATTACATTCAAAACAAACCTCCAAAACACAAAATTGTTGGCACATGTGGCACAATAAAAAGCACGAAAATAACCAAATGCAAAATGAGTGTGCACAACTTGCAAGTGATGACAACTTAACTCCATTGAAAATGCAAAAGGAAAGGTGCAAGTTGTAGAATCTATACCTATTGATAGTTGTAGTTGTGATGAAATCAAATTTGATGATGTGTCGCAACAAATGCACACCCACCACTACAAATTCATCACTATTACCCACCACTATGTTTTATATTCACACATCCTTTGTTGCAATTCCATCTTCTAGCACTCATTATTGGAAATGGTGATGGTTAGAAGTGGTGTTGTTCATGGTTGTGATGATTGATGCCTAAAACTTTGTCATTTTGCCTAGTGAAGCCTTTGACATTCACAAAGGAAGGGGACGATCAACTTGTATTGAACAATGCAAGGTGTTGACACTGTTTACATTGTGGCTAACAAACAATTTACATTTAGGGTTTAAATGTAATATGACAAGTTATAACTAGAGTTAGATGACATATGGAATTCTTTTATTTAATTTTTTTTCCTTTGATAGATTTCATAGGTCATGTTTTTCCTTCATTTTTTTTGGCAATTTTTCATCAATAAAAAAAGATTACTAGGGTGACAATTCTTTAGGATGGAATAAAAATAGTTTCATATTTCAATATTCACATAATTTTAAAATTCTTATAATTAGTTAAGAAATGGGGACGAAGGAAAACCAAAAAAAAAACCCATAATGTGGCACAACAAATAAGAGATTTAAAAGTGTGTGTCCCATTGTCCACAACTTTGAACATGGTGAGGGGAATCTATAGTTCAAAAAGTTGCACAAATTTAAATTTTAAATATCCCCAACATTATTTGAAAGGTATTCAAACATGAAGAAGGAAAAATAAAATAAACATCCTTCAAATTGACTTGAACCCACAAATTGAGTGTTATCATGGTAATTTTCATTTAACAACTTGATAAGGCATTGGGAAGTGTTATTTTGAACACAAAGAGGGGTAACCTAATGTGAAAAGCAAAAAATAAGGGGTATTTTTTTAAATGGGTAATTTTTTATATTTTAGTTAAATTGTCAATAGCCTAGTTGGTTTCTATTGGGGTCATTTGAAATACCAAAGATGCACATTTGTTTTAGCATGAATGACATTTTTAAAAATAAAATGGTGCATGTAACATAATATTTCGAAGGATGGAAATATGAGTGTGTTATATTGGGAAAAAATCACTACACATATAACACCTATGAAATACCATGTAAAATCAATTACATTTATTGAATATTTTGAAACTACATTTAAAAAAAGTTGTTATGTTTATATATATTTTCAAATCAAAAACATTTTTTCATCATTTTAAAATTACGATACATAATATTCTCCACCCAAAAAGTTGCAAAAATTGTCAATAGATAATATTTTTGAGTTACCTTAAAGAACCATCATTGCCTACCTTTTCATAAAACCTTGTTTAAATTTTGTTTCAATAATAGAAAAGTGGGGTGCAGTTCACTAGCCTAAATCACTATGGGACCTTAAAAGTGAAATAAGTTCATTACATTTTAGTTGTTTCACCCTAATTAATGTTCTTTAATTATAATATCACTATGTAAACATCGTGTTTCACTACTAGTTGACATAATTCACTATTATAATTTATTATAGTAAATAAGTTTATTTCTATGTTGTTTAAAATACCCTATATATGTTACTTTATGATATACTTTATATTATTTTAAGCTACTTTAATTATTCTAATTTATACCTTATGTTATTATAAATTATTATAGGTTATCATAAATGATTATACCATAAACTATTATACTTTATTTTACCTTGAAGTAGCTTAGCTAACTTATTATAAGTTTTAAAGTTATTTTAAATTAAATCATTTAACTAACCTTAAATTATACTTTAAAATTTAAAATTTAAAGTTAATATATGTTACTTCAAATTATAGTTTAGGTTATTTAAAATCATTTTATTTTATGTTATTATAAGTTATTTTATCCTAAATATAATAATTTAAAATAGCCAATAATAGCCTATGAAAAAAAATTAGAATAATCTACAATATAATAACTATTAATAACCTATGATAATATATTTAAAAATATCCAACAATAATTTATAATACAATAACCACCAATAATCGTAATATAACTTAGAATAATCACTAATAACCATTAATAAAATAACCATTACTAGCCATTAATAAAATAGGCGCTAATAGCCACCAATAGAATAACAATTGGTAGCCATTAATAAAATAGGCATTAATAGCCACTAATAAAATAATCATTAATAGCCATTAATAACCACCAATAAAATAACCATTGGTAGCCATTAATAAAATAGGCATTAATAGCCACCAATAGAATAACCATTATTAGCCATTAATAAAATAGGCATTAATAGCCACTAATAGTCATCAATAGTCAATAATAAAATAACTGCTAATAGCCTACGGTAATTTAACCACCAATATCCACCAATAGAATATGCATAAATAACCATTAATATAATAACCACCAATAGTCATTAATAAAATAGCCAATAATATGCACCAATAGCCATTAATATAATAGCCATTAATATCCTATGGTAATTTAACCTAAAATAACAACTAGTAAACACTAATAAAATAATTATTAATAACCATTAATATAATAACACCAATAACCATTAATAAAATAGTCACTAATAGCCACCAATAAAATAACCATTCATAGCCACTAATAGAATAACTACCAATATCCATTACTAGAATAGCCATTAATAGTCACCAATAACCCTAATAAAAGAATAACCATATATTATAATTGCTTAAAATTGCCAAAAATAATCTACAATAGAGAAAAGTAATTTAAGGTGAAATAACCTATAATTGCCAATAATAACATAAGGTAAAATAACTTTCAATAACCTCACACAGTAAAAGTTAACCTAAAATGAAATATCTTAGAATAGCCAAAAGTAATTTATAATAGTTGTAAGTAGCTTAAAGTGAAATAAATTACAATAGCCAAAAAAACATAAAATAGCCAAAAATAACGTACAATAACTGAAAATAGCCTAAGGTGAAATGAGTTAAAATAGCCAAAAGTAACTTAAAATAACCAAAAGTTACGTAGAGTGAATTAACCAAAAATAACCAAAATTTTTGGGAATAACCATAAATAGCCGTAAATAATGTAGGGTGAAATAATTTAAATTAATGAAAAGTAGCCCGATAATAGTTAAAAGTAGCCTAACATAGGTAATATTATTATATTAACAAAAATCTTATCCATTTATTAAAAAAAAAATTTCAAAAAAATGGTCATTGAAATGTTATTGAATATTGATATTCAAAAAATAATTTGTTCAAATGATTTTACATTTTCAAAAGGAAATAAATGTAATTATGTACATCATTGAAATTTTTTTAAAAGTAAATTCAAATCATTTCGTTTGGACAAAATTTCAATAAGATATGAGTTTTCAAAGTTTATGTTTTTGTAACATTTAAAATGAAATATTTGATAAATAGAATGCAATGTAACATATTATCATAACAAATATAATGGTTTGATGGTAAGGGTGTTTCCTTTTATTTTAAAAGTTAAGGGATCAAACTTCACAAGTAGTATGTGCGTGGTCAACAATGGTAAATTGACTAAATATTTTCCTATTTAGTTCTTTATAGTAGGTGCCTAGGTTGATTATGTGGTTTACGTACCAAAACCTAGCCTACGTAGTGACATGTGTCAATAATTCATACACTAAAAATATAAAATTATCAATAAAATTATATATTAAATAATTTAAATTTAAATGATTTTTATGCTGCTTAGATAATTAACTAACAAATGAATGGTTTGGTAAATTTGTATTTCATTTGAAAGTAACATTGTTTCACTAAGTATTAGTGAACCAATTCATTGTTTAACAATTGGTCCTTGTTCATTAGGGGGTTGATCAGTTTCACCATGGTAAAAATGTCCAAGTTCATTCAGAATCTAATGAAACCTAAAGTGAACTAAGATGCATTTTGGTGTGGTGTTTATGTGTGTGCATGGCATGTTATACATGGGAATTTTTATTCTCTTTAGGGGGTGGGGGAAAGGAAGCATTTTGAAAAAAATGAAATGCTTATTTCTTCTTTTGAAATGCCCTTCAATTTTTTTTCATTTTCCCCATGATGACTAATGAAAATAAAATTGAAAAAACCCCATTTGGTGTTTGATCTTTGTTATTTGAGGGCAATTGTGGGCCGTAATTTGGGCTCATTTTGATCATTGCCCATTATGCTCAGTAAGGTCCCTCTTTTGGGGGCTATTATGCTTGTAAGGCCATTGATGGCTGAATTTGACTGTTTTTTATTAATTCCAACATTTTTTCACAAAGTAAGGATCTCCATTTTTGGGTATTTTAGTTGTAAGCTCCTTAAACCTAAGGGCATTACTATAACACTTTTTCAATGGAGAGCCCCACCTTTTACTTCAACAACCCTAGCATTAGCTTGAGCAAACCATGAAAATTAGAAAACTCCCAATTTCAGAAATTTCACAATTTTAATGGTGGTCTGGGTGGACTGCAATTGTTAAATTATATGGAAATCTTGATTGGCATGAAAGGTCTAAAGATTGCTTGTGGTTGTATAAAAGTGATTTATTATTTTTTTGGTGGAGTTTATTTGCATTTTTTCAACTTGGAAATTATTATTTCCACACATAAAAAAGATTTTTGTGAAAAAATGGCCCTACTTTGCCTTATTTTGAAAAAAAAAAGAGTGAAATTTCTAGATTTTTACAACATGTTCTAGCATGTAGTAAAAACTAAAAGACTTTCTTAAAATTTTCTTCTTTCACATTTGGTCTGTAACCAAATTCCTTATTAGAATGTTCACTATGACATTTTTCAAGGAATTTCTTTCATAAACAAACAAGAAGCAAAATTTAAAAGAATTGTGAACATTATTCAATTAAAAGAATTCCTTTGCTATTGGAACAAGAAACAAAACTTGGGGGGCGTTATTGTGTGGTGACAAATTTTTGGGAGTTCATGCGAAAAGAAAAAGTTGAAGGAAACCCATTGGGTGACTCCATTGTTGGGGGTCGGAGTGAACTAGCAACCACTAGTGCACCAATTCAGGATGAGGCCATTCAAGCTATTTTGGGGATGAACCAAAAACACATCCTCCCTTGCCCAAGGTTTTTGATTTTTTCAGCCTCTATTTTACCCCAAAGTTTTTCCATCCTACCTACCCCCCTCCTACCTCCCTCCTACCTCACCTCATTTTGCACTCATTCCATCATCAGAGCTCGGGAGAGCTTAAAGCAAGAGGGTAGAACTAAGAGCTAGAAGTAGGAGGGTAGTAGTGGCAACTAGAAGTGGGAAGGCAAAAGTGGCAACCACAAATGGGAAGGCAAAAGTGACAACCAAAAATGGGAGGACAGAAGTGGCAACCAAAAGTGGGAAGGCAAAAGTGGTAGCCATGACGATACACTTGAAGTGGGAGCCAAAAATGAGAAGGCAAAGCGGGAACTTGAAGGTAAGCTTCGTCCCTTTTTTTCATTTTTTTGGGTTGTTTTCTTGCATGGTGTTATTGCAGCAAAGAAGGCGATGACATCTTGTTGTTATTGCCTTCTTCTTTTGTGGTTCTATTGCAACGAAGAAGGCAATGGTAGCTATTGTCGTTACCTTTTTCTATGGTGGTGTTGCAAAGAAGAATAAGGCAATGGTAGTTACTACCATTGCTTTTTTCTTTGTGTTTAAGAAGAAGATGATGATGGCAGTGCGTTGCCATCTTCTTCTGTGGTTCTGTTGCAACAAAAAAGGTGACAACAACTATTGTTGTTGCCTTCTTCTTTGTGTTTCAGAAGAAGAAGAAGACAATAATGCATCATCGTTTTTTTTGTGGTTTTGTTATAACAAAGAAGGCGACGATAACAAGTTGTTGTTGCTTTCTTCTGTGGTGGTGTTGCAAAAAAGAAGAAGATGATGACAACGACGTGCCATCATCTTCTTATCTAGTGGTGTTACAATGAAAAAGGAAATGACAACTTATCGTCATTGCTTTCTTTTTTATGTTTGAGAAGAAGAAGACGACGATAATATGTCGTTGTCTTTTTTTGTGGTGGTGTTGTAAAGAAGACAAAGGCCATGGGAATAATTGTTGTCATCTTCCTCTATGGTGGTGTTTTAGAGAAGAAGGTGATAACAATTGTTGTCGTCGCTTTTTTTGTGGTGGTGTTGTAAAGAACAAAAAGGTTATGGTAGTTGTTGCCATTGCCTTTTTCTGTGGTGGTGTTGCAAAGAAGAAGAAAATGACTGCAATTTCCGTCACCTTCTTTGATGGCTTTGTTTAAAAACAAGGTGACGGCAATTGTCGTCACCTTTTCCGATGGTTTTACTGTGAAGAATGTGATGGCAACAATGTCGTCGCCTTTTTCTATGGTGGTGGTGTTATGGAGAAGGTGATGGTAGCAAGCTGTTATCACTTTTTTTTTTTTTTCTCTGGTCCTTTTGGTCTAGTTCATTAAAATTGATAATTAATAATGAAATGATGGTTTTTTAAAATGTTGAAGGTTGTAATGGTTAAAGGAAGGAGACTAAAGAAAGGTGGTGGTGATTTGGAAGTTCGGAAGTAAAATGTTGCTTCATCAGAATATACAATTGGGAAACAAAATGTTAATCCATTACAACCAAGACTTGGGGAGGCAAATGTTGCTCCATTAGAATCAAAACTTGGGGAGCAAAATGTTGTTCCATCAAAACTAAAAATTGATGAATCAAGTAATCTATGTGGTTTAGATGACGCGCTCCCAAGCTTTTTGATAAACTCAAATGTAAGTCTAAAGTGAAAACAACGGAAGAGTAAAGAGTCGGGACACGCTCCTTAGTTCGCAACACTTTGGGGGTAGAAGGGCGTGCTAGAATTCTTGGATGAAGACCAGGAAGAGTGACAAGCATCAATTATTCACACGGACCTACACAAACCAAACAATGAGTTGGTTAATGCGTAGTTTGAACCCTTCTGGTGCATAGATGAGCCATGGGCAAACACAGACTCACAAGAATCACCACGACCCGAACTTGGGGGAAACCACCACCTTCCCCCTTATAGTATACTCTGTGCCTAGCCATGGGGCCAACACCCAAATGGCCTTTTGTTTCGGAACTCCCAAATGGGAGTCTCGAAATTCCCAGAATTGGGATTCCTACGACTTTGGAAGCACATAACTTTGTGTGAAGACTTCTAATTGAGGTGAGGTCTAAAGCAAAGTTGTAGATCTAGTTAATAGCTTTCCAACAGTATGTGACACGCCACTTGCACGCAAGGAAATCAGGGCGATTCTTGACTTTTACTAATTGGAAGTCAAATTGGCAATTTGACTCCTGGCCTTTCTTTTGGCCATAACTTGTGTTTTAGATGTCCAAATGGGTCATGTGAGCCCATTTTAAACATCTACATTCCAAGAGCTTTTCTAATGATATAAAAAACTTTTCAATCCAATGAGTTTTGACCCCTACAATCGCCCTTTGAAGATTCAGGAGTCCATTAGGACGCCAATTCCCAAAGTGGGAGTTCATTTGGGAGTGTGGGGGTTCATTGCCTCACTCTCTTCTTCACTCCTCAAAGCATGAAATGTGACTCTCGGGCTTGGTCTTGGTTCACACCTTCATAAGCCCTTGCTTTGGTCGTGAGCCCAAGGTTAAGGTTGTGACATTATAATTGACAATGATGATAATTTACAATTCAAATGGTGAGATCATTCCTAATACAAATTGGGAATTTCAATCAAGGAATGGTGGGTTAGATTATTTTAGAATTTAAATACATTAAATTAAATGTAGATTAAAAAAATTATACAAATTTTTTAAAGTTTAATTATATCCGCACCTTCCATCATTTAATGGAAGGTGTGAGATTTTTTTTGTCAATTTTTTTTTACTGTAATACCTGAAAATAGTTAGATTTTGTAGGAGTTATATCTGATTGTGTGATTTTATGTTTTATAATACTTGCATTCTATTTTTTGAACTTTTTATGTATAAGGTTTTAGGGTTAGGATTTTTTTATTATAAAATAATGATCTTTTAAAAAATATTTCTTGATTTAAGTCTGGAACTTGAACCAACTAGACCTCTTAGCCACCAACACCCCCTTGTCCACCTAATATGGTTCGAAAGGACAAAGAATGGACGAAGGTTGGTTTGAAATGGAAGTGTAAAGTTAACATTTGCATTGTTGCATATTATGACAAATGGTTATTGATTAAACATTTGAAGGAGGTGCATGGCTTGGTGGTGAAAAAGGCCAAATTTGAAAGGCCTTCAACTTCTAAAAGAGGTCCTTGACATCAAGACCATGTTCAGATGAACGCTTGCATCTTGGGGGATGCCATGGTCGTGGAAAGGTGAAATGATAAAAATGTTTGCTAGTTATGCTTGTGCCAAAGCCCAACATGAGTGAGATAAGTTGGTAATTATTGTAAAACAATGTCCATAATTACCAAAACCAATTTTGGTTAAATTAGCTTCAAAACAATTGTTGTCGGTGTTGGGTTTTAATGTTTAGGGCATGGGAAACATGTTTCGAGATGCAACATCATGGATGGAAAATGATGAAGATTTATAAGAGATGATTCAATCCACCCGTTCTGCATATGCACGACGATTGAAGATGGCATGAAATGTCAGAAATTGGGATTGAGAGTCCACTAAAGTAAGTCGAACAAAAAAGTTGATAGATGTATTGGATTTCCATGAATAAAATGATTCATGGACAGTAAGAAAAAACAATAATCAATGTTTATTATTTTTTTATAATTTTGTTTTCAAACAAGGTGTGTTAGGGTTTAATTTGGTGGTTTTAGGTGTTTATAGGGTCCAAGGCACAACAAAGGAAAAGTTTATTACAAATGCAATTCAAGTTGAAATGTAACGCCACCATCCGTACATTGTTCGTCATGTAATAATTGTTTACCGAACTAAACACAAGATTGTAGATAATGATATGCTTTATGGTTTCCACTTTATATAGTTAGTTGAATTTTTTAAACCTTGTGAGTTACTGGACTACCTACTTTTTGAACTTTGGTCCTTCAATATATTATAGAAAACCTTTTTTTTCATTGCGTCCCATAACATTTTTTGATCCACCCATATTTATACATCTTTTATTAATATAATATTTTTCTTTAATCACACTTGTTTGATGGGTATATGGTTTATTATATATGTTTTTTTTTTCATAATTTTTTTAGTACTTTAGATGTAAGAATCAAAACTTAAATAAACCCATATGAATAGGTAACAGTAATTTGTCTAGGGTTTACAAAGATCAAAATGAAGATTGTGCAATACCTACATCCTTTTTATTATAATTTCCATAAGGCCATTTTAAATATGCAATACCAACATATAGGTCTCATAAATAGTTGCTGGTTTTTTTACATCCATTACAATATTCACATATAGGTCTCATAAATAATTGCTAATTTTTTTACATCCATTGCAATACACACATATAGGTTTCATAAATAATTGCTAGTTTTTTTACATCCATTGTAATACCCACATATAGGTTTCCATTGGAATATTTATGGGATTCATATGACATAATAATTTAGTTTAAATATCAATAAATAATGTCATAATTAAAATAATTACTAATTAACTATTTTAGATATTTTTAATGATTAATTATCATATTTAAAAAATCATTTATTTTTAAATATTAATTAATTGATTATTTGGTTGAACTTTAATTATTCAGATAATTAAAATTTAGATCTAAAAATCAAATCAATAATTTGATATTTAATTTATTATTTTAATTAGATTTTTTATGTTGATAAATCATTCAAATCATTATTTTAGATAATTATTCATGATAACTAATTGTCATAAAATTAATTTAGGTATATAAAGACATATATTTTGGGTTCAGGGTACCACTTATTTTTAAGTGACCTTACATGTGGGTATCGCATTTAGGGTTGATTTTAAGTTGTTTAAATCACCTATGCATTGTTTCAAAATGAATTTGCATGTAAATATTGCATATAGGTTTTGGTTTTCATTGAAAGGCCACCTAAATTACATACTGGTTATTTCAAAATGACTCTACATGTGGGTATAACATTTAGGGTTGGGTCTGCACCTTAGGTTACTTAAATCACCTATGGGTTATATCGAAACAAACTTGAATATGGGTAGTGCATTTAAGGTTAGGTATTCATATAATTTTGTAATACCCGCACACATATTTATTTTCATCAACTAGAAATTTGGCTTTAATTTGTTAAATAATTAAATAAAATTTGTAACAAAACATAAAAGAAGGTATGTATCTTACCATTTGGTAATATATTTTACATTAAACACTAACCCCTTGTATCATCAATGTGACCAATTTTGCATTATGTTCATATATATATATATGTTAAATCATAATATAAGATAAATAAATAATTTTGAAAACATGAATTTCATGATGTATTAGAAGGGAATCAAATATTTAAAAAATATTGTTATGTTTCATGGTTAATGAATTATCACAATATGATACGGGTATTGCATTTAAACAAAAGTGAGTTAGGAAATATTGAACTTTAACAACTATGGAACATATGGAAACAAAGGAGATTCATAATTATGTTATAAATCTAAACAAATGATAAAATCAAAAACCAATACAATGAGCAAAGTCTAGAGTATAAACCTTAAGCCTTGATATATATGAATTAAATTCCTAAACATTAAATCATAAAGCATAACTTTAAAAATTCGAATGATATTTTGCCATAAGCCCTATTATAACCCTAACTATACAAACCCTAACAAAAAAAAATTCAAGGGATATATGCCCTAAACCCAAAAAACTATACAAATTATATAATGCAAAATAAAACAAAACAAAAAAAAAGAAAAATTAAAAGAAAAAATTTAGAAACTAATTTTTAAATCTTTTAAACTACAAAGATTTATTGACAAAAAAAAAAAACCTTAATCTTAAAAAATAATCAAATAAATTTTGTAAACAACAAAAGAAAAGATATGTCTTTTACTTTTGTGTGATCTTTCCAAACTAATTTTTTCCATTCTTTTTGAAAAAGGTCTAGCATGAAATTATATTATTTCACATATGTCTAAACCCTAAAATTTCCCCCCCAAATTTAGCCTAATTTAGGTTAATTACCATAGATTTGTGAAAAACTTGTTGAGTAATTTATGTGTCCCAACCTTAAACCTAAACCATAATCCAATAGTACATACTTATAATAATTACATGAAAAGATGTATTTAATGTCCATTTCATAAATAAATTAGGTAAACAAAATTTAATAAAATATGCATTAACTAAACCAAAATGGCTATAATTATGACATTGTTTCCATTATAAATTGTTTGTAATAACTACATATGGGGACCTATGTTCATCATCTATGAATTAAGGCGAACTTTAATAAATTGATAGGTAGGATTGAGGGGCTAGGGGGGGTGGGGAAAAGTGAGTAAGTAATTAGTTAGGTATTTGGCTATGTAAAAAGCAAAGGTAGGTAGCTGAACATAATGGTAGGTAGGAAGGTGGGTGCATATGTAGGTAAGTAGGTATATAGGTAGGTAGTTGGGTTAATAGGCAAATTAGTAATTAAAAAGGAAGTTCAAGGAGTAAGGTAGATAGGTTACTAGAATAGGTAGGCATGTAGATAAGCAAGTTAGTAGGCAGGAAGAAAGTTACACTAGCAAGGTAATTAAGTAGATAGGCAAGTTGGTATGTAGGAAACAAGTTACCTTATCAAGATGACTAGGTTTGTAGAGTACTTATGTTAATAAGGTGCTTGTATATATAGGGTTGGTAAATAGTAATGTAACTAGGTCAGTAGGGTAGGTAGTTAGTACAATGGTTAGGTCAATAAGGAAGTTAAGTGAATAAGGTATGTAGTTAACAAGGTAGCTAGGTTAGTAGGGTACGTAGTTAGTGTAGTAATTAGGTCAATAGGATAATTAATTATTAAGGTAGTTATGTCAGTAGGGGATAATTAGTAAGGTATTAAGGTTGGTATAATATTTATGAGGGTAGGAAGGTGAGTAGGGTAGCTATGTGTGAGGTCAAGTCCAACAAAAAAAATAAACCAAAAATAAACCAAAAAAAATAAATAATGATCAACAGTAAAAAGAAATGGACTATGATGAACCCCATTTGATGTCGAATGAAAAAATGCAGCCCATCCATTGGATAGAATGACTAACTGGTGCATTGGTGGCTACTGGTTCACTTTGGCCATTGTTGGGTTTTTCACAACAGCCATAGTGAACTAGCACCCACCAGCACACCAGTTGGCCATTCTTTCCCTTGAATCAGTTGCATTTTGTTCATCACTTGTTGGTTTTTTAGGGTTAACCCTTTAACTTAGTTTCTGATACTTTTTCATGTTTTTTTTTCCCCAATTCTAACCTCACTTACCCTTGGTTTCAAAATTCAAAATTCTATCTTCAATTTTTGCATTAACCATTTACTATACTAATTTCCCTTCATTGTCCTATGCGCTCAACCACCTACATTTTTTTTTCTTCTAAAATATTTTTCATTTTCTTTCTTCTTAGATTTCTTTTATAAAAATTATTTTTCTTATTACTATTATTTCATTTTCTTCTTTATTGTTTTCCTTCTTCCCCTCATGTTTTTTTTTTTTCCATTGTCGATGCATATTTTATGCCCACATGTGGGTATTGCATGAATGACCAAAAAATTGGACACCATTTCATGTTATTGATGTTGATATTGCATGACATGCCCAAAAAAACCAATAAGCATTTTATGGGTTTAATACAAATATTGCGACATTGAACAAAAACTAGTGCATACTGTTGAATCACATGCAAGGATTGCATGTTAAACCCCAAAGACTTGACGCACATATTGTGATGATTATCATGCAAATATTACAACCATAATCACATTGCACATGTGGTTTTTTTTTTATTAATGCAGGTATCCCATTAATAGCCTTATGTTCATTGACATTTTATGTGCTATGTACTAAAGTATTGCAATATGCCACAAACTCATAGTTAACGTTACAAGGGCAAAATTGAAGGATTGCATTCATGCACCACTTGCATTCATCATCTGAAAATGCAATATAGGTGTGTAGGTGTGAAATTATAATAAGGCATATTCATCTATAATAATGGTAGATCAATATGCATAACCCAAAACTCAAAAGTGATAACTATATTTATCATGGCACATGTGTTTGTAAAATTTTCATAATGTTTTGATTTTTTTGATTCTTGCTTGGATTGTTGGCATTAGGGGTATGTGTGATGCAAATACAAGGTGAGAGTGAATATAAAGCTATTCAAAGGAAGGAAAATGGATGGGCCAAAGTATGGCATTTGCAAAAACAATAAAAATGAACAAGTAAAAAGAAATTGCTAATTCTTTTGGTAGTTAATTCAAACGTAACCTACCATTATTGTCTTGCCATTCCTCAATACTAACATCCCCAAAAACTACAAAACTTTTTATAGATGACACAATAGCATGTGCCAAGCCTTCATTGTTTTCCTTTGGTGTAGTTTTTGCTTAATTGTATTGTGTTTTGTGAGTTGGCATGTTCCAACAATTTCTATCCACAATCCACCAAAAAAAAAAGAAGGAAAAATCTAAAATAAAATAAAATAACAATCTAGAAAACAAAAAAGGGGTATCTTTCTTCTTGTTTTGAATTGATTCTTTTGCTGCTTCCTAAAAGAATCAAATGTCTATTGTTGCTTCTTTTTCTTCTTTTGCAAACTAGAAAAAACATTTTCTTAATTATTCTTTTTCTACAAACCATAATAAGGAAGAAAATAAAGAAACAAGAAGAAGAAAAAAGCTTGTAGTTTTTTTCTTCTAATTTTAATCTTTCTTCTTCTTCCCACAAACATTAAATAAAATCAACTAAAGGGAAGGCGGTACCTTTCTTCTTTTTCTGAACTACCTCCTCTGTTGTTACAAACAAGAAGAAGAAGGAAGTAACGGGGAAAAAAACAGAAAAAAAAAATAGAAAAAATAAGAAAACAAGAAAAACATTTAAATAGAAGGAAAAAAAAAAAGAGAAAAAACAAAATCAAAAGAAGAAGTTTATTTGGTTGGCATTCACAAACAAAACACACACAAAAAAAAAGTTCATTGTTTACATCAAAGCACAAAAAAGAAAAAAAAATTTAGCTCGTTGTCATTACAATTATCGTTATCATTTCTAGTGCTAATGATCCATAGAAATGATTTTTGGTACATTTCAACTTTTATGATGTTACAATTACAATTATGGTTGTCAACTTCCAATAGGTCTCCTTGAATGCAGTGATAGAAACAACAAAATCCACATGATTGCAAAATCGGTCTCGAGAAACTGAACTTGTAATCAATGTTGTGTGTATATGTGGTTTACATATGTGCATATGATACAAGTTGTGTAAGTGTACTAAGGAAATTTAGGGTCTCTATCACAACAACTTAATGGAAATCCATTGAAATGGAACCCTTTGTTTGTAACATGGACATCACTATCCATTGGATAGTTGCAAATGGGTTAAAAATATGTAAGTGATTAGTGTTGAGAATGCTAAGAGTCTTTCATATGTTTAACAATCTTTTAAATTTTTAAAAAAGGAACACATATTCCCATTAAAAAAATGACAAATGTCATTTTCTAGGGATTCACAATTTGGCTTGTAGCTTTGCATTATATCAATGCTTGACTATGGTGGTGAGGTGACTATGAACAAAGGTAGAACAAATGTGATGGAAAGCTACTATTGAGACAAATTCTCCAATCATAGTAGCCTAATGGAAATAGGCCCTTATTTGCATTGTAAATGGATAATTCTCACTCACATTCATGTATGTATAAATCTATGACATCAAATGCATAAGTGTATAATCATGTAAGTCCATTTGATATGTCTTTTCATTTGATGTGCTATGTTCACAGTTATGCACAATATGTTGTGATCATAACAATTTAATGGAAAGCCACTGAAATGAGCCTTGTTTCTTGCTGCATCTAAGACAGATGCTTTCCATTGGAGAGTTGCAACGGGATGGAAAATAAATAGTTAATCATATCCTAGGAGGGGACATTTTGTGTATGCAAACTTTCAGGAGAATTTCAAAAGAACACATGTTCAAGGGAAATGTTTTACATGTCACTTTATGCTAATTCACATTTTGACTTATAGCTCTCAGAGCTCACGCATTTGGTCAATGCTTGATCAGTAGAGCTGTGAGATCATTGTGAGCAGAGCTAAATTGGAACAAATGTAATAGAAAGTTGGTATTGGGGTAGAATTTGTGATCACAACCACTTAATGAAAAGATCTCCTAAAACTACATGTTCAAGTGTAAAACAAATTGACTTATACATTCCTAACCCGTTCCTAAATTGACACAAGAAAGTCAGTTTCAGTTTCACTGTTGCAAGGGCTGAATTTTTTGATTATGCTAGTTGTATCGAAGGATTGGGTGAAGGAATGAATGGGATCTTAAATTCCACAGCTGTTCCCAACCTCTCAGTCAGCACTCAGGCTGAGTATCAAATTGCCAGCAAAGTGAGTGACTTCCATGTTTCTCTCAGGTCAACCAAATCAGTGCCTTCAACAAATGGGGACCTCTTTTGCATTTCATGTGTGCTGTTGCTTTTGTTTGAAATGGATGTGGATAGATCCCCAATTTCTAGATTCTATCTCTTGTTTCTAAAGAAAATGAAATTTGTTGGTGGAACTTTGAATCCAAGTACAAATTTGTGAAATGCACTTGTTCTACTTAGGACTATCAGGTTAATAGCCTAACCAAAGTTACATTTTGTTCAGTTTCTCAGACATCAAATGTCTCCAGGATTTACATGGTAAACCAAGAAGCAAGGGATGTATGTTGTCCAAGTTAATGATTTTTCTGGGCTCCAAGAAGAGAAGAAACAGAAAAAGGCAAACAAAATTTGCCTATTCATCATCACTAGCAGAATGCCTGAAAGTTTGAAGAGGACTCATTCTACATTGAACTGCATCCTACATTCTTGCTACATTCTTGTGCCTGGCACTGTATAAGCTGGAAGCAAATCCAGAAATTCTTGTGTATTGAATCAATGTGGGTACACCAGGAGAAATTCAATTCTGTTCTTTGCAGAATGTCTGCTGAAGTCTGCAGTAAGCAGTACCTGTGACGAGATGAAGTCCATGGGGATATATTACAGTAACTAAACCTGATTGTAAAGAAATGGTAGAAATTTTCTTGTGCCTGTGGAGTGTGAAGTAAAATTTCTGCGTCAAAAACAACAGAGGATGACGCCTGATGGCTTAAGGTACCTCCCCTGTCTCTCTAAAATGAATCAAAGGCATCCTTGTACAAAAGAAAAATTCTAGTGGTTCTTTAATACACCAGGTAAGGACTAAGGACCTCAAACAAGGCTGTTCTGGGAATGAGGGCCATGTGCAAGATGTGAGAGAGAGTCACTATTCTTTGCACAAAATACTTTTCAGTGGTGGTATTGTGTTCTTTTTAATTTGATGTTTTCCTCATTCCTTCCTCCTGTTATGACCTTTTAGTATTGATATCAGATCATTGCATATTTTCTTTTTTCATTTCTTGTGTGAAATCTTTTGGACCCCATCTGAAAAATTGTAACTCTCCTTTTGAACAGTTAACAAGGAGAGTTACAATTTTTCAGATGGTCAGTTGTTGGGTTTTGAATTACTCAGAGATATGTCAATGGCATTGCAGTGAGGAAGAGGTAGGTAATATCTTTTGCTATTGGAGCATCATCACCCAATCTGAATTGCATCAACAGTGACACATATATGCAAGAGACAATTTGGGAGAGTCGAAGATTTCTCACTCCAAATTTTCTGCAGGGTAGGTGTCGAGCAGCAAATAGCATAGATTCTCTTAGAATCTCTTAAAATTTATGTCATCAGCAGGAGAATTTACAAAATTTTGGAAGTAACTACTCCAAAAGGGCCCAAATCTCCGAGTTTTGGAAATCTTGCTTGGCAGCAGGCAGAATGTGCGCAAAACTCAGTCCCTGTCAAGTCAAGATGCTGGGGAGACTGAAGGAATTGAGTGGAGTTGCAGTTCTGGTTCAGACAAAAACACTTGAAGAACCAAACAGGACGAGAGAGAGAGCCAAGAAGAAGTAGAGCAATAGCCTGGTGGTTTTATCCCATACTCTTTGGCCCTAAAAGTCTGGATTTGATGCTATTTAGTCTGTTCTCCCGAAATTGGAATCCTCACAGCTGCGTGCTCAGCGCAAATCGAACTATTCTTTCGCCTTTTACTAAAGAATACCGTGCGAAGGTTACAAATAGCAGCTTATCGCAAATTTTTGGCAGCCTCTAAAGAGGCCCACAAATAACACTAAGTAGGAGTCCTCCCAAGAATTATGTGTTAATTTGCTGCGGAACAGCGTCATGGCAATTTGTTAAAGGTTTTTTATAATTTGAATCTGAAACCAAGTCCTGATTTATGAAATAAAGATGACTAATTTAGCCACAATCATAACAAGACGCTTCTTGGTCGCCACCTGTAGCCAGCACTTTTGTCAAAATTCTACAGCCACAGTTGCATTTTCATGGTAATTAATGCCTGGGTATACTCGCCAGTGAACCTACTTGAGAGGAATTGGAAACAAAAGCACAACCCTGCTGTGAACCTACTTGAGAGGAATTTGAAAATAGCACAACCCTGCTGTGGACTTGGTTGTCATGTGTGAGTGTTGTGAGGGTATCCAGTTTGTAAGGTAAAACTTGAAAATTTGCTTCCAGCCCTGGTAAATTTTTCTCCACAATTTGATTCTTGTGCAGTTTTCTTCAAAAAATAAGGCACTTTTCAGTTCGGTCACAATGGCTTCTACCGAAGCCTACTGCAGTGGGTCATAATTGGTGTTCCCTATGGTTGTTTCACATAACTAGAGTGTTCCCCATTGTCAATTTATTCACTAAGTGGAACTAGTGGTTATCACATGCTAGTAAAGCATTGTGTGTTTTGTTCTTTGTATTTGAAAGCACTTCCCCCAAGAGGAAGATCCTTTTGTCAATTGAAGGGACCTTTAACATATTTTTGCAATGTGTCATGGTAAGTTAGACTGAAATGCTATGTGATAGGCAGAAGACCTTTTATTGTGGAAAGACAAGAACATTCAAGTGCAGGAAAAAACCCTAAGAAAACAAAAACAGGTCTTGCTTTATGCTGGGGAAGGCCTGCTCCTCTGGGCATCCTTTAATTTTTGGGCCTTATCTGTGAGGGTGGTAGGCCTTGTCTAACTTTCGGGCCTACGCCTTTGGGCTCATTTGCTCTTGGGGATACGATCCTCAAATTAGAGAAGATCCTTGCAAGTAGGACTTCCCCTATACACAAGGGCTCCTTCCCAATCAGTGTCAGAGTTAGCAATTCCCTGCTTCATATTATTTGTGTGCACTGGTAACAAGTTCACTTTGCCACTAGTAATACCTTTGGACCTTGAGGAGGGGAGCTCAGACGGGACGGGGGAGGAGGCAACTGCCAGTTCAGACGCTTTGCTTCTCCCTCCTCTGTCATCACAACAGCCCCTTGAACCTAGGTTTTCAATTCCCTCAATGCAGTGTTGACTGGAGGAGGACCAAAATTCACCTTGGAAATGGCCTAGATTAATGTGGGTACTCTCCCCAGGTCTCTAGAGCAGGCAGGGATGATGATTTCCAGGTGGAGTCGGCAGATTTGTCTATAGGTTTGCCTGTTGGCATAGTTGTTAGTGTGAGGCTTATCAAGTCTGTAGAGAAAACTGCACAGTTGCCATTACCAGAGGGGGAGGCTTTGGAGTATTATGATGTATATAATCCACTGCCAACTTTTGCTAGAAGTTGACAGCGTATTGAGTAGAGAATCGCTCATAGTGTGACATAGTAATCCATTCATGATTCTAGAAGAACTCATGCTATACGGGTTTGCCACAAGGCAGTAAGTAACATGAGAACGCCTTAAGGAAGCATGGGAGTCAATACCCAAGATCTGAGTTTTGTGTGAGAGTGGGGCAGGCAAGAGACATGTGTGACATCCTTGCTCAGAATCTGCACACAGACAATCCTTATGGAATGGCCAGGAATTAGTTCCTCCAGGACAATTTACTACAAAGCGTGCTGGACGATCTATGTTGAGCCAGAGTGAACCAACTATCACCAGCAGACTATCCATTGGAAGCCCGTTATCCATTCAGTTGTGGATGAACCCCAGCTCAACTTGTGCATGAACCCCAACTGATTTGACATTGGGCTTCACCTTCACAACTGAACCTGTAAAAGAAGGAAGGTAGGGAGGTAGGACAATAAGTGGCTAGTAAGTCAGTGTTGGGTGGGTTCAGAATCAGACTGGGTATCAATCGATTCTCTCACAAATAACCAAGCAAGAAGTACCATGGGTGATAACCCACACTGGAACTCACCCTCTCAGTTTTCACTTCATTAAGAATCACTCGCTTAAGAACTATAGGCTATAAATTAAAAAATAATAATACTACGAGAACCATCTAAGGTATTAAAAGAAACCTAAATGCGATTCTCAGTTTTAGAGGTCAAGGATTAAGGGGCTACCTACTCTAGGCATAGGTAATGTGCAATTTTATTTTGTATTGGTTGTGAGTGCATCATAATATGGGTGCATCCCAAAGCTCAATGCCTTTATTTCATTGGATCATATTTGATTGACACTATTTTTAATGTTTACCAAATGAGTTGATACTATCACATTAATGTAAGAAGGGTTTTCATTTAGCTCACTTACATATAATACATGTCCAAACTTTGGACAAAGAATATGGGACAACCTATGGTACTAAATTGAAGATATCTTGAGTGGACATTGCACATCTCATTGTTTGAGGAGAATAAATTCAATAATTGATTTGTGAGAATTGTTGAAAATCATCAATTGTTCTTACATTTGTGAGAACTGGGAACTTGAGAACCAACTAAATTTTTTTAAGTAATTTCTTTTGACGCACTCCCAACTCCTTAAAGGACCCAAATGTGGGTCCAAATGGAACACAGCGGAAGAAGGAGGAGTTGGAGCACGTTCCCTAGCTCACAACACTTTGAGGGGTAGAGGGCGTGTTGGAGCGCCGGGATGGGACTAGGAAGAGTCGACAAGCTTCACTCACTCACACAGGCCTGCACACAACCCACACAAAGTGGTTAGTGCATAGTTGGAGCACCTTTGGTGCTAGGACGAGCCACGGGCAACACGGACACACAAGACTCACCACGGCCCAGACTTGGGGGAAGCCACCACCTTCCCCCTTATAGTATACTCTGCAGCTCTCCACGGAGGCTACATCCAAATGGCTCTTTTTCCTAGGACTCCCGAGTGGGAGTCCCAAAATCTCGCCAACTAGGATTCCCGCAATTTTGGAGCCCCATAACTTTGCGAGTAGACTTCCGATTGAGGTGTGGTCTAAAGCAAAGTTGTAGCTCTCATCGAGAACTTTCCAAGATATGTGGCATGCCCCCTGCAGCTAAGTAAATCGGGTCAATTCCCGACCTTTTGTGGTCGGGAGTCAAACTGGTAGTTTGACTCCTGGCCCTTCTTTTGGCCATAATTTGTGTTTCAGATGTCTGAATGAGCAATGTGGGCCCATTTTAAACATCTAAGTTTCAAGAGCTTTCCAATGATATAAAAAAGCCATAAGCCATTGGTTTTTGACCCCTGAAATCGCTCTCTGAAATTTTGGGAGTCCACCGGGACTCCATCTCCCAAAGTGGGAGTTGCCTTGGGAGTGTGAGTGTTCACTCCCTCACACTCCCTCACACTTTCTTACACTCCTGGGAGTATGTGATGTGACTCCTCGGCTTCCTCTTGGCCCGCACCCTTGTAATGCCTTTGCATTGACTCCCGGGCTTCCTTCCTCTTGGCCCGCAACCTTGCAACCCCTTTGCCTTGGTCGCGAGCCCAAAACTAGGGTTGCGACACTAAACACATAGTATATTGCCATTCACAAGTACAACCATCAATAATAATAAAAACCATGCAAATTGAACATGGATGATCTAAACCCCGAAAAATAGATGAAGACAAATTTACACTTACTAAAATAAAAAATGGATAGTAATGTACAATATAGTTCACATGGAACGGGATTAGCAGCAAGAATGGACAAGAGTGTACATTTCTTGCAATGTAAACTTAGTATCATAAGGAATGGCCACTCCTACCTTAAACTCTAATTTCTTCATATTGTAATATCTTTTAATCATAATGGGGATCCATTTAACAAATTGAGACTAATAAGATTTAGTCCATTAGATTTGGACTGCTCTCTTTAATTAAACTCAAATATAATCATAGAATTGGAAAAAAACATGGATTTTGAAATAGAAATTATATGTAAAATTTCAAACATGTGCATCTGTAAGAAGATGTATGTTTGAAAATTGGAGCAAATTCATACATGTTTGGATTTAAAATGTTCCACTTGGATCAACAATTGTCCTTATGCATAGTTCAGGTAATAACATGCAAATAAAACAACAAAATAAGTGCACAAATGAATTTATTCTACTTGTTACTCTAATTCTAGTAACAAAAACCATGTGAATCAGATTTCAATTGACAAAATGTTGCACTTGTTTATAAATCAAAGTAGTACATAAAATAATAACTCGATATTGTAGATTCTTGTAATTATACGAGTTAGAGCATGTTATAATAAAAGGTTCACATGACAAGATCCTAGTTTTGTTCTTACCTCTTAGTAGATCCAAATAAGTAATCACTTAATACACTGTAATTACTACTCACAAGTGCAATTATTTATTTATTTATTGCACGCTTATGATTATTGTTAAGGCTTTTAGTAGGTTTAGAACTTCTTTACTTGCCTTCTTTTGACCCTTTGGTTTAGACAAGATAGTGGCAACATTTTGAGCTGCTCCTTTAGTACCTATAGTAATTTTCTTTGGCAAGGCAAATGGCACTGCTGATTTGTTCCTCTTTATAACTATTGGCTGTTTTTAAGATTGGACACTAGTGGCCTCCACCCTATTAGTGTTAACACTATGTAGACAAACAATGATTTTACCTTTTTAATCTCCACACTAGGTAGACTAAATACATGGGTAGAATTGGGGGCAAAAATAATTTCCTAGTTAGGTGGATTTTTTACTAAAAGTAGAGTTGGATGCACTTTTGTTGAAATCAAATCTAGTGGGTGAGCTTCATGATCAAATTGCGAATGCAAGTTAACATAATCATAATTAGTCATTTCTTCTAACCCCATTTTGCAAGATATGGTTGTTTTTCGGATTGGCCTACCTTCACAGGGGATGTTGGGTTTAGTAAATGACTACCATTTTCACTAGTTGTTGCATCATTATAATTGAAATTAGCTTCTGAATGGAGGTTGTTTATGTCAATAGTTGTGGTTAATAATTATTTTGATTTAAACAACTTCTTTTGATGAGATTGAACCTTCAGAATCATCACGAAATTGAATGCTTGAGCAAGTCCTAAAGGTTTTAAATGTAAAACCTAAATGGGGGCTATAGCTTATACTAGTGGGACTCTTGCTTTTATAATGACCTCAAAATAGGTTGGACAAAGATATAATTATTACACACACTTTCACATATTCCTCCATGTCCACAAAGTTGCAACAAAAAATAGAATTGCATTTAGCACATATGTCATTGAAACATACATGACAAATTAATTGGGTACTACAATTGCAACATCTGTCATTAGACCATTCATATTTGCATATCATTAATCATTATGAAGATTGAAATTGTAGGCTATGCAACTTAATTTTTATGATGTATTGATCAAGTTAAATTTGGACAAAGTAAATTTTGTAATAAAGTTTCTAATGTCAAGCACTATTGATCATGTCACATGATTAAGTTGCACTTCCTAATAAATTCAAAGCAACAATAACAAAACTATGAAATGAAATGGGAAAAAAAACATTAAATGGTTAATCACCCTAACCTCAATCATAACCAATCCCACATTTTGATGTAAGCAAATTGAATAGCCATATTGCACCTTCAACTTTGGCAAGTCCACTTTTTGCTCAAGTTGGAGCCCTATTGTTTTGCAAGGGCTTTTGCATGGCTTCCCATCCTCTTTAGAATCTAGGGAACATGTTTTGGAAGTGATTTCACTATTCACTAATTCCACTTGTGTACTTTTGGAGTTATAGTAGGTTATAAACTTGTACACAAATTATTAGCCTTTTTCAAAGATGTAGATTTGGTTATGCCAACAATACTTGTCTCCCTAGCTAGAAGATGGTTAGCAATTGTAGATCTACCATATTCAGACTATCCATTTGTATTAAAAAGTAGTTCACATATGAGCTATTGGGTTTAAACCTTAATTAAAACTTTTGAAAAAACATGGAAAACAAATATGCACTTGTGACAAATATGTGGTTGGTCAAAAACTACATTAGGAATTACTAACGAACACGATTTGAATTTGTTCCTAAAGCCTAATGTTAAATTAATGCCACCTCTTCCTAACTATTGAAATTTTTTCAAGAAGTAACATAATTGGTCTAGAACTACATCAGGATTGTAGGAATTGTGGAATACAATTTTTTTAATGTTTTTGAAATTGCTCAATAACTACATATAATGCATTAAGATCATAGGAACTAAGGAATCCAATATTTTTAGTGTTCCCAAAATTGGCCAGAACTTATAATGCATCATGACTACAAAAACTGGGCATTCCAAAAATTTTAATGTTTTCAAATCAATTAAGAGCTACAAATAATGCATCAAGATTGTAGGAATTGAACATTCTTAAATTTTCAATGTTCTTAAAACTAATCAAGAATTACATATAATGCATCAGGACTATAGTAAAATCAAGGACCAAATTAATCCTAATTAACCAATTATTATTCTAGACTGTTGATGAAGTATAGGAAAAAAAAAACACATCAATTTTACATAAACAAAGAATGGCATTTCTTGAGCCAATACATCCATGATGATTTAAGGAAATAAGGTTCCTAGAGCTTGAGGATTGGGATGTTAACAAATAGGAGATCTACTCAAGTGCAAACATAAATTTTTATTGAAAGGAAAGTACAACATAATGCTCACAACACAAAACACAACATCAAGAACTCTCCAAGGTTCTTGTCACAAGAAATACACAAACTTGTGTAATGAAGAAAAGAGAAACAAACCATCAACACCAAGGTATTTAACTACAAGACCAAACCACAAATAACCAAACTAAAATAAGTAAAGAAAGTAATTCAACCTCGTGAAAGTAACCTAGTTACTTTCCTACTCCAGTAACTAATGAAACTTAACTAGTTGAGCTTGAATTCTCAACATGGGACATGTTCCTTGACCATCTTTTGTCCAAGCCATGAAAATTTGATGAAACACAAATACTCATTTTAAGAATAGGAAGCAAAATATACAAATCAAGACATTTGAAAACAACAAGGAAAGCAAAATAACTTAACATTCTTAAATTAACCATCCCATGAAAAAAATTGAAGGATGCTTTTGTTGAGCATATAGACCTACATTATTTAGTCATGTTAGAATGTTACATTAACTTCAAAAGCTTAATTACTTTTCAGATTTTATGCATGTTAATTGTTGTCTAGAAAAAACATAATTGTAAGTTCCTAGATGAAACAAGACCTACACTTGTAAAATCAATCAAATTTCAAAGTAAAGTTCAATATTAATACTTATTTGTAGGTATTGACCTGATGTTGTTAGAGTTACTTAAGGACTCCCCTCAGTTCTTGAACCTTCCACCTCTGTGACCTTAGCCACAATTTTAGACAATTCAAATGAAGAGCACCAACTGTCATGAAAAAAAGCTTCACAATTGGTAGCCTTACATTTTCTTGAAGAAACGGTGTGCACTAGCAAACACTAAGGGTGGTACGCATGACCATAAGATGTAATACAAATGTCATTGAAATCAAAATCTTCATTATAAATTGGACAAGCTTCAATAGTTAAACTTTTGACACAATGAAATGAAGGTGCTAGCTTGGAAACACGAAGAGGTTGAAAATAAAGGCTTGACCCTACTTTCATATGAACAAGCTACTCTACCAACTAGGTCAAGAACTTTTGGGAAAACTTGAACCCCTTCACAAAATTGTCATACATTTCCTTGCACTCAACAACCTTAGCATCATGTTCAACTTCTATTGCTTGCTGCTTCATTTGGATCTGCATCCAAGTTCTTTCTTCATATTGAATTTGTTACCTTAGTTCCTTACTCCTTTTTGCAAAATTAATAGAAGAACCTAGGGTAACTTAAATATCAACCTTCACTACATCAAGATCACATTTTGCAGACCCATCCAAAGCCACTCAATCATCTAAAAATAATTGAACCCTTCTTTGTTCAACCTCTTTGTGTGTTACATCCTTTTAAAGCCCTTCTATTTTCTCTTTCAACTTTTGGGTAAAATTTTGCTTTGAAAGCAACAAATTAACAACATTGGATATGCTTCTGAACTGAATGGATGCATCTTTCCTAAGGAGAATGATGAACTACACCTTGAATGATTATGTGGCATGTTTCTATTTCTTACAGAGAGAGGTTCGATCTTTCCCTTCATAGTGCGCATCCCATTCAACCTATGAACATTTAGAGGTGGATGCTAAGGAACTTTTGAACCTAAGCCAAATTGGCTTTTTCCCCTAGAACCTCTAACAACTCCTTTTGCATACTTGGGCACAAGCACATTTTTTTGATTATGGAACTCTTTGTAAACCTTTGCCTTGTTCTGAAATGGCAGTTGGTTGGGAAATTGTTTGTTTAATGTCCTTTCCAACTTGTAGAAAAACCTACTTTTTGTGGGTAGTAAGCGCATATGCTACCCAATTTAGTGACATTCCATTATTCTCAACAACTAAACCCCTAGCAAATTCCAAGGTGATGGTGTCGTTCAACACCTCTTCCTTTTCATAAACACACATGTAGAGGTTCACGATCACTTCTTGTAATTCTAGGGTTGTGTGCAACCTAAACTTCCAGCCATTCTGATCAAACTTTGGTCCCAACAAATTGCAAATATGTTCCTCTAACATGTCCTTTCTGAGTGACTTAATGTCATGACCAAAACCTTTCAACCCTTGTTGGACCATAAAATAATCCAAGTTGATCTTTGTATTTTCCTAATAACATAAACACAAGAAAGATTAACATAACTAAATGAAACAATGCTTCTAAAAAAAAATTGAACTTGTTGCAACATTGTCAAAATTAGGTGCAACAAGGGAGTCAAACCAATAAGCATGCTTCAACATTTGCAAAAACATGATTTGCGTACACCTACCATTTCTACCATGGTTAGTTTGTGTGAGGTTTAAGAATCTATTAGTTTGTACAATGTTCAAGAAATTTGCAAAAAATTGAAGAACATCACATGAATTTGACATGCAAATCGAAGAAAATAGAAAGCTCGTAATGTGAAAGATTGAAAATGCCCATGGCACCAATAATAGGATTTTGAACCTCCTCAATGTTTGTGTTATTCAACTGAACAAGAGACCCAAACATCACAAGGTCACTCCTTCAAGAGTAAAAATAATTGTTGAAGAGCTTCTACATCCGCGGGTGACAAACTGCAAAAATGTTAAGTCACTCTAAAGTTAGGAAGACAACCCGAGTTCCAAAAATGAACAATAGGAAAAAATAAAAATAAAAATATGAAAAATGATTTTTGGAAATTTTTTTGACCATTCTTGGAAAATTTCTTAAGTTGTTCCTAATGGTACCACCCAATTGTACTTACTCCTTCCTACTCCATATTATTTACGGTTTTGGGTACAATTTCATAGTGGATCATTGGAGCACCATATGCATTGGTTTTGTCCCAATGATTTAAACCGTTGTATAGGTGGGACAATGTGAAAATATTTAGTTGGTAAGCTTTTAGTTCCAATGGCCCATCCAAAAAGCTACTGATTTAACTTAAAAGGAGGTAACAATTCTAAAAGAAGCATGGTTTTCCTTTGATTGTAGTTATGCTTGAAGATTATTTGGTTCCCAATCATTTAGTTCAAACATTTCGCATATGCTTGCTATGAGTGTTCACAACATTGTGCAGTTGACTGATGCAAGTTGTTGGCCTACAATTCGTGGTGGTAAGAAGGTGAGACAACCTTTTATTTTCAAAATAACACAACAACACACCAATAATTGGGAGGTTGGCATCTTACTTACCCAATGCACTGTTTTCCCTGCTATTGATGTCCCTTCACTTGGGTATGGACAAATTTATAATAATCTTTTAGATGACAAAGGATATGATGTGACTATTGGAAATTTCCTTAGATGTTCATGTGTCTATTTTGTCACAATGTTGGTAGGTTCTTTGGGCAACTGTGGGGTGTTTGTGCAAAGTAACATGTGTATCACATTTTACAGATGATTATGTTTTGTGGGCTCACTAAAGAGTTTATTCATCATTGCACATGGAGTTGGGATGAAGTTCAACACTAGTTGAAGCTTTTTAAAGCCTTTGAACACTTGTGATAGTATATCACAATCTTATTTATAAACCTCTCTGTAATTAGCTGGACTATGTAGGAAGTTTAGATTTTAGTAAAGCCCAATGGTTTTTTTTCCCCACTTTGTAATTTTTCCATCATTGTAAAGTGTGATGTATATTTATGTATAATACCTCGGCCATTTCAACACATGTTTGTCAAATATTTAATATATTTTGAGAACTTAATTTTCATCAAATATTTCTTAAGTATGCAAATCCCGCCCATTTCAACATTTTTGAAAATATTGTAATTATTGTCTAATAACATTAGACATTTTGAGCATTGGTTGCATGAGGGATGATAAAATGTATCCTTCAAATTTTTTTTGCTTTCAAACGCTCACATGATGTTGCTTTCCATGGCTTTTTTGGCCAAACCCATGTGCAAAGTCAATAAGCCATTATTGATCTCAAAACAAACCATGGATGTGAGGTGGCAAAATATTCAATGGCTTGTTAAATTTTTTTTTGCCATGCCATAAAATATTCCATGACACGATTGAATATTTCACCACGTCATTTAATAAAATCCATGTGGCAGATGAATATATTAAAAAATTCCATGACATGGCATGGAATATGTTTTAAGATTTTTTCATGTTCATTTGAGTAGGCTCACCCGCTCACTCATTCGTGTCGTTGTAGGAAAGTCCATCCATGAATGGTGAAGATGGGCAATTGAAGAAATAACCAAAATCTTGTCAATATTCAATGTATGAATTATCCATTCATGAGCCCCATTCACTATGATCATAGAATAAGAAACAAGTTTTTCATCAAGTAAAATCTCTTGGAGCAACATTACATTTGTCATATGTTTGATCATTGTCTTGGGTCCTAAGTAGTTTTCAAATTGAATTGCATAACCTCTTCATTAATGAGATTCTTGATCAACAACTCTTTGGTTTGTAATGTAATTATGTTTATCAATTGTAAGAGATGTGGGTGTTAAAAAATATGACTTACAAGAGGACTAAAGACTTGCCGCATACAATTGCATGCCTGATCAATGAACTATGCCACATTACAATTGCATGCTAGATTGATTTTCTAGTTATAAGTTGACATGTTTATCAATCATGTGTTGCTTGTGAAGAAAACAAAAATATCCACCTCAAATGAGATGGATGTACATTACTATGATGTGGGCACCATCAAGATAATCAAGCTTTTGTTTATATAGAGGATGTCCCCTTGGAATGTTCATTGATGGATGGTGAAGATGTGACAAATGATGGTTTAATATAGGTTTCAAAGAGTGATACTTAGTTTTAAGAAAATTATGACCTCTAAGATTGTTTTCAAGTTTCGTAGAAATGATACCAAGTTTATAGGAAATCAACGATGTCTAGGATTCTTTTCATTTGATGTTGTTTCAAAAAATTCTATGCAATGTAATTCAAACATAATGTTTTAGTATCCAAGTTTTGTACACACAATTGTCATGTTTCTAGTTTTCTTTCTATCATGTTTCATATGTTCTTAACTTTTGTTATTCATGTAGTTTTGAAGCAAATGTTTCTATCATGTTTCAAAGCTTATGTTTATTTGAAACATCTTTATTTTATTCTTTATGTCATAATCTAGGGGTATGTTTGCTTTAGTCACCTTGTTTCACCTAGAATATGAATAGAAACAACCCTTGTGTATTAATGCAAGAGAGTCACTAACACAACCAAGTCGTAAAACTTCACCTAATGTTGATGGATGTTTGAGGGTAAAATCAAGGTAACCTTCAAACATTATCCAGGAACACCCAATGGTTGTGGGAAGAACACTACAATAGCATAACAAGTCATCTTTCACCAAAAATATATTAGAAATAGGGGTTAATTGATTATACATGAACATTTGAAAGCAATTTATGGGATACACCATAACATTTCTTTCAAAAATTCATTTGCTCTCATTCAATCACTTTAGGGTTGTTATAATTAATGTTGATTATCACAATTAAAAAATAACATATGTAAGTATATAAAGCTAATTAAAACATGCATTTTGAAAATTCAGACTTGACAATTTTTGAAATTATCATGCGATTCGATAGTCGAAACATGTGTAGAAAAAAATAATCTAAAAAATGTAGAAACATGTAACTTTAAACTATTTTTTAACATATACATGTTAGTGTAGTTGTTTCTTAATGTCATGTTTCGAGTGTTACATTCCCTCGGATCGCCTTGCTTAATTAGAAACATGAAAAAAAACCATACGACCCTTGCTTAGGAATGTTGCAAGTTCATTGAATAATCACAATTTTGCGAAATTTCATCCAATGCACTTGGATGTTCAAAAGTAACATTAGGAAAACTTTGAAACATTATCTAAGAACACCCATGAGTTGTGGGAGGAGCATTGCAAGATCATAACATGTTATCCGTACTCAATAAACATAGTTTCCTAAATGGGTTAGTTGTTTATTTTACAAAAATAAGAAACATGTAATTTAGAAACTTTCTACCTCAATAAAAACATGCACAAAAATGTTTGGATTGTAATATTTAGTATTGTAACATATAATGTTGGAACATGCAGGCACAAATAAACTATAAATTAAAACATGAAACAAACATTTTGTAATGCTTTATATATTTTAGACTTTTTAATAAATTGTTTAATTTTTGGAATGCAAACCATAATAACATAAACTATTATGTCAGAACTTTACATCGAAAGTTTTAAAGTGGTATATTGTGAACTCATATGGGATTGATTCGAACTTAGAAAACTTGGATCGAAAACATGACACATAACAATGTTTATATTTGTTTATAATAACTAGTTGTAACATAAAGTGAGACAAATTGTAATGTGTAAAAAATTTAATTTTTATAAGAACCCGATATAGGCCTTGAATAAGTTTTCTTATGAACAACAACAAGATAACGCAAACCCAAATAAACAACACAGGAAATGAACACAATAAAAAGGAAACAACTTGTCCTTTTTGCGAGCAAATATTCAATATGCAACTTTGCAACCTTTGGCACAACATGTGTCAATCACTAGAAAACAATATACAAACCATCATGAACCTATAAACAACAAGAAACTTCAATAAGTAAAACAATACATGTTATAGATTCCTTAAATTGGTCATGCATAAGAATGTTATGTTTTAAAGAAAAAAATGAAAGATAAAGGAAGTTGCAAATAACATAATGATGAGAGATCTAATGAGAGTGAAAAGACATAGCTACTTTGTCACCACCATGAGCTCATTTCATTATCAAAACCCTAAACTAACATCTTCAGCTAGGAAGAGGCGATGAAGATGATAATGGGAGATCCGAGTTTGGGGAAAATATAAGGTGATGAAGAGAAAGTGAAAAAAATGTAAAACATTATGGATGGGGCATGGCCAGGTTTTGCATGGAGCATGGGCATATGACATTGAAACATAAAACTTGAAACTTTACATGTTTCAATGGGCAATATGTTTCAAGTCTCGGGTTGCCCAAGCATTGAAACTTGGTTTCAAAATTAATGCCGAATTGCCATCAAAACATGACATGTTTTGTTGCGGGTTGTCTCAAGGGACTCACATTTCCCACACGTCGAAACTCACATCGAATTGTTGAAAACAAGCGACACATTTATGATATGTCAGTGAAGTAACGTTGGGAACAAACAAGTTGGTGACAACAGATCACCCAGAAGATATTAAACTAGCCAAAGGGTCTTAAATGCAGCCAGTACCAAAAGTACTTCTGGTATGTTATGTGAGATCATGAGTGTAAAACATCGTAGGGTACGAGAGAAACATGTACCTGGTATCGCAAAACAGTCTAGACATTACAAGATGAAAAAATGACAGGGCAAAGGGCAGACTGGGGGAAAAAATTCGCAGAAGTACTTTTGGTACTGGCTGCATTTAAGGCCCTTGGAACAGCGACCCGGTGGCGGCAGCTCGTAACCGGCCCCGCCCACCACCGTCGCATCCCCTGCGGCAGACTGCAGCCAAACGCTGGGCCCAGGCTTCGACCATATGCCTCGCGGGGGTCGTCGAGCTTCGAGGTTCTGCCGATTGTGACGAGTTTTTTCTCGCTTCTTTGGAGAGGATGGTGGTGGGTTTGTTGTGTCGTAGTGTGCCGCTCTTCTACAAGCATTCCCGCTCTTCATACGTCTTCGATCTTGGGCTCTGGCGACCCATTCGTGTTGGTGAGTGAACTTTTCTCTCACTTGGTTCAGGTTACCGAGTATTTGGATTCCAAATCCTGGGAATAAGATTGTCTTGATCCGTTGTTTTTCTTTCTCCATTTCTCGACATGCAGCAGATCCGGGTGCAAAATAAAATAAAATCATGTTGTGGGGGAGTTAACTACCAGAAGATTTAGGTCTTGAAGCATTGGGTTGCGCGATTTTCTTACGCTGTAGGATATAGCTCAACAAAGAATTGCATTTGATTTCTACACTTGGTGTGTGGACAGGCCACCAAACTGGAAGCAGAAGCTCCGCACCCCAGAGGTCCGTGAGAACTGCCTTGTCTGCAGAGGTAAACCCTAAACCCTGAACCCTGAAACCTGAACCCTAAACCACATGGTTCTTTAGCTATGGCTCTCACTGTTGTTGAATCCTGCTGACTGTTGTAGCATCCTGCTCATTTCCACTTTTGGACCCTCAGCTAGGCGAAAGCGAATTGCTGCTCAAGCTGCCCTGAAGTTCAATTTCACGAATAGTTTTTTCTGAAGGAATGCTCTACAAGTGTAAGCTTGTTACACCTATGGTGAAATTATTATACATCTTTTTGTGCCCTGTTATTGTGTGTTGATGAACTTCTTGATGTCTAGGTGCGAAGAGGTCAATCTGGTAGTGTGGAAACAATTGGTTGTTCCTCCGCACGCACAGGTCTGGATTTCAAAGCAGCATTGGCTTTTGTTTGTGAGACAAGACAAAGAAGAAGAGCAAGGCGTGAGCTGAGTGGCATGCCCATAGCTGACCCAACTAATTCTCAAGATCAGGTTTCTCAAGATTCTCAAGACATTCAGGATCCTGAGTTGTCTCAAGGTGGGTTGTACACATCAACCCAGTTTGTTTCCGCTGTTTCATGCTTCCCAAGCTTTGGGAAACCAACAGAAGCATTTCACAATTTGATTTGCTGGGACTCAGTTGAAGGTTACTGAGTGGTGCATGTGACTTGCTGTTGTCCAGAACTGTTCCTCAGTCTTTTCTCTGGTTTCAAGAGTTGAGTCTCCCTGTTCCCATTTTTTCTGTTCCATGTTTGCTGCTACACTGTTGGCTCTGAAATCTCTATAACCTAATTTGTAGGTCCTCTCTGAATTGTTTTCAGGTTGAATAAAGTGTAAGCATGGAGAATTTCTCAGTAGTTATGGAGATATGCATAATTTTTTTTGGAGTATGGGAATGGTATGGCTGCAAGGTACTCGGTTTTACACATGTTGCCATGCTTCCTAGGTCATGCCTCTGTCTCATGGTGACTGCAACTGCTGCTTTTGTCTTGAATGGTAGGGGACAGGGCTGCAGAAAGAGCACCTGTAGTTACAATGTGGAGGTGTTGTAGTACCACTGCTGTGGTTGATGGTACAGAAATGCATTCAGCTTCAGTTCAGGTCTGGATTTTATGCTCCGTAATGTTTGGAATTTCTGGTTGTCATATGCATGTATGTTCTTGCAACCACTTGAAATATTAGATTCTTGATTCATAGCAAAAACGAGTTGACACTCCTCTGAGCTGCTGATTCTTGACTTGGTTCATTATATCTTGGTGTTATGGAAGGTTGTGTCTGGTTAAGCAATTGATAGTTGCAGTGTTACATTGTGAACAGGTGGATGAGGCACTCATGGGCTTCATCATTGGAAAGGGGTACTATTTCTGGGCTGTATTCTCTTGTCATCTTGATTTGCATCTCAATCTTCTCTGATGACCCTATTATGCATATGCATACAAGTTGTTCTCTCTGAGCTCATAGAGTAAATGGATCAACTTGAACTGCACTTCCACATGTTGGGGCACTCTGTTGGTTTTACATATTCCAGTCCTTCATGATATGCTATATATCTGTGTGAAAAGTGGTGACTAAGAAGGATTACATTAGATACCCTGAGACTTACATCTGGCAAACCATTAAATTTCCAATTCTGTGGTTGCAGTGCAAGCACAAAGAAGCAAATAGAAGCTGATACAGGTGCAGAGCTATGTGTTCCACGTCGAGATGAGGCAAAGAGTCATAATCCTGTTGGTATGGTCAAGTTCAAAACTCTCAACCAAATCCTTATTTAAAATTTTTTTTTGCTAATGTTTTTACTGATAAGAAATGCAGAGCCCATCATGGGTTTGAATGAAGGTCTAATGGGTTCCATGGTTGGATCATTGAACAGTGGTGAGAGGGCCATCACAAGAGGCCGTAGATGCTGCAGTGCTCCAAATCAAACAGATTTTGGAGCAGGTCAATTCTTGACTTCAATTTCTGTAGACCATATCCTCCTACTCTCTGCAGAATTGCATGGACAGTTAGTGATTTGTGAGTGTTGACACACGTGGTTGTCTTTACTGACAGTCGATCCAGAGTCCCAGATTGCAGTACTCACATTTCATATCAATACCATTGGCATCCAACCTGACATTGGTGGAAAGGGTGAAATCCTTTGGTGAATCTGTTTTGACATCTGCTGATGCCTCCTCTGACGGTGAGGGCTTTCAACTTGAGGTCATCTCATCTCATGACCAGTTTACCCATTTCATAGTTCAAGAATATCCACTCCATAGGTGAATCTGCCCAGTGTTGATTAAAAGAAGACAGGAAAGAAAGTGATTAAAATAAAAAAACATAGACTCTATTCAAACAAATCCAGAGGAATTATGTTTGCTGGTTTTGTGTGCTGACAGAATTACGAGGTTTGGTGTCTGAATTGCTTGTATTGCTCCAGCATACAGAGGTGTGGATGAGTCTATATTTGTTAAGCCTGCCACATTTCATTTGACACTGTTAATGCTGAAACTTTGGAATGAGGAGCGTGTGCGCATGGCCCAGGACTGCTTGCAGGTATGACATCTCCTCTCTCTGCCCTCAGCTTCTTTAAGATTCAGGAATTTCTTTGGGGAAAGTTTTGGTGACAGAGATAATTGCTGACCTTAACAGTAAGTGTTTGATGGTTTTTGCAGAGAGTGATGCCTGATATACACAAGGCACTCAAGGGTCATCCACTTGCAGTGAAACTTGCAGGCGTGGTAATTGCATTTTGTTTCTGTGATTGTATGTGTGATCATATGTGTAATCTTTTTCAATGAGAATGCTTGCATAGCTGTAACCATAAGCTGTAATGTTTGTCTCTTTGATGGTTGTTGTGCTCTTTTCCTGACTCCAGGATTGCATGCAAGGCAATCTTCAGAAAGCGCATGTATTGTATGCAAGAGTAGAAGCTGATGAGCAAGCAAGTTGTCTTCTTCAAATCTGCAGTATCCACAATGTCAGACCTTCAGATGTGATGCATCTTTCCCCTCTGGAGGGTGGGTGAGAGAGGGGAATGGGGCACTACCAATTCAGTTGCACTCATGCCTTGCACTACTGGATCAAGGCATTGCCTTGGGTTACAATCAAGTGGCTTCTTAACACTATTGTAGATGTTCTTACTGGAGCATTTGTGGAGTCAGGCCTTGTTCTTCAGAAAGATCAGGAACACAGTCTTAAGGTGAGGTTCAGTTGAGTGTCTATGGACCTTTGTTGTGTTCAGGGAAGACTATGTTGGACCAGCAGCAAGAGAAGGAGATCTTGCTGCTAATAGCATTGCTGGCTTGTTGAACACTTCCATTGAACAATGCAAATTACTTGTTTTGTTTCTAATTGTGGAAACTTTGAGTGTTACAGTTGCATGCAACACTGATGAATACAACGCAACGTCGTAATAGGTATGCACTGTCTATCTGCTGTGGAACTACAGGTGAGTTTTGTTCACAAGGGAAACAATAGCAAAAGGGGTAACTCAGAAGGCATGAAGAGATAGGGTGACAGGTTGATGGCTTTTTGGGAGATAGTCTTTTAGGGAGATATATGTTTGCCAGAAGAGGCTAAGCAGTGTCAATGATTTGGCAGGGGAGGTCGTCAGAAATTCCGAGGGCGAATTCCTTTTGATGCTAGGGAGATAGTTGCCTCATATGGAGCCCATGACTGGGGTCAGCACCAAATCTCTGAAGTACAGTTATCGCAGCGTTTTGTCTATGATGAAAATGGGTACTACCACTGTTGTGGCTCCATTCCAATTCCATCACGTTCTCCTGTATAGTCTTACCTTCCATGTCTTCAGTAGTTTATCTGTGCTTTGCTATGTCTATGAGTCAAAAACAGTAGATTCATGTGTTTCATTGTCAAGCTGACACCAATGGTTCTCATCATGACAGCAAAAGTAGTGTCAGAACTTGTTTGATTTGTGGACCAACTGCAGTTTAATGAAGATCATCTGTACTTAAACAGTGGACAGGTTTAAGGTATGTCACTTAAGATCAGAAATAGCTCAAAGGGACAAGTACATATATTAGACAATGTGGTGAAGATGCAACTAAGATGGGAGTTGCGTTACTCAAGACAACCTCCACATCTGATGATTGTGAGTGACAGGAGTCGGCCAATTTGAAAGTTAGATTGTCTGTGTATAGAATCTGCTGTTTTGGTTCAGGAGGGCATTGGTTCTTAAGAATCATGGAATGTAATAGCTCCTCTGCATGTAAAGATGCTCATGCACAAGAATGTTGCAGATGTTTCAAGGCTTTTGATCTGTTAGCAATTCCATGTCTATAAGTGGTTGAGCTTTTCGAGTTTGGATCAACAGATTTCTGCCAATGAACAAAATCACACATTCTTTGGAGGCTGCATCTGGATAGCACATTTGCTAGTCTGAAGTGCTCAATTGTTGACTTTAGAGATTGATCTTCATGTCTGAGTGACACTGTCAGCATGCTCATTGAATTGGGTTTCATCCAATGCAAAATCTTCCACCTGTTTTCCATAGCTGAAGGTCTCAAAATGGATCCAAAGGTGTCAGTTTTCTCTTCCCCTGTAGTGGCAAATGATTCAATGGCTGAAAGAAATCTGGTTTTGCCAAGCATATGGTCTGATGGGGTGTAGAATTCTGTGTTTTTCTCTTTTTCTCAAAAGAGAGAAGAGGGTAAAGGGTTTGGTATATGTACCATTGACTGATGTTCCCAATGTTCCAATGTGATCTAAGAACCAGCTAGGCTGGGATTGGATGGTTGCCAAAATTTCAATATAGAGCAATTTCACTAAATTGGGAGTGATTTGAGAACCTGACCTCTTTGTAGAGCAGTTATGGGTACCTGAATCCATCATAGGACCTGTGAAGGGTCATTCATATCCAAGGACAGTCACAAGCTTTCATTCTCTCTAACAAGCTTCTTGGAAACTGAGCTGCACCAGATGAGGATTTCACATTTCATTCTTGAGAAATTTAGCCATTTTCTCTCACAAGTCTCTCGAAAGCATAGCAAAGCTGCACTTCTCAAGGGATTTCCCATTTGACTCTTGAGAAATTTAGCTGAACTGTATGTGAATTTGTATATTGAAAGTCACCATGCTCAAAATTTATTCTCTCTGAATATGAGCCGCACCTCACAATGATCTCTCATTTTGCTCTGGAGAAATTCAGCCATTTGCTCTCACAAGTCTCTTGAAAACTGAGCCTGCACCTCACAAGAGATTTCACATTTCACTCTTGAGAAATTCAGTCGAACTGTAAGTGAACGTGTATATTGAAAGTCATCATGCTCAAAATAGGTATATTCTCTCCAAAATTGAGCTGCACCTCGCAAGGATCTCACATTTCATACGAAGATTTCAGCCCAATTGTAAGTGAATTTGTATATTGAAAAGCCACTGTGCTCTAATGTACTCTTTGTAACTTTTTAGTTTCCAAAACTGATTTCACCATTGGTTCTCTGGAGGTTGTTTTATCAGTACGGAGGCGGTACTCAGAGATCACGGCAATGGTAAGCTTTCTTGTGTTGATACTCTGTGTGTGTCTGTGTAATGCCTTCTTCTCATGGTTTGTTTGCGGGAAAATGTTGACCTCATATCTTTGGAAAGAGATCGAAAGATTGGACGCATTCTATGCAGGACGCAGTACCTCATCGCGGCTTCTATGTGATCAAACTACATGATTTGAAAGGAAGTTTTTCTCCAGTCCCTGCAAGTCAGGGAGAAACTGTGGCGGTAGTTCTTTTTGGATCCTTCACAATGGTGGGATCACAGATCAGAGATGGTAAGTGAACATTAAACCGTCTGTCAGAGTTCACATGTCAATAGAGCCATAGCTCTTGTCCGTGTCAATCTCATTTGTTGTTCTCTCTTGGTTGCTATCCTGCCCTGGTCTAAACTTGGCAGAAATTCTTTTCAGGTCCTTTGCAATGGTGGGATAGTAGTAGTAGGCTGGAAAAGGTAGGTAAATGCAATATGCTGATGGAGAAGGTCAGTGTGGCTTTCTCTGTTCTTATGATACCATTCATGCCTGGGTTGTGGAGAATACACGAGTGATCAAGCTGATTGGGATTTCTGGTTTTAGACAAATGAAAGGTACCCAAATTTCAACCATAAGAAGACACAAGAATTACTTTGGCTTGGGGACTGATGAAATCTGCCATGGTTGGCATCATGTATGGCTGCAATGGCACCAGGCATAGTGCAATTGAGCATTTTTGGATGGAATCAGAACCTTACAAAATATGTGAAGGATGGACAACCTGAGAAGGCAATGCAACTTTTCCATCAAATGCAACATGAAGCAATGAGTCCTGACAAGTTCACTTTTGTTCAGGTGATTAATGCATGTGCTGGTTTAGGAGCACTTGAAGATGGCAGGCTTGTTCATGATGTTTTTCGGTGCAATAGCTTGGTTGGCATGTATGCAAAATGTGGGAGCATTGAGGAGGCTTGGAGGGTATCTCAAAATGTGGTCACTTGGAATGCCAGGGTATTGGAACATGTGAAGTACGGACAAGGGCAGAAGGCACTGGAACTATTTCGACAAATGCAACAGGAGGGTGTGTGACCGGACTCTGTTACTTTTGTGGGGTTGTTGAATGCATGTGCCAGCATGGTTACACTTGAAGAGGGCAGATGTGTTCATCAGCAGATCATTCAAAGTGGGTTGGAGTCTGATGTCTTTGTGGGGAGTAGCTTGGTTGACAGGTATGCAAAATGTGGAGCATTGAGGATGCTGGGAGTGTGTTCAACAAGATGCCATCTCAAGATGTGGTCACTTGGGATGCCATATTTGGGGGATGTGCCATGCATGGGCATGGCAAGGAAGCTCTAACATTTTGAATGGATGTGTGAAGAAGGTGTGCAGCCAAATGATATCACTTTTATTTGTCTTTTGTCAGCTTGTATCAGCTTGTACCCATGCAGGTTTGGTGGATGAAGGCATCACTGTTATACTTTAATGGCCATGGACTATATGATTTCTGCAAAATTGGAACATTACACCTGTATGGTCAACCTTCTTGGCCGTGCTGGCCATCTACAGGAGGCAGAGAATATGGTCATGGCAATGCCCTGTGAACCACATGTGGCTGCATGGATAGCTTTGCTCGGTGCTTGCAGAATTCATGGTGACGTGGAGATGGCAGAACATATTGCCAAACAAGTTCTTGAAATGGAGCCTGACAGTGCTGCTGGTTATGTGCTTCTGTCAAACATCTATGCTGCTGGTGGCAACATGCATCTATGTGAAAATGTTGAAGGTGAGAAGAAACAGCCAGGTTGCACTTGGATTGAAGTAAATAATGAGGTGCATATGTTTGTAGTAAAGGATCAAGACCACCCCAAGATTATTAAAATTCATGTAGAACTGCAGAGATTGTCAGGGCTCATGCGTGATGCCCAACATGCCTTGTACAAAATTTGTTCTGCATGATGTCGAAGAAGAAGAAAAGCTCTTTCATTTGTATCACCATTGTGAGAAACTGCCTATTGCATTTGACTCATCAACACAGCTCCTGGTACTCCTATCTGAAGAAGGAAAAATCTACAGGTTTGTGAAGACTGCCACACTTCCACAAAGTTCATCTCAAAAATAGTTGGAGAACAATCATGTGAGGGATGCCAATCGGTTTCATCACTTTGAAGATGGTGTTTGTTTGTGCATGGACTAGTGGTGATGCCAGTAATCAGGCTTGTCAATCACTATATCAGGAGGCTGCTTTAACAGGAGGAGAAACTCAGCTTTCTCCCACTGTTTGCATTTCCTGAGGACCAGGTGACAAGCCAAAAAATCTGCTTCTGACAGTATTTCCCCAAGCTTCCTCCACTTTTGATTCCACAGGAGACTGCAAATTATCATCTTCATTGTCTGGCATTTCCTCTTCATGAATGATGGGTGTGGGAGGGGTTACTATCCAGCTGTCAGCCACAGCCTAGTCTTGTCCTTGACCTTCAACATCTAACTCTACTTTGAGACCTTTTGGCTTCGACAAGCTGGGAGTGATGTGCGCTGTCAGAGGAGTCTGAATTCCATTTCATTGTCAGATTTCCACACTTTTGGGTCACAAGATGCAATCAAACATGATGTATGAACAGGTTGAAACCAGTGACCTGTTGGAGATCACTTTTCAAGTTCTGTCTCTGTAGCAGGCCCTGTTGTGAGATTGCTGCCACCACAGGTTGCAACACCAACTGGTGAGAAACAGATTGGAAGCATGGGTGATAAGGACGGCCTCCCCTCCTTACCCTTTTTATTTGCAATTAATGCAAAACCTGGCTACTGAGGAAGCCATTGCTGTTGAAGATGGAGGCTCCAACGAATGACAATCCTAGCAGACAGGAGGAATTGACAGTTCTGAACTAGGACATGGTGGAAGTCAGTTCAATGGCAGGTCCACATATCCATCCCAGCAACAACCTGTGGGTACTAAGAAAGGTATACTCCCCTTAAATTTCCACTTGTTTTTCCTTCCCAAACTTTGGAAGTTTCCAGTCTTTTGTCACGTCCCACTGGTTATCTCATCTAAGGTTTCAGCTTAACATATGGGTAGAGTACTTTCTGGGAAATCACAGGTGGCATTCTTGCCTGTTTCACATGTGAGTTGGAAAGGTTGCAAGAGCGGAGTTATTGCCATTTAAGTCTAACTTAATGTCATTATTTTGAACAAGTGCAGCATCTGGAGCTGGGTTGGAATGGAATGTCAAAGCCTCAGCACCGGATAATGGTTGATTGGCCACAGATGCACAGGTTCCACCAAGAACAATTGAGGAAATGGACAGAATTGTGGATTCACTTTAGTCTCGTAGCATGCAGTATCAACATCCAGTAGTCATTCCAAGTCATCTTCAGGTGCCTGAAGCAGATTGCACACACTTGAGTTTTGGCAGTTTTAGTGCAGATTGTGGAACCATTTTTACCACAAACTTTGGCATTGGGACTACTGATAAAAATCAGGCTATGATTTCAGAGAGCACTCTGGCAGTTCATGTCCCTGTGGAGCAACCTATTCCTTTTAGGTCATCTACTTGCCTCGGGGTCTGATATTAATGAACTATGTCAGTGCACAGAGCTGTAGGCTTGAGATATGTATCTTGGCAGAGGGAGCCTTTCTGTTGTAGGTAAGGGCCAACATTTTTAGTCTTTATTCGGTGGCACTTCCATCCACTTTGTGCATTGTACTCATGCACCTGAATGTCTGCTATATTTTACAGTATACCTTTGCCACTGAGTTATGCACACCGAAAAGAAGCAACATCTTTAGAGAACTTGGCTGTCAGCAATGATGATGTGGCTTCTATTTCTCCTTCGGAAAAAGTGACCCACCACTTGAGCTCCCAAAACCTGATCCTATGGTCCTCATTACATAAATACTCCTCCATCAGTGAATTATGCAGGATTTGGTTTAATGCCTCAACTTTCTGGTGGCCAGTATGGGTATGAACCACCAGATTTTTCTCAGTTACTTTGCAGGATTGTGTTTGTGTCAAAATTTAGTTCCCTAAACCCTAAACCTGGGAATCCTCCAAGGATAACAAGAGCTTATTAGGATATTAGCTATTTTGCTTGCATGTATGTCTCTCTTCTTCAATTCTACTGTGTTTTGGTTGTTCCATGACTTTTGTGTTTGATCTTCAGAAGAAACCCATGTTTTTCAGAATTGGGTGAAGAAGATCTGCATCTTTCAATTCCATGTGCTTTCTATGCATAAGAAGATCATTCCATTACTTACCCTACTATTATTCTAGCTCTGTTGGGTGGACAATCAAATCCTTTGCTGCTGCTGCTGCAATGTGTGCAGTTGTTACCAACTTTCTTCTTTTCCATGTGTTCAGATAAGTGGTACATCCCAATTTACATCATTCAACTCTCTGTCAACATGCATGGAGGGAAGACTTCAACCAAAATGTGCTCCTAAAATTCATATCACAAGTTACAGAGTGGCTAATATCAATGCTTTCACTGGCAATTGCAGCAGGGGCTGTGGCATTGTATTTGATGGTGAAAATGGTGAAATGCACTTGTTTTGAATGTTGTGTTTTTGCATGCAGATCTGCTGCCAGACAAGGAGGCTTTGGATTGGAACACAAGGATGAAGATTGTGCAGGGACAGCAAGAGGGTTGGAGTACCTGTGTGCCAAGGCAAGCCCACCTGTGATATACCAGAGATACAAGCCCTCAAACATTCTGGTGGATGAAGGGTTCCATCCCAAGTTGTCTGATTTTGGCCTGGTCACTCTTGGATCTGTTGGGGATAACAGTCATGTCTCCACACATGTCATGGGCACCTATGGATACTGTGCACCTCAATGTGCCACAACTGGTCAGCTGATATTGAGTCAGTTGTGTGCAGTTTTGGGGTTGTTCCGTTGGAGTTGAATCACCGGTCAGAAGGCTTTCGACGATACAAGGGCTGCTGGGGAGCATGTGATCTTGTTCCTTGGGTATTTGAACTGTAACCTTTCATGGATTGCCTTTTATGTGAGGTGAAAGTTAGGAATTAGGGCAGTTGTTTATTTCATTGTCAAGGTGGAAATGGTTGCATCTATTTGGTCATTCATGCAAACATTGTCTTTGGAACTTTACCTTGCACACAGACACTATTCCTGTGAGCTGATGCATGTACATGTGTTGGAGTCCTTAAAGATTTTACATTTTTAACCTTATGTTAGGGGCCTCTTTGTCAGAAGAAGATGAATGATTCCTCAAGCTTTGATCTTTTTGGTCAGAGGAAGAGTAAGGATTCTTCAAGCTTTGATCTCTTTTTGATTAGAAGAAAGAAGAATGATTCTTCAAGCTTTGTCTCTTTGTCAAAAGCAAAAGAATGATTCTTCTACAGTAGTAGGATTCTAGTTTTTGTCTATACTCAGACTTGAATTTAGGCTTAAGCCTCAGTCTCTGAGGTCATGCTCAGCAAGAATTGGTTCCAAGCACCCAACCAGACAACTTCAATCTTGTATCCCTTGTGATTCCAAAGCAGGAGCTGTCAGGATTTGGGTTTTTCAGTTTCCACTATGATACAAGCTTATTGCCTCTTGCTGGTTATGTATTTTGTGAGAATAAGTGCAACTCTGTCGATTTATCAAACTGAGTGTGGGTTGCCTTCTGTGGGTTGGGACTGATTTGTCTCAGCCTGGCCTTTATGATTGTAAGATTCATCTTGAGATCCTTGTGCTCTTTTGGAAATTCTTTGCAGTGATCACAAGTATGGTTGTCAGGAGTTCAGTAGGGTAGAAGAACCACCAGCATTTTTGCTTCAATTCACTGATGGCAGTTTAGAGTTGGAAATTGTCTAGTTGTGGAGGGTGTGTTGATGTGCATTGTAGTAGAGTGCTTTACTGTAGTGATGTTTTCTGGTTTGTGGAGAGTGTTGATTCTTACTTTCATGATTGCTTTCAGTGACAACAGTTGTTAAGTGAATCATTATTACCAATCTAGTTCAAAATTTGTTGCATGTGCACAATGTGCACGGTCATGTGCAGGCCAAATGTACATTTGATTGGTGCACAGGATGCCTTCAAGAAGGCATTGACTGTCTATGAGAATGCGATCCGCTCCACAGCCTTAGACAAGTTTGGGCTTTCTATGGGCCAGGCATATATGTTTCTCCATTCGTAAGTTACATAATTTTGCTGTTGGATTTCACTACCTATGACTGATTGATTCCAACAATCAATCAAATAGAATAGTGCATGTGAGTTTTAGCCATCAGTTGTGGTGCACTGATTGGGTATAACAGCACAGAAATAGCTCAGCATTGATCCAGCAAGAGATAGAGAGACATGCATTGCTAAAGAGCATGGTTGCAAAGTGCATGCAGTTTGTAACTTTGTATGTGTAGCCATTTTGCAACTGTAGAGAAAGAGACTGCAGCTGGCAAGGATGCTGGCAGTACTTAGATGTGGTTACTGGATGAACCATTGGTGGGCCTTGATGCTGAGGTACCTGCCCTGCTCAATGTGCCTGGTTTTAAAAGTTTTGCAAAATTTGTTGCCCATTATAACTGTTGCCTTGCATTACATTGCGGCTGTTGCTCCTGTCTTATGTGCATTTGTCGTAAATTATGACTTGAAACTTGGCACTATATGAAATCAAAGGATACATCACTCTTTATGCATGTAATTATTAATGTGAAGCCTTGAGGAGTTGGTTGACTGGGGGGTGGAAATATCGGAGGAGCTGATTGCCTGGCATCAGCACCAAGGAGGCATTGTGCTAGTGGCTACTCATGTCCCAATCAATCTTTCTGATGCCCTGGCCCGGAGATTGCCCCTCAGGTAATATGCCCGTCTGTTTGCCCTTGTTTATATGTCTGACCTTGCTCAAGCACATTTGACCAAGCTTTGTGATGTGAGAGATTCACTGAGGCCTTCTTTCATGCCATATGAACCTCTGTGCTCCTGAAAGACCCAGTCTTTTCAGATGGGTGTAGCTGATGTTACATTTGCAAGACGCTCTAGTCATGACTGTTAAACTATTTTTCAGGTTTCAGTTGTGATGCTGATCTTCATTTGTTTTGTGCATGCTGCAAGGCACCTCAATTCAGACAGAACACTGCAACAGATTATGTTTCAGCAGAAACAGAAAATTAATTACATTGGCATACTTCACATTGATGATGGCAAGAAATAGGTCTTCAGGAGACCGGAGTGTTCTTATGATCTGTCATTTTTCCATAATATCAGTGGACATTTCAGCTGTCAATATATAGGGATTCTTGAATGAAGAGGTGGTTTGAAGAGCTTTAGGGAAGTAACTTTTGCATCTCTCAGAATCCCATCCACAACCTTAGTGAACATGCTTACTTCCCAATTCGCTTTTGAGATTGGAAGTGCTCTGAATATGAATCCAGTGACAGTTGCTGAAAATTTTGACATGGGTTCAATTTAGGGGGATTACCTGATGCAATCCACACCAATCCTTTATTAGATGTGCTGTTATTCCTTATGATTTCTTTGGTGGACTCTCTTTCCTTTACACACTTTTAATGTGGTGATTGATACTTGTAATGTGAAGCCCAAGTTCCTGTAGAGGCAGGGTTTTTTCAAAGCAACATCCAACATTTTGATGTACAAATTTAAGACATTTTATTGTTTGGTTTGATTGTTCACACTTGGATAATGAGCTTCCACTTGGGCCAATGACATGAGCCACCCTATCTATCTATTTACCATAATGCTTAGACCTATGGTACAAGCTTTACTGAATATTGAACAATTTTGTCATTGAAAATTCAATAACAAAACCAAAATTAAAATTTTTGCGAACATTCAGGCAAACTCTTGGTATTGTTGGAAAGCCTTGATGAGCAGGATTTTATGGAGGTGATTTGATAAATTTTAGACCTAAGGTGCAAGAGATACTGGATTTTGAGTAATTTTTGTCATTGGAAATTCAATAAAAACCTTAAATTTCAAATTCAATTAGTTAGATAACAAATTCACTCTTGGGCTAGTGGCGTAGGCCACATTAGTTGTATACATTGAACATTTCAGCAGGATGAGCCTTGTAAAAACTAAATTCTTACAAATGAAGGGCTACTTACAAAATGAAAGGCAACTTTTTATAGGTGACCACATGTGTGGATAGCTAAAAACACATTCTAAGGACAATAATCTAGTTGTGATCTCAAGGCACTCAAGGTTTGCAGTCATTGTTCCAAATATGTCATGGTGCTTGAAATATCAAGTGATGGCCATGGAATCTTGAAAGATCTCAAACATGAACAGTGAAAGCTACCCACAAATGATCAAGACAATCCTATGTCCAATATTTTGAAGTTTTATTTTTTCATTTGTGGCATCCCCTAAATTGTATCTGCAAGGCTTTTATATACATTGGCTCTCAATGTTGCTTGATTCATTTCTACCCAATGTAATAAAGTAAACACTTTGTTATTTTTGTAGCATCAACGATAAACTCATGGAGTAACTTTCTAGCATGAAGTATTGTAGAATATTCATTATTTTTTGGATGCAAATGATATGAAAAAAATTTATTTGAATTATGTACTTTGCACGTGCATGACAAGTGGGATATTTGGGTAGCATTCTAATTCAACATAAGGGAAAAGAAGATGTAATGTATCAAGGATGAAGTATGGTATTTGCTAGTGCAATGCAATGGACCTCCTCACAAGTAGATCATTATGTCATGATGTGCATTTGGAAACTCTTCATTTGTAAGCAAAAAATTGCTATTTCATTCGTTTGAGGAAGGTCATATATCATCAAGCATCTCTTCCATGTTAGAAATGTAGATGCATTGCCAAATGTAGATGATCATTGCCCTTGTCCTTATTCCTCATGTAATGTTTCATAATCTTGTTTTCATAATAACAAAAGGTTTATATTGAAGTAGAAGGTGCAATGTCAACATTGTATTTGGGTGCACTTTCGAATTTCCTCACATTTGAGCTAGTAGGGTTTCATTCATGTCATATACATATACTTGCATAATTATTTGTTGTTTATTGGGTTCATGTAACAAAGCACCACATTTGTGCCTAGCCAATCTTTCATGGACATGGAAACAAAATGGTTTAGGGCCCAATGTGTGAACTTGATTGACACCCACTGATGTGAAAGCAAATACATTGTAGTATCATCATATGTTATCATGAAATTCCTTTGCAACCATATCGTCTCCATCAAGCAATTATTGTAATGCATGTGATTGTCTAAGTAACAATAGTCAAAATTTTCCTTGGAACAACACACTTATGAAATAATAGATTTGCAAAAGTATTGTTTGCTGGCTTCTTTGCCATCCAATGAAAAACATTGCAATGCCAACACACGATCTTCATTTATTGGCAAGCCCCTTCTTCAAAGAATGGTCCTCTTTGTCTAGCTTGATAGACAACTTGATTGTTTAATCTTTACCCTTAGTCTTCTTCCAATTGTGTACCCTTTATATCAATGATGTAAACTGCTTGCACAATAGCCTTTCCTTCGCTTGTGTGGATGATTATGAGGCCTTAATATCTAGTACAAGGAGCGGCATGAAATAAATGGGTATTTTTCTGCATGCTATGAAATAATAAAATATTAAACATATTTAATTATAAACATTCCATTAAATTTAAGATTCCATGGAAATTACATGTTCAAATTAATTTTAAATAAAATTTCCATGAATTGCAAAATTTTAAAAAATTACACTTTTTCGGAATTAATTAAGTTATGTTTGAAAACTTGCACTAAATCTTTTGAAGATATAACATTGAATATCTTGTCGATTCAAAAACTTTTTTTAAGAACTTAAAACAAATAGCACAAGCCAATCAAAATTGTGCCTAATGTGACTTGTGCTATTGACTTAATTGTATGAATTTTGAATGAGAAAAGTAAGTCAAAATTTAGTATCTCCCACATCTTAAGTTTAAAAATTATGAAATCATCTCCAAGAAGTCTCAATCATCAAGGGCTTTTTAACAATATCAAAAGTTGGCCTCAATTTCCTTAAAAAAAATTAGTTTTGATTTTTTGGAATTTTCTTTTACAAAATTGTTCAATATTCAATAACTCGTTGCACCATATGTCTAAACTTTAGAAAAACCAGCTTGGTGCACCTGCCCATCAAAGCATTTTTCAACCATACCAAGAGCACGATTTGGGGGGGGCGGGGGGCGGGGGGCATTTCAATCTCATGACACGTAAACAAAAGAAATAAAGAATGTTCCTTAATACAATATAATTTTATTTTCTTTGGAAAGGTTGTAGAAATTTCCCCTTTGTTTTGGGACATTTTGCAAGCTGAAGGGTGTTGCAACCTAAAAAATACATCTCTACCCTTTGAGGTTAGTTGGATATTTTAATTTGGATCCTTTGGATTAATTTTTTTATTTTATTGTGACGGAATCACAATCCCGATAAATTTGATCTTAGTGTATAAGGTCAAATAATAGGTGGCTGACCCCTTCATGGATATGTACTCTAAAGATTGTGTGTGATATTCTTGAATTTGGAAATTGGTAGTGCAAGATACCATCAGGTCTGAATGTAGCTTTAGAGTGATGACTCCAAGCCTCTAGCCTTTAGTAAGCTTATTGCATGGAAATAGGGTAGCTGACTTTATTATTGCATATTTAAGAACACAATTTTTTGAATAAAAAAAATAATTCTTGCTGAAAATTGGGATACACATAAAGCACCTATACTATGTTGGGCAGGCCACAGTGAACCAGGACCCACCAGTGCACCATCAAGGATGGATGATATGTGATCAGGAAACAGTTATCTGTTGGGTTCCAGTTCCCTAGCTAACCATGGTGGTAAGTTCAGTTGCTTTATTTACTACCTATCAACCAGATAGGTAGTAAATAACAGCCCCTACCTACTATGTTTAAACTATCTACTTACCTATTAGTCCCCTATTTTGTTACCTACCTGTCTATATGTTAGACCTACTTCTTACAAGATGGGTTACCAGGATGAAACTGGGTAGTAACTCAGTTGAGGATCATCCACAACTGAGTCATAACAGGCATCCAGTGGATGGTGCACTGGTGGGTGCTGCTTCACTGTGGCCGGTTGGGCACAAAACCCAACTTTCAGAATGTGTCAAATATGATATAACTGTGTGAACATCTTTTTGACCTACAAGTAATGGAGATAATTTTGAGTTCTCAATCAGTGTTTCTAAACCAAATTTGTAATGTAGCCAAGATGACAATCATCCATAGAAAGGTTTTGCCAATTTTGACTATAATTCAATTATCAAAACAACAAAATCTAACCTTCCTTCACAAAGTCTAGTCTCACACAAAAGAATTCAAACAAATCTTTAGATGGATGTGTGCAATCTTTTTTCCCTGGAAATTTTTTTCTGTTTTTCAACCTGGGAAATGCGATTTTGGCACATATAAAAGACTTTTCTGAAGAAAATGGCCCTAATTTGCCAGATTTCAAACACAATAAATTAAAAAATCAATAGATATCTACGCCAGGTTCAAGCTGGTAGCCAAAACATAAACGGATTCTTGAGGTTTTCAACTTTCATATTTTCCTTATAGCCAGATTATCTTGTGGGTAATCACCAGTTTGGTTACATCACAAAATTGATTAAAAAAAAAACCTTGGGTCCATGTTGGTCATTAAACAAACATTTAAAATGTCCTTGTTAGTCATCAAACTTAACTTTTTAAATATCCTTGTTGGTCAAGTCGAACCATCGAATATGGAGAATGGTAAACACACCCATTGAACTTCGCAAGGGGTGTAAAAAATGGATTGTGATTCCTTGCACGATTTTGTGGAAGGGTTTGGCTAATAATAACTTGAAAAGTGAAATTATATACAAAATTGAATGCACATGTTTCACCAAGTAGGCTACTAATAATACCTACATTTTACTTTTGTGCATGAATGGGTCTGGATTCTATAAGGAGTTGTAGAACATGTCAAACATCAAAATATGAATCACACGGTTTTGTGCAAAGTCATGCAAGGCACAAAATGGCAAGCGTGGTGAACTCCAATGGGGGAGTATAACATCTTGCATCACCTACACATTGAATTGGTACCTTGACCTTCTTGAGTGAAGCCTTCCAAAGGCTAATATTTAAACCAAAAAGTGTTGAATTTAGACTTAGAGACCCTTGATGAATTTAATGAACGTGTAATTGGAATGTTTAGAAGCCCAACAAACTCGGGGTTTTAACCTATGGTTCTTTGGTTCTTACCCCCACTTGACCCCCAAATTTATCATTCAAAAAAATATATACTTGAGTTTTTTCTCAAACTAACAACATGTGTAACCCTAGTCA
>Ga0209611_10000703_pt1 | contig 52116 bp, 42 predicted proteins | sample S1TSphgellanicum_3_FD_187693 | JGI IMG/M metagenome (GOLD analysis project Ga0209611, IMG submission 187693) | Host-associated microbial communities from peat moss isolated from Minnesota, USA - S1T2_Fc - Sphagnum magellanicum MG (SPAdes) (version 2) | ecosystem: Host-associated > Plants > Peat... | reverse complement strand
TCTCTTCTTTCTTCTAGGCTTTCACGTGCATCTGAAACCCTAAACATGACAAGGGCTGGGCATCACCAGGGACCGGATCCTACCAAAAAGCTTGGGGAAAATTCGCAACAAATTTAAGAAGCTCGGAACGAGGATTCGAACAGTTAGGATTTACTTACTCCTCCGGTCGTTCATTTCGAAGCCCACCATTGTCCCTGCCGCTCACCGGAAGAGAGATCTCTGGATCGGATGCCTAGAAGGAGGAGCTTCAAAACCTCACCGAGATTCACATCTGAACCATGCCATGCCGAGACAGTTCCCAGTCTCCCCAAGTCCCGCCCACCCACACAATACTTGCGATCTCCCCTCCTCTGTCTGGAACTGTATATGCAAGAACCGTCGAGTGCACTTACAAATCTGCACTAATTCTGTTGCTGAGCATCTTAGTGCTCAGATCGGAATTCTTGGGTGGAATTTTCGGTCGAACAATCTGCGGATATCAAAGGTGCGTCACGAAACCAGAAACCTGCTTCAGGAGCTGCAGACTGTTTACCACTACTTGCAAGAAAGCACAACAGACCTGTCCCCAACCCTAGAGCCCTGGCAGGTTAGGTAGGTACCACACCAGACCAGATTGGCTGATTCGATAGGTACCAGATCAGTATTGGATGCTTAGGTAGGTACCAGAACAAGGGTTGGGCTGGCGGGTAACCGGGGAAAAAAAAAAGACAACAATTTCTTGCACATCAATGTATGGTAATATGGTTGTTCCTATACCCTATTGTGACTCATGTTCACCTCTCCTGTTCATTTGAGCTCCACTCTGCTGCGAACTACCAGTGACAATCAACTTGTATTTATTTATTATGTTTTCATATGGTTTTCAATAATTCAAATGTTGATGTCAAATTTAATTTGAATTAATATACATTTCATGGACATGAAAAGACACATGTTAAATTGTATTTTCATATCCATGTTGGTTGGTGGATAGGGGAAAAGAGTGAAATAATTACCAATAGAGTTTTTTATTAAGAAAGGTGAGAAATAGTTATTTAGAAAGTTCATGAGAAAAGGAAGCAATTATGTTTTTTTTTAAAAAGAAGTAGTTAAGTTCGAAAATGAGGTAGTTAGTGAAATTGTCATTGGAATGGTCCATGAACGACCATACAAAGGACTCCAAAAATCCCCCCAGATACCAGTTCCAGTTCTGATTACTAAATTTCAATTATTCGTACCTGGAATTAGATGAGGTGCCTCTCAAGTAGTTTTTTTTCTTTTTTTTTTTCCAGCAATGAGCCAATTTGATTGACCCATCACTCAAAAAGACTGAAACTATAGAGACTCCCTGAAATAGAAGGTTGTATTTTGAAGTATAGAGTTCCTCCCCTTTGGCCCACATAATATAGGTGAAAGGAGGACAACATTTGCCAAAGCATATGGGATAAAACTGAGGTGCCGTGGAGGACATGTTGGGGAACATATTGAGAACTTGAGGAACATATTGAGAACCTGATGAAAACCCATTGAGAAGTTGAAAGGAACATAGTGGGAACACATTGGGAACCAAGGAAAAATGAAAAAAAATCCTTTTCCCTCTCTCCCCCTCCCCAAAAAACTTAAAAGGAATAAAAGCAAGGTGCCTTGAGTGCATGCTTGGGCCTTCCCATTGGCTGCATGTATTTCTCTTCCCAAAAGAGTTCATCACCAATTTTGGCCTAGGCTACTAATACCCCTTGCAAAGAACACCCTACCTATTCACATGTTTGAAGGCAAACAAATATTCTTACACTCCCACTTTGAAAAAATAAACATTGTTTCATGTATTTATATGTTGGACACAAGATCACAATAAAAATGAAACAATTAGTTTTGCCACAAGAGGTTCTATCCTAAAATAATGTTTTCCATTAAATAAAGTTAATGGGTTTAAAGTTGACTTTACAAGGAGGAACCAAGCCAGAATAGTTTTTTTTTATAAAACATATGTGTTACAAAATTACATCAAAATTTGACTTTGAGCACAAATGTCTTCAATTTAAAGATTTTTTGACCCATTGAAAATATTTAACTTATTTTCCTAATAATTTAGCATATTTTTGAAGGCCTTGACCCATCCGGCGCCCCTTTTAAAACAACCAAACCTCCTATTTCCCCATGCCACCCAAGAAAAACACCCCTTACAAAGCATAAAAAAATCCTCCCCAACCTCTCAACACTCTTGCCATCCCCCTTTGGAAAGAGAAAGAAAAAGACAGGGAAAAACCACTCCCTTCCAACCCACCCCAATCGACCCCACCTAAAAACAACTCCAATTGACCATTAAACGTAAATATGTGTTAAGGTTTCCAACACTGACCACCCTATCTTTGAGTGTGGATGGACCTTACAAAGGTGACCAAAATTGAGTGTTATTTTGCCACCAACATATAACAAGAATGAATGTCAATCACAGTAATTAAAGTTTGAACTATTTATTAGGTAAAGTCACTGGTTCATTTTGCAACATCTTTATGTCATCAATTCACTTCATCAATTCTCTATGCCATTTTTGTCATCATCTCTGTCACAATCATTGTTTGTTGTTCACTTCTCATCAAATCATCACTTTGTGCATTTTAAAGTTTGTTGGTCATTACACATCCTCATCGTTTGTTTTCATGTCTATAATTTTTTTTGGCACTTTTCATTGAATGTGTTTTCATCGTTGTCTTCACATCTACAGTCCGCATTCAACTTCACAAATATTTGTTAGTTTTGTATGTCAATTCTTTGCAGTAACTTTCTGCAACAATAGTAAACGTCAATCAACGCAATGGACATGGACAATGAGAATGTTGTTGGTTTTCTTGTTTTGTTGATCTTGTTGTTGCACGGTTTTCATTTTCAAATTGAAATGCCTCCTTTTTTAGGTTTCTTGCCAAATGTTGTCATTGCAACTGACATCGAAGAGATTATCATTATGTCAATATGTCTCCTTCATAAAATCACTCACAAATTGGGGTTGTTGCCCACAAAGCTTGATCACTAGGTGAAGTCGAGGTCAACGACCTAGTTTTCTATTTTTGTTCTAACAGAATATGATGATGCACATTGGCTCCAAAACTTCTGAATGAGGAAACAAACTTTGCTTGTGATTGTTAATCGTTTGAGGCCTTTGATTTGAAAGCATGACACACACACATGATGTCCATCCCAGTAGAGGTGTGAATGGCTTGTGCTTTCGACAAGCTTGCACAAGGTTGTAATCTATTAATTTGTAGTGCATTATTTATTGAGGGCCAATCAACTATTTCACTTGTTTTGAGTGAGATCATCATAGCATTCAATGTTGTATTCAAGAATCTTACCACAAAACAACAAGGTATAGTGTTGTTTGTCAAGCAATTGTAGATGACCAAAAACAATTCACTAACATCTTCATGGGTCTTCCATGAAGGGTCAATGACTCCAAAGTTCTTCAAAGGTCTACAATTTATTATTTTGCTCACTATCAAGGACTATTCAATGCAAATAAAGGTCAGGAAGGTTTTTCTCCTTTTCTTTTAGGAGATAAAGGGTATCCCCTACTATCTTGGTTGATGACACTGCCCAAAGAAGGAAATCACAACCTCTTTGAAATGTTGTACAATGGAAAACATAAGCAAGTTCAATTTGTTGCTAAAAATGTTTTTGGCATATTAAAGAAGATATTTCATGAACTTCAAAGGAAGATAGAAATGCACATTAATTTTGTTCCCAATTATATCACTTGTTGTTGCTTGTTGCATAACCTACTAATATGTCATTGTGAAATAGTTGTGGAGCAAATCATGATTGTGTTGGATGAAGAAGCTACTGCTACTCAAAATTTTATTATTCAAGAAAATGTTGTAGCAATTAAAGATGGAGAAACTTCTAGTGAACAATGACATGATGAGCTTGAAGTATATTTAGGACAACAAAGAAACTTGGTTTGAATAATAACATTGTACAAACACATTCTACCCTTGAAGTTACAACATTATTTTCCATGAAGTAAAAAGAACACAATGTATCTTTTCATGATTCTTTGATGAATAGTTATCTACTTTAAGGTATTGAATTCTCATACTTGTTGATCTATGTTCTTGCCTTCTATAATATTTATGTTCATATATCTTCTACAATCATGGTTATTTTAATCATCATCTATGTTTTTGTTTTCTGCAAATAAAATCGAAACTAATTGTCAGTTTGCCCTTTGAATACATCATGTCCATTATTTTCCAAATATGGCTTCGACCACAATTTTCTAAATGTTGTTGATTGCAACATCTTTGGACTTGAAGTAATTGGTCTACTCACTTTCTTTAGATTTGAAATAGTCAATTTGCTATTTCGGAAGCTTCTCTTGAATTTGTGTACATCACTCCTCAATTTCCAAGGTGGTAGTATGGATCTTGTCGATGGATGATACCAACATCTTGTTCCTTTGCTTAGTTGCCTCCACCATGTTGTTGGGAGTTATAAACAATTTTTTTTATATTCTTGTGCTGCCAAGAGCTCTTCAACCAACAATAGGCGGAGGTTTGATGTCACAACCCCACTTTGAGGGAAGTGTGAGGTCGCCACTCACACTCCAAAAAATGGGACTTGGGAGTCCTCTGGGACTCTTAAAAACTCAGAGTGTGATTGCAGGGGTCAAAACACCTAGTCTATCCCGGAGCTTTCAGCACGCCCCTTTCACCCCCCTTTAGTGCTAGAAGCTGAGAGCGTGCCCCGAATCCCAAAAATTCCACAATTTGAGTGACTTAGCCCCACTTGGGGCTAATTTGGAACTTGGGAGCGCATCATTTGATGATTCTTATTGATGGATCAAAATCCTTATCATGTGAAGTGTCCTCCCCAACAATCTCATTCATGTAATCTTGAAATGTCCTTACTAGAATTAAGTCTTCTCTTATGCCAAAAATGTTTGTTATCTTGGTGCTTACATTTGTTTCTCTTGCACCAGTTCTTGCTAAAGGCGTGTGTATTGCCTTGTTGGCATTTTTTTTATATAACTACTGGTGGTGTAAACAACTCTGACAATCCTCTTTGCTTATGTTAAATGAAGCTTGGAGAACTAACTAGAACCATTTTATCTGATTTTGGCTACAACAAATGAACTCTAAACACATGGACATCTAGTGCCATGAGATCATGAACATGTAGAAAACAAAACATGGGCCAACCCCCCATGAATGAGTCGATCATCTTGTATATTACTTTATTGTAATGGTGAAACACATTCAAGTTCATCTTCTCTTGTAGGGTCAAATCCTAATACCTTGTGTTGTTTCCTATTGAAATCATGTAGTCAAAGTGCACTTGAAGTCTTTGTAGATTGTGCCCCACTTGTTTTTGCAAGCAACACTATTTCTTGGTAGCGATAAGTGCCCACTTGCATTCATTGCATTTGCAATATTCTACCATTTACAACTTGCACTTTCAAATTATTCTTTCAGATCAACCATGTCCAATCCTACAACATATTCATTTTGTTTTGCTTGAATTAATGCCATCACTTCTTGATACTCCAAATTTGGCTAACAAGATTTCTTTGCATTATTCAATTCATAGGTGGATTTAAACTTTGTTTCAAGAGTAACAACATTCTTGGACTTCACCTTCTACTTCATGGTTTACCCCTACTTCTTAATTGTTCTTTTGCATTTTCCTTCTCAAACACATGGATCTCCAAACCTTTTGCATATGAAATGTTGTGTTATTGAATCTAAATTAATGCTGATGAAATTGAATTAACTTTATAATGAACTTGAAATTTCTAGGTACCTGGATTTTCTACATTTTTGTGTGCTAAAAAATTGTTTACATTTTTTTGATCCATTTATAGAAGCGATGTTGCACTCATAAATTCCCATTACAAGAAATCACGACCTTTTTTACTGAGAATTTCGGTAAAAAACAACCCCATATGGTTTTTATTCACCCCATGTCCAACTTGACCAAAATGCCATTTTGAACAAGTTGTTTTGGACTTGATCATTTCAATTGGGTCTTTTTGGTTGGTTTATTTTACTGGGTTTATTTTACCAAGTTTTCTTTGTTAAACCACCATGACAAGAATATAATTTGGATAGCAACCAAAAATATATATTATTTAAAATGTATATGAAAATATTAATTAATTACCTATCCTACCTACCCTACCCTACCCTACCTACCACCTAATTAATAAATTTAATAATTAATTATGCCAAGAATTTATTTATTTATTTACCTACCAACCCTATGTCCTAAACCTAGGCTAGGCCACCTAGCTTAACCACCTAGACTAAACACTAAAAGAAATCTTGTAAATATATGTAATCATTAAATTTGTAACTACATATGACTCAATGGAACTACCTATCATTTGCAACTTTGTTTTATCATTTTTACAACTAGTTATTGTCTTAAACTTTATGACTATTTTTATGACTATGGTGCAAGTATTAAATTACACATCCCTCCATATTGACTAACTTTTTGGATTTTTCATCCAAAAATAAGCTCATGTGCACATTTAGTTGTAGAATTAATTACAATTTGGTTACTTATTATGGTGTGTTTATACATTTACTAATGTCCATTAGGGTTTTGTGGACCACATTAATAATATATTATATAAATTATATTCAAGGTATATTAAACATCTATTAAGTTTATTTAACATATTAAAAAGCATTTAAATTATATTCAAAGAATATTAAGCATATTTGACTTATATTCATGGTATGTTAAGATATTTAATTTGTATTCAAAGTATAATGAACATATATTTGATTAACATATGGCCATATTGGATTGAAAAAAAATCATTTTGATTTTATATGGTTCATTTAAAAACATATCAAATTTATTAAGGTATGATTAAATTATAGTAGTTAGGTTATATTAATATGATATAATTGTTGTATTAAACAAGCATTGGTTATCTAGCAAATAATATTTTCAAATAATCCATTAATCAATATAAAGTATGAACTAAATAATTTTATTGAAACTAATACCAATTAATTACATAATAAACTACTATTTATTAGTTACTTCAAAACTTTTTTTTGACTAATTAGATATAAAAATTGTAATTCAACAAGATCATTTCAATTTATAAACACATGTCAACAACAAGATAAACATTTGTATTATTACCACAAAAAAAATACAAGACTTATTTCCAATGTAGAAATCCATTGCAAATCATTAGTTGATAAGTATATTAATCAAAATGAAAGATTAAATGATTTGTGTTTGACAAAATTTGTAGTTAATTATGATACAAAAGTAAATAAAATACATAATAAAATTAAATAATTTGTTGGGTTTCACTCAATCAACAAAAAAATCCAAAAAATCATTATAGACAATTATTATTTCTGTTCAAACCATTTAAAAAATTGGATGTCAATTTTGCAAAATAATTGTGATTCATGGAAAGATTCATGGCACTTTTTAATGATAACACACAAGAAGCATTATACATAATTGCAATATATAAACCTCCCAAAATGTAAGTGTCACATTTTCATTTTATCCTAGAAAGCATTATACAGAAAATGCCTTCATATTGTCTAATTGTAATAATTGGAGATTTCAATATAGACTTTTCACAAAAATAAATCAATCATCAACATTACAAGCGTTCATGAATAAATATAATTTAAAACTCACTTTTATAGAAAGCACCACTATTAATGATACACAAATAGATCACATATGGACAAATGCACCAATACAACAATGTCATTTTGGAACAACACAAGCATATTGGACAGATCATAAACCCATTTATATTGCTTCCAAATTACCCGATTATGTTCCACAATTTGTATTACCACACAATACCACAAAATGACTTAATAACACATATATGCATGTACACATACAAATAATCACAAAATAGTATATGTATTTATATATATATATATACATATATAAGGGTTCAAATTGATACAATAATTAATCGTTATTCACGAATCATTTATATTAACTAATTGATTAATTAAAAAAAGAAATAATAGTTCGTTAATTAAAAATATTTTATTTATATCAACAAGTCAATAAGTTTATAAATAAACAATCTACATTTGATATTTATTAACCAATGATTTATTAATAATTTATTAAATAGTATTCTTTACTTAATTACTATGAAATAAATAATTATTTTACATAATTATTCAGATAATAATGATCTAATTATTCCTTATTTAATTCATTCTGAAATATATGATTAGTTTTGAAATGTCTCAATAATCTGATTTAGGTAGTTAATCAAAAGTTATGGTTAATAGCTAATGATTACTAATTAATAAATATTTAGTCTGCCAATGAATGATAAATAACAAATTCTTCACAAATTCAACTGTCTAGTTACTATTAATGATTAATTAAAATTGATTTAATTTTTACTTAATAAAAAAGTAAATTTCAGAATTTGTTATTTTTTCTAATACTTAATTTTTTAATTAATTAATATTTCTTCAATATAAAGTAGTAATTTATTTATTATTTTATTGATATTTTTTCAACTATGTGACAATTAATATTTATTAATCAAGAATTATGGTTAATAGTTAAATTCATCAGTTAATGTTAGAGGTTGGTTAAGATTCATTTAATATCTACTAATTAAGTTAATAAATTATAAATTTAATCATTTATAGTTTATATTCAGGAATTACCAATTACTTAATAATTTATTTTGTTAGATAATCAATTAATAACTAAATATATTTTATTTAATTAGTTGATCACTAACAATTTAAAAAGTTTATTTTTAGAGGTAAAAATGGTGTTTTTATTTAAGTAATTGAATACATAGAAAATTATTAATTTAGAAATAATTGCCTTTATAATTAGATATACTAAAAACTTAAGTGATTCAACTGAAACTTGATTAATTAATTAGATATGAAATAATTATTTCTTGAAATAGTTTATTATTAATTTTTAATTATTACTATAAACCAATTAATTAGTTATTGGAAACCATGAAAGAATAATGATCAATGTTATTTCTAAAGTTGTTAAAATATTTAAACAATAATATGTATTAAGTAGTTTTGTAAGTGGGTGGGTGGGTAGATAATTTATTATTAGTTAATTAGTTACTTAATTAGTTACTTATTTCTTACCTATTTAGTTGTATAATTTTCAAAACTAAAAACAAGCACAAAACTTGTGGAAAAATCATTTTTAGTTGTAATTGAATTTGCAGCTAAAATGTAACTAAAAGGTTTAACCCATAAGTTTTATTTTCTAATGTTGTTTTACAAAGTATATAAAAAAGGTGTTTTTTGTTTGAATTTCACATTAAAAATCATGTGCCATTTGTGATGAGTTCAAAGAAGCTTAACCCTAAAAGCAAAACATAAAATAAAATAAAAGTATTTACATGGTTACTTTTAACCTACCTATTTTTCTACCTTTCTAACTATCTATTTACCTTCTTACTTAGGTAACTAGGTGGGTAAATAAGTAAGTAGCTTAGGTAGGTATGTATCTTAAATAAATAGGTATTTTTTATGCATATAGTTTTACTTACCTACCCACATATATAAATAATTATTTTTTTTTAAATTCCAAAATTCAATCATTATGCCATGTGACAACTTTTGATTGTGCCACATGTCACAATATAAATACATTTAAATTGAATAATCATAATGGATGGTTGAATAATTGAGCGTCATCATTTAAATAATTGAAATTGGACCATATTGATTTTTTGTCATTATATATTACGTAAAATCATATATTAAAAAATTCCAAGTTTTGCCACGTGTCAAAATTTGATTAAAATATGTGTTGAAATTTATGGTCATCCATAATGGATGGCCTAAATTAATCATCACAAATTTGATGAGTCATGGTTTGGTAATAATAGTTGTGTGAAATTTGCTTTTCATAGGTTCGCATGAAATAGACACGAATGTCTTTCATCTACTTGTATTATTTGAACATCAATGTTGTGTGCATTATTTAGACACAAATGTCATATGTATGTTCCTATTATTTAAACACAAATGTTGTGTGTGTATTCATATTGTTTTCCATATTTAAATAATGCATGACATTTGTGTGTAAATGATATGAAACCATGAAATAACATATTTGCACGGATTTGGATCGAACCCATGAAACCTATAAATTTGTGATGATATTTCAATAATTTAAAAAGTTTGCCCAAAAATTTCTTATGTTAACAAATGGTAATTAGTGATAGGATTATTTATTAGTTATAAAAAAATGGTTAATAGTTGCAAATGTTATACATTAGTTAGAGGATAAAAGTGTACACGTTGATAATATATTTAATCCATGTGAAATGTGCTAACATCACACTAAGTCATCATTTGCAACTAAAGGGTCAATGTGACTTCACTTATGCAATTAAAGAATTTTTTAGTACAAAGTTGATTGCAATTATTTTTTAATCACAAATTGTAATCGCAAATTAGCATTTTTTTATTGGTGAAACCAAGCCACTTAAGCTAGGCCAAGCCCCCTAGGCTAGGCCAAGTAGCTTAAACTAGGTGGTCTAGTAATCTTTGCAACTTAAGCTATTTTATTAGGTCATGTAAGTAGCCAAGGTAGCTTAGGTTACAAATGTGGGACTTGAACTCCTCCCCTCCACATTGATCAAGTCCTTAACCATTGCACCACCACCCCATAAGGTGATTTTCTTGGACAACATATTATAATGAACATGATTTTGGAGCAACATATTATAATCAACTTCCATGAATTTTTTTTCAACATGTTGCACTAAATGAACTTGAATTTTTTTACACTATTTACATAAATAAATAGGTTATATGTAGGTTAAACTAGGTAGGTAAGAAGTACCTATTAATAAATGCATGTATTTGAATAACATGTAGATTATAATCTACTAAACTTGATAGGTACCTATTAAGCCTATGCTTATACCTACCTAGTAAGCTACCTATGCCTATGTTATTTAATAGGTTACATAAATACCTACTAACCTATTAATAGATCAAACCTATGCATGTTAAGTAAGTAGCCTAACCTATTATGTAGGTTTAAGCTTAAGTTACCTACCTAATATTAGGCTAGGCTAGGCTACCTACCTAGTAGCCTAGGGGGTTTACCTTCAGTTAGTTACATACCTACCTAGTAGGCCTACATCACAAATTTAGCATGTGACAAATTAATAATGAAAATCCTCCAAATCTTATTCATTCATAAGTTTATACATTTTATGCATGAATATCATACAGTGAAAACATGTTTGATAGATGAATAAATGTGTTGACGAATCAAGTATGAACCTATGAATAAATGAATGTCACACAAATTTCACATCTTTCTAAGGAATCCACGTTTCAAATGTGTTTTAAATACATGATATTAGTGCACGAAACATATGAATTATGATTGAATGAATTTTGCACAATTCCCATTATTAAATAATGAAATATTAAATTTGGATGTAGGTGGCCTAAGTAGTTTATGTTAGGTTACATACTTACCTAGTAGGCCTATTTTAGGCTAACCTAAACTACCTAGGCCTAGGTTACGTTATGTACCTACCTAGGTAACCTAGGTTAGGTTACATACTTAAGTAGTTTAGGTACTTACCTAGTAAGTTTAGGTAGCTTAGATTAGGCTACCTACCTACCTAGTAGGCCTAAGTAGCCTATGTTAAGCTACTTGCTTACCTAATGGGCCTAGGTTACGCTACATACTTACCTAGTAGGCTTAGATTAGGTTACCTATTTTATAGGCCTAGGTGGCCTACGTTACATACATAGTTCTACCAAATAAACCTTGATAGCCTAGATTAGGCTACCTACCTAATAGGCTTAGGTGGCCTAGGTTACTTACCTAGTTAGTAGGATAAACTAATTACCTACAAACTTAGGTGGCCTATGTTATTTACTTAGTAGGCCTAAGCTACATACCTATGATAAGCCCAAGCTAATAGGCTACCTACATGGTTGATAAGTCTACCTAATAAGCCTAGGTCACTTAGGGTACTTACTTAGAAGGCTTACACTACCTAATTATAAGCTATTTAGTAGTTTTAAACTACATTTTAAATAACCTACTAGGTAGGTCTAGTTAGCCTACCTAGCTAGGTTACTAACTAGGTTATTACCTAACAAGTAGCCTATTAACATATTAACCATGTTAAGCTAGATAGGTAATCTAAGCCTAGCCTAACCTACTAGTTATGTTAGGTTAAATAAGTAACTTAAGCTTAACAAGTAGGCTAAGTCATCAAATGAGCATGGCTCATTTGACTAAAGGTCAAATCATGATGGTTAATTTGACTAAATCCTATCCACTCAATATGGTTAATTTGACTATGCCATGGCCATTTTGATGGACATTTGTCCATTTTGACCAGATCTTTAGCTTAACACTTGGTCAAAAAGGTCATTATAGTTGTATGTACTAGTCAAATGTAACATATGTTTTTCATGCCCAAAACCTTTAGTCAAAATGGACATACTCTTTGGTCAATGTGGACACTTTGGTCAAGTTGGCCTTCACAAAAGTTGTGATTTCTTGTAATGTCTGACAATGGCGTATATGTAGTTGCATTGCAATCAAGAATCTCTAATGATGGCATTCTTGCAATCATGTTGTAGTTAGGAAGTTTTGGTGAGGGCATTCTTGTAATCACATTGTAATTAAAAAGCTCCAATAATGGCATATGTGCAATTGTGTTACAATTAGGAAGCTCTAGCAATGGCGTATGTGCAATTGTGTTGCAGTTCCATTGGAGCTTTGTTAAAAAGCTCCAACAATGGTGCTTGGATTTCAAATGTAGTAAAATTTTTGAAGCTTTTAACTTACCACAAACTTAAAGTTGACTTTGGGCCAAATAATTTAACATTCTTCCATAGTTCATTTTTTATTTATTTCAATAACATTTTAGCACTCTCTATTAGTTTACTTCTTTTTGTTAACAATGTGTTGTCATTGAATGCCATGTCAGATGTTACGTCATCTTAAATGGTAACCATAACATTAGGTGTGGATGCTAATATTTTAACATTTTCTTAAAAAACAATTACCATTGTTTTAACAATAGGTGTGAACATACCTTTATTAGACAATGTAAAAAGATATATTAAGATAAAGTCAAATATTTGGGCTACACAACATCATGACCCAACACATAAACTTCCCCCCAATAAGTAAATTAGTAAGCATGTTTAATAACTATTGAGAAAAAATTAACGAAATTATTATTTAATGAAAAGAACAACAATTCATAGCAATGGTCTATCCATGAAAGGAAAAACTCAAACTATAATAACAAGTGAAGAGATGGAAAAGAAAAGAAGCATTAACTAACAACAAACCAAGAAGTTACTATAAATTAGTCTAGTCATTTGCATTTGAAGAATCTAATTAATTCTCCAAGGTGAAGGAAAAAGACTATGATAATGTGACATGGTTATTGTAGTCCAAATTGAATTTATCAATGGAGATGCAAAGTTATTTATTTATTTATCAAAATGCATTTCAACATATTATAATATCTTTTCGAATTCAACATTTAAGTGCCAAGCAATTATTTCATTTTTCAAAATCCATTTTGGCAACAAAAATAGAATTTTATGGAATTTTTACAATATATCTAGGCAATTTTCTTGGCAAGTTCTTTGGACTTTGAAGGTCTAGTTCGTAATGAAAGCTTTTATTAGATTTTTTAGTACTTGTTTTTGCAAAAATGAAGAGAGATAATGTTCCACCAAAATATAGGATAAAAAAATGATGTGAATTATTAAATACTTTTTTTTCAATGGTGGATTGACCTAATGCAAAATGATTTTGAGTTTTCACCATTTTTTGTAATATTTCTTCCCTTTTAATTTCCTTAAAATTTGACATTTGAAACAAATATTTTTTTAGAAATTGAACATTTTCTAAATATATATATTTACTACTAAACCTAGAAATTTACTATAATATAATATAAAATTTTCAAGATTTTTGATTGACATTATAAAAATGTGTAATATGTTTGGTATACATGAAAATATCAATCATTTTTCATCCATTTTGATACATAACATGGACAATCTATTATGTTTTTGTTTTCATTTGTCTTGATGTGTCTTGATTCTTGTACACTTACACGATATTATTCACCATATGCACCCACAATATTCCACTTTGCACCAAAATTCAAGGTCATATTATTGATCAAACAAAACATGTACATTGAAAAAGAAAAGATGAAGAACATGCTAATGACTAAGGTTTATCACCCTTAGGTTTCTAAAAATAATTTTGATAATAAGTATTTCAAAATTTCAAAATTTTACCCTTCATCTAATGAAAATTTCCAAAAAATGATAGTTTAAAAGATAATGGAATTATTACCAAATCCAATCATGTATTATGTTCACTACAACAAAAGGGGTCCCCTATACACCCAGTGATTTCACTAGATTTTGAGTGAATTCACTAGTTGTAGTGAATGGGGACCAGTGAAGAAACAGTGAATTCATTGGTCTAGTGAACGGGGTCTAGTGAACTACACCCACATTTTGTAGTAGTGGGTATACATAACATCATGGAAATAAATTACATGTAACTAAAAATTCAATTTCATATCTTGTTTTTCTTAGATTTTTTCAATTACCTAATATGTTTGTATTATAACATTTGGGCTATTTTTACCCACCCAAATTGAAGCTACTTGACATTTATTTTATATAAATGACTTCATATATAAAGCATTGTAATAGATTTTTAATTCTTTCACAAAAGTTTTGTTAGAGGTTTGAATTGATTGTTGAATGGTTTGAATCTTTTCAAGTAAGCTTATGAAATGATTATTAAAACAAAGGTTTGAAATAATTGTTTTCATCCATGTACATTGGAAAAATGAAGTTGGGAAATTTGAAAAAAAAATTTAATCAATTATACTTTTCAATTTTTACATTTTCTTTTTAGAAGACGTTGTTACAAATTTAGTCAATTTTGAAGGAAGGATGTGTGTGGGCATGGTTTGCAAATAGGAGGCAGGATACATGTTCATTATGTTCTTTTCATTAAAATTTTCATTGAAAAGAATAATAAGAGAATAAAAACAAGAGGAAAACAAGACAACTAAAAGTTGGGCTATCCATCATCCACTAATGAATTAAAAACTCTTTTTAGTAAGAAAAGGAGATTGAATGATTGAACTTGTAAATAAATATTAAAATGAAATCATGTTAAAAACAAGAATGTCATTTAGGTTTAGGGCTTTGAATTTAGTCACAACAAATAATTATAATTTGCATGTCTTTTCATGCAATTATCAACCACATGCAAAGGTGTAAAACAAACTCCAAAAATTCATTATCTCAATGAATTTCACATGTAGGTACAAGCCTATGAAAGGTAGATGTTTGAATAAGTGACTCACTTTTTGGAAAAACATAATATGCACAAACTCCATTCTATAATGTTAAATCAATAATGCAATTTGGTGTCATTAGTTAAATGGTAATAAAGTCCATATTATTGAAAACCCAAGTAGTCACCTCAAAAAATGGGCTTTGTTGGAAAAAAAAATTCAAAACAAAAGAAAACTAAGACTATTAAAAAATTATGAAAATAAAAGCCAATTTTGATCATATACTATGAAATGATTATAATATGTTATTATATGTTTCATATTATGAAATTTTTATGTGTTATTATATGTCTAATACTATGAAATGGTTATATGTTATCATATGTTTAATATTATGAAATTGTTATATGTTATTATCTGTCTAATACTATAAAATGGTTAAAAGTTATCAAAATAAAGTTTTTAGCTATGAGTTCTTTGAATCATAACATAGGACATACTTAGTCAAGTTCCAAATCATTTGGATTGAAATTCTATGTCAAAATCACTAAATTTTAAATTTCCAATCAATTGACTAGTTCATAATTCTAAATTTCAAAATTCCATATTGAATAATGAATGCATTATTTTCAAAAAACAATTACACATGATCAAGTTGTTAATTTAAAATCAAGTCCCAATTCAAAAATTTATGACTATATGTTTTGTGGGAGACATTGAACCAAGATGAGGTATTACAAAATCAAAACAACATCATAAAAGTGAGTCACTCATTCGTACGTCTACCTTGAAAGTATATTGCAACATTTATAAATTAAGATATGTGTTTATTTTGTTTTGTTGAAACTTAACCCTCTCAAAGGTTGGGCTCCCTTATTGTAATTTTGGTATCATTGGAAAACCTTCAATGAGGTTATGTGCATGAAGGTCACTTCATAATTTTCAAACCAATGAAATTATTGAATTTAAAATGATTTTTTTCATTGGAAATTAATTTAAATTTACAAAAATGGTTTTTCAACCAATCAATGCCTCTCCATCATATTGGCCCTTTCACATCCCCAACCTTAACATTTGGACCAATGATAGTTGTGTTCACACTTGGACAAATAAAAGGTTTCGTTCACACTTGCTTAACATTTTGGCCAATAACATTCAAGCCATTTCAATCAATCAATGCTTTTTTGTCATATTGGTCTTTCAATTTTCCCTTCCACATAAAACCGGGAATGCATGAGGAATTCCCATTGGCCATTATATTTTCCCTTTCATAATATCACCATTCACATACTTGGGCCAACAACACATGGGACATTTAATTTTATACATTAGCATAGGTGTTTGTTTTGTTTTGTTAATTGTGAACACATTTTAATCCTACCAAATCATTACTTGCCCCACCTTGCACTTTTGGTACCATTCGAAACCTTTGACATTTGTCATTTTGTAATTTTAGGACGAACAAATAAAAAATTATTGAATTCAAAAGGGTTTTCATCATTGGAAATCAATTTTAAATTACAAGAATGGTTTTTCATAGTTGGGGTTTGTGGAAAGTCATGTCTTTTAATGCCTTGAAGTAATTTTTGTCTTAAAAAAATTATTTGTATGTTGAATATCTCTTAGGGATTTTTACAAAGGTGAAAGCATGAAACAAGGAGCTAGGGTTATTAAGGTTTGAATCCTTCTCAAAGATTGCAAATAAGGTTAAAAGGTTATTAAAAAATAACATTTGTTAAATTAAATGGGATTGGCAAAAACTTGTGAAGGTGATTTTAACAAATTTAAGTATGAAATGTGACCATTGTTGTTAGCCCAAGTGTGAACATGATTATGTAATTTCTCCAAATGTGAACAAGACCTTAAACATAAGCCTGAATATGAAAAAATTTAAATTCAAATCAATTTTCATGAAAAATCAATTAGGGAGTGGTTTACATTTGATTGGTTTGGGACCATTGAATTCTAAAACATAGGTTTACGGTTTAGGTCCAAAGTGCAAATGTGGTTAATTTGGGTTTACATTAGAATAATTTGAAGCTTAAACCCATGGAAATGACCTTGGATGCAAAAACCTTGTTGGAATCCTACATGGACAATTATGGATAATGTTGGTTGCACCCATTAGGATATTTTTTCAAACTCACCTTTAAAAAGGTGGGCATGTTGGAAATAGTGGCCTAGCCAATTACTCATTTATGAATTTCTTGAAAGGTCAAGTTGAAGCAAATTTTTGGTGGCTCCCCCCACAAAATTACTACCCTTTAAACCTTAATCCAATAATAAAAATGGATAATTGATAGTTGTAGACATTGGACCATGTGGATTTTCCAAATGGCAACATTTCATAAATTATTACATAGCAATTTAAACTCTTATTGGAAATCAAAATGGGACTCATGTAGTGAAACTAACACATGAATGTTTTATCCTAGATGGACTTTATAAAGGATTGTGCCATCCATAAAGGCCCTATGCAAAACAATGGATATGAACTTTTATTTCACAATGTGTTTGTAAAATTAAATATTTGAATTCATACCATCACAATTTAAACTTATTTAAATACATTGATTAAATATTTGTTTTGAAAAAACATCAATTTAAATATCAAAATGGGCTTCACACATGTACATCCTTTGATATTAATATTGATGTTTCTAAAGACTAATCTTTAATCAATGTGTTTAAAATGACTTAAACTATGGTGGCATGAACTTGGATATAGAAAAAAAGGTAAATTAAACATGATTTGAACCAATTTGAAAATCAAACCAATTTATTGGGCTTAAAGTGATATATAGACTCTTAAAATGAACTTTCAAATGTAGTTTTTGGTCCATCATAATGTGCTTTCACCATAATCTCTTTCCTCTAATCATTCCTTTGAAATTCTTAAGGTTTTGAAATTCTTAATAGTAGAATTGTGTGTGGTATTTCAATTTATTGTTAGATTTTATTCACATGATGGAAAGTATTCACAATCATAAAGGCAAATTCAAAATTTTCAAGAGATGATGGTTGTCCTTTCCATGTTTGAAATTTAGAACCACATGGTCCTATTTTAAAAATGCCCTATTGTAGTGCATTCCAACTCATAGATAGGAATTCATCACCTCTACATATGACGATCTCTTATAACGATGAGGATGTAAAATATTTTGAAGAGCAGCCCCCTTTTGTTTTTTCACAACTTTCAAAATTTGTGGACTCAATGAGAGAGATTACAAAGATTGAAGGGAAAGGATTGGGTGGCAAAGGAAAGAAAACAAAGAAGGTGGCTCCCAAAAAGGAAGGATATATCAAAAATATGATGAAGAAAAAGGAAATGGTGTGAAGTGGAAAGAGTTTGAAGTGGACGCCATAATTGTGATTTGAGAAGAAATGGATGTAAAATCTTCAAAAAATGTTGAAAACATGTATGTGTAAAACATTATCTTGCTTTTGAATCATGCAATTAACTTGATACCTACATGTTCATGTGATTTTGGGTATGAACATATTTTATGCATATTGACAATTAGAAAAGCAATGCATTAGAAGTTAAATCACAAAATTTGGATACAAATCTGAATATTTATATTTCTTCAAAAAATGGTTTTTGCATTAGCTTATTTTAGGCATAAGGAGATTTGTTTTTGTAGGTCAACATACAAATGTTTAAGAATTGCATTGTTTTAATAAATGATGTTTACCCATTATGAAGGGGAAGGAAAAGGCCCCATTAGAATGTTATGTCATCACAACTTGAAAAAATAAAAGCTTTCTTTTACCAACAATAATTGAAACAATAATTTTAGCTATCCCAAAAACATCACCCGCTAATTGCAAACCATTCCCACTTCCTAATCACATCAAAGACATTATAACTCTATCTCCTACTAAAATTGGTTTGTTCATAGATGAGGGTCCAAGACCAAAAAGTGACAAATTGAGGTTCAATCCACATGGCACCATTTTGGAAGGAAAATCAAATTGGTTGGAACTAAAAAAAAGAATTCAGAAGGGGGAGAGCTCATGATTTGAAAAACCAAGATGTAAGCTAAGGTCCAATATAAGGATTCAATCTGCATCAAATGAGTCCAAATTGGTTCCTACAAATTTGAACCTTGGACCCCATCTAAAGTGCACGTAAGATTACCTAACTTCATTGAGTTTATTTTCTTTTCTGTTAGGTTTAATTTTTCTCATAGTGCTAGAAATAATTTTGGTGACAAGAAATTGGAATTAGTATAGGGTAGATTGACCAATGTCCAAACACTTAAGGTAGTGTTTGCTTGGCATTTTTGTAGGAGGACCCCATTGTTTATGGTGTCCAAAGAATAGATGGAACCCTCTTCTTATTGCATAAGTTGCATTAAAAATTGACAAAAACAAACTAGAGGTGAAAAATTTACAACCCCACAAAATAAGGGGGGGTCATTTGTATAGAAAATTTTCAATCAAATCACTCATAACCTATTTTCAAATCCCTTAAAAAATCCTTAGGATGAGATGATTTGTAGAGCTTAAAATGGCAATTTCAAAGCAGTTTAAATTGTTCAATTTGAACAAAAAAATGAGAAAGCTATGCATTGATGAAATAGGAGGGGTCAAAATTGAAAAAAAGGTGTATTGTAATTTGAAAAAAATGTATTTTTTGTATTGTTATTTTTTAGTTGCTCCTTTGGCTTTGCATTTCAAAAATGATTTGTAGAGCTTGAGAAGGCACTCCTATAATATTTTAAATCGTTCAAAATGGAAAAAAATTGAGAAAAATCTACAAAAATATTTGGTAATGAACAAGAATTCAGTGGGGGGCATGTTTATCCTATTGGGGATTTTTTTGGAATCCTTCATATGGTTGCCATGGACCATTTCAAAGACATTCTAAAAATAACTACATTTTTCTTCCCTATCCACCACCATGGATATAAAGAAACAAATTCACATGTGTCTTTTCATGTCCATGAATCATATATTAATTTAAATAAAATTTAACATTGAAATAATTAATGATGAATCATTGAAAATCATATAAAACATAATGAAAAAAAAGAAAAGTTGATTGGCATTGGTAGTGTGAAGGAGTGTGAAGTTCAAATATTGTAGTACTTGGGCTAGTTCAATAGGCTTTTGTTGAATACCTATTTTTAAACAATTTTTATTTTTGATAAAAAATGTAATATTTTTGGATATTTTGACACTAATAAATATCATCCATGCATTCATTGGAATGTTTTTTCTATTACACACCATACATGATCATTCATAGGTTTTTTTTTTTTTTTTTTTTTTTTTTTTTTTTTTTTTTTTTTTTTTTTTTTTTTTCCCTGTTACAAATTTCTTGATTTAGAATTTTACAACATAGGTATAAGATGCAAGATTGGTGCATTGACAACTTCATTTCAATTCTTAGTAACACTTATTTATTTTGAAGGAGCAATTTACAATGGAAGATAGTTTACATTGAATAGATTTTATTAAGTATATACTTGGAAATGAATGGAAAGATTAAACATAGAGTGAATTCTTGTCACATAGTCCAAAGAAGTTTGCATCAAAAATATTTTGCATTGAAGAGTTTAGTGTATTGAGGAACATGCAAGTGCAAAAAAATTATTAACCTATTTCTATGGAACATATGTTTGCAAAACTTATTATACTTATATAAAAGTGGAAAGGTTGAATGAAAAGTAGTTTGGTACTTAAATGGGCACTCAACAAAATCAACAAAAGATGTTAACATGGTTGTTTGAGCCCATCACAAAAAAAATGAACATCTCAACATTTCACAACATGAAGTTGATTTGTTGAAACATGTTACACAAGAGAAATATACCTAAAACGCAATGTAGAAACATCCAATTGGTTGGCTTTACAAGCAAATCATGAAATCAATCAAAAATCAAATGAAAAATTGTTGAGGACATGAAGAACCACAAGAACAAAGGTTAAAGGAAAGGTTTAAATTTAACTTTCAAATAAAGAACAAAACAAGATTATGTGATTTAAAAATAAGAACATAAGAACAAAGAACAAGAACATGAAATGTGCAAAACCAACGTGGAAATAGATACTTATTATATTAACATATGCAAACATGAAAATGAAAAGAACATGACAAGATTATGGTGCAAGATTGTGTTTAAAACTAGTGTTGAATAGACTGAAAGAAAAGATGGGTCATACTTCTATTTATACACCTTTGGCGACATAGCTCAAGGAAGCTTCCAAGGAAGCTTCTTTGTGTGCATCAAGTAAAGAAGTTTTTTGAAAACCTTTTTAATTGAAAGTCAACTCTGAATTAACCAAAAATTAATTGAAAGTCAATTAAAATTTAACTAGGAATCAACTAGGAGATAATTAAAATCAACTAGGAGTTAACTAGAATCAACTAGGATTTAATTAAGAGTTAACTAAAAATTAATTATGGGTTAATTCGAACTTAACTTGAAGTTGATTAGGACTTAACTGGGAATTAACTTGGACATAATTAAAACTTAATTAGAAGTTAATTAAGAATAAACTAGAAGTGAACTAAAATTAAATTAGAAGTTAGGTGTAAGTTCAATACAAGTTATGGATAAACATTCAAAAGAATGAACCCCATGTGGCATTGGCGTTCATGATAAAAATAAGCAAGAGAAAGATCGCATGTGCACAAGTGAAATACATACATAAACTAATTTCAACAAGAATTGTGGCCACCCATCATGGCAATAATCAAGAAATACCATGGTAACAAAATTGATGCCTTCCATTTCTTGAAAATTGTTTATAACAAACTAGGATGTCCTAGTCCTTGTGAGAAACTTGGAAGATCCAACCTTTATGATTAGTTTACAAACAGAGGAAAAGTTAAAGCCCATTTAGTTGAATTACACACACAAGCTCAAACTAGGAAGTAGATTTTACCAATCCTTGAAAATTACCTTGTACTTAGAGATTCCATGGTAGCCATGTTACAAAAGATGAAGGAGGCATGTCAACCTTTAACAACCTTTATTATCCAACCCATACTATGTGTCCAATGATCGAGTTTTTAACCCTTGATGTGATTTGTGAGACCAAACCTAGTGGGTTTAAGGTCATTCAAAAATGGACTCGCTAATTCATGAAACATTACATGAATTGGACATGATTTAGGGCTAGTACTACAATTGATAACAAACTTCTAGTAGATTGATGGGAGAAAGGTAAATTCATGGCTTATTGTGTTGCTTACTTAACCAAGACCTACTATATTTCCCCTTCACTTGTTGTCAATGGTGATCAAACTAACATCCATTTGGCACCTATAGTAGGAAAACATACATGGGAAAGTAGGGGCTCCAAACATATCCATGTACTTGGCATAAAAGACAAATGACAAGTGAATGTGGTGGTATCCTCATCTATAGTAAGAATATTCCTGCCATTACAATCATCTTTACAAGCATTGTAATAAGGACATTGTCCCCAAACAACCAAAGAAAAATAATGTGTGTAATAGATGGGTGGGATATCACTTCTAGTGAAAATTATTAATCAAATTTTGATACCACCAAGCGCTTTGTGAAAGAATGTCATGGTTCCTTACCACTAAGTTTATATTGAATTATTGGGATTGCAAACACATCAAAAACTAATTTAGTTGTTAGATTGTTGGAGTGTACACAAAAATGAAGAATTTTTGGATTGGATGAAATAAAAACATCCAAATATTTTGGTTGTTTTTGTTCTAGCAAACCATACTAGCATTCTCCAACCAGTTGATGTCATTTTGTAGCACCCACTGAAGCATGCATTAAAGATGGAGTTCAATAATTGGATAGTTGGGGTCATGAAACAATATATTGAAAGTGGCCAAGATCCCAATGTTGACTTCAAAATGAGCAGTTTAAAACCACAAATTTGTGAGTGGTTAAATAATGCATGGAAAAAGTTAAGAAACAAACAAACAATGATTTTGAAAGGGTGGGAGAAAACATGGTTTACAAAAGCTTGAAACAATGAATTTTAACTTGCTACCATAGAAGCAAACACAATTGTTTCTTTCTTTACAATAACATATGATATTGAAGAAGACATGAAGATTGATGAACCATGCACTAATCTAACAAAAAAAACATTAGTTGTTATGGAATGTTGTGTAATGAAAAATCACCACCACCATCAATTTTTCCTTCTTTCAAGTGTAGGTGTTGGTGGTTTGAGACTACAAGCACTAGCTAGAAAGCCAAAGTCAAAAGTTATAAAAAAACTTCAATTTTGTTCCTCCTTTTCCATCATTGATTATAGTAACAGTAGGAGAAGAAGCAAGTACTTAGAGCTCCACCCATCATCACCCTTGTATCATTTGCTGCAACAACTAGTTGTTATTGTTGATATTTCTTACTTCAAATTGTTGTAGCAACTACAAGCATGGCACTTGTGAGGAATTATGGTCTAGGTTTTTGGTGCAAACTTCCTCCCCCACTTAGTCTTGTGAAGCCATCACATCTTCCTCCTCTTGCTCTTCCACCCTCTCCTCCTCCTTTGCTATAGTGTAGGCAAAAATGGGTGACAAGCACAATGTTTTGAAAAAGGTGTGCACAATTAGAGATTATAAATAACTTGCTAGGAACTTTTCATGCACGAACTATATAGTGGTTAGTTAAATATTTCATCATGCAACTAGAGGGTGGTAGTCAATGAGAGGAATGGTGATGAAAGTGGTGATTGATGATCTTGCATCTTCTATTGTGCAAGAACGATCATGACTTTCAAAGGGCGTTTTTGCTTCTTCCTATGGCATGCATCAAATTGTGATAGGTCTGAAGAGTCCATGATATTGAAAATATTGACTTCAATGCCAAGGGTTTTTTGAACATTCGACAAATAATGGCCAAATTTTGTGAACATCCAATATATGATGATTAAAGTTTCAAGAACTTTCTAATTAATTATGTACCATTTTTCAAATAAATTGAAAAAATAAAAAAATAAAAATAATGTCAAATTGACCCAAATACTACGAGATATATCGAAAGAGAGAAATGGGTTTTGAAGTTGTGCACATAGCATCCCAACTATCTTTCTTTCTTTCTTTCTCCAATTTGTTCTTTCTTTTGTAAAACGCTACCAACAAATTTCTATTGTATTTTGAAATGTTATAAAGTAGATTTATTTCCTGTAAGAAGGCAAGGCAATTTCAAAATATAATTATTTGCTTCATTTGAAACAAGTCCAATCATGTTTCAAAATTGCATTAATCATCTTGCATATTTTAGGTTAAAGATTTTTTAATGTAATTTTTAAAGATTTTAAAAATTAATTAACATTGATTATATAAATCAATATAAAAACACAATAACATTTCATTCAACAAATCATAGTTAAGAATAATACATATGATAGATGGGCATGTTCATTGAAAAAAAAAAGTATCCAAAATTCAAAAAAATATTGATTCAAGACAATTACAAAGTCTAAATGTATGAGACTGTCAAACTTAGAATGTAAAATGTATCATGTAAACAAAAACTACAAGAATGTAGATCAGTCTATCATAATGTTTGTTAAAATGTATTAGTATTTTGAACTTGAAAAACAAAACTATAAAAGGAAAACTATGATAGAATGCAATCACCCAGGAGGTGGACCTTTCATTTTAGGAAGTAGGTTTGCTACCACATTAACATAAGATATTGAAAAGGTTATATTGCAATTTGTAAGGTTGGAAAATTGATGACCTCCAACATGTGAGTTACAATAGAAGGGCCTTTTTCATATTTACTCATCATGTTAGTCAAAGCATAACACCCCTCAAAAGAATTCCAAAATTCCAAGTCTTGTTCAACATGATCAAATGGAATAATTGATATGTTAGAAATAATGTTACTAGCATTTTGCACACATGTAATTGATGTAAGCTTGGACAATTTAGGTTGCACATTTGAGCTTGGTTTCACAAATTTTCTTCATTGGACTTTTGCATTGCATCTATTGTGATTGAGTTAGATGTAGATGCATCTAATAGTGCAAATGAAAGAAAAGAAAAATTAGTACTTAAATATGCAATAAACAATGCAAAAGACATAAAGGCATTAAAACCTAAAGTTCAAAACAAACACCATGATCAAAAAACCAAAAAATGAATTGTACCTTGAGCTTTTTGTGCAAGTTTTGCTCATGGGCAAAGGCTTCCATGTAGGTAAGAGGGTGATCTCCATTCAATTCTCTAGAGATAATACATTGCAAGGCACAACTACAAATCCTTTGATTTGTCTCATCATACCCAGGGTGAAAACATGGTTAAGTAAACAACTTTTGTACCTTGTCACAAAAGTAGACACAAAAGAATTTTGATGCATTGAAAGTAGAAATATTATTTTATTCATTGATTAATATGAAGATAATATTTCATTTTAATATTATAATTTTGAAAAATGAACATCGTCATTTAGATTTAAATAAATTTTACAAAAATTGCATCTACTTATAGGAAGTTTTCGATCTTACAAAATGGGTTACAAGTAAATGAAATATTCAACTTTTTTTACCTTCAAGTTAATGGAGCTTTAAACAATATTTGTGTACTATCAAATTATGCATGTTATAATCATAATACATAAGACTTCCAGTGTAAAAATAAGCTTGAACACCAAATTGACCAAATAGGTTCAAATCTATTTCTCACCTAATTTGTGATATCAAAGGTTTTCAAATTTTATATTCAACTTACTATAAACTAAATGGACAGCCATGGTTTTTCATATTTATACTTTCACAAGTTTTTAATCTACTTTCATGTGTTTATATAAAAAAAATTATCATTTTAAAATTGCATTTTGGGCATAACACTTTTTTTGTCTACTTGACCATGCTTTCACTCCCTAACAACACAAACAATAACTCATCAAACAATAGAAATTTGATAGAAAGAAAAAAAAAATGATATTGTAATAAAACCCGCAACTAGTACATTTATTTTGCCTAGCTTTTGGCATTGCAATGACTTAAAATTTTCATGCCATATTCTACTTGCACCAATGCATTTGCCATTCTTGAAATTGCAATGCCCCATTTAGTCTTGTTAGTAATTCTTTCACCTTTCAGGGTTGGGATATCATTGGTTAGCTTCTTGCTTAATTGCCTAAGAATGTTTTTACCCACTAGTGTTTTCATGAACCAAACCTACTCAACAATATTAAAGGATTTAACCTTGGGCATTAGAAAAAGTGGATGAAGCAAAGGTGCATCATCACTTTGTATGTTTTGATGATGTTTATAATATAGCATTTTATTGCTGGTTAATGGTGTTCCACATCACAATGATCAAGATCAAATTTCCAAAGTTTTGATTGCCCTTGCTAGTACCTACAAAACACAAAATAGATAACAAAAAACTTCCATAATAGACAATAAACAAATCCAACAATTCTCAATACTAGCAATGAAAACAAAAACAAAATTTAAAAACATTACCTCAAAAATTGACCGAATTCATCTTCATGCAAAATTAAGTCAATATCATTAACATTCCTTAGCTCTTGGGCTCCACAAATAACAAATTGTAGAGTACAAAAATACCCAAAACGAAGGTTGACACCTTGAGGTGAGGCTACTTAACACTTTACTTAGCTCAACATGAACCTCTCCTTCAACAAAGAAAGGACATCTGATCGTGAAATGCCTCTCCCAAGGCTAACACCAATACATATGTTAATGGTTTCATTCATAGTTAATTTTAGTTTTCCAAAGGCGTTGTAAGTATGTATGTTGAATTTTAGACCCAACTTATTAGTCTCTACAATTATTGTGGCCTCTTTTGATCTTATAATTTTACCAAATGCTCAAAAGAGACTAGTTATCAACTATGCTGCAAGCAAGCCACAAAAATAATCATATTTATAAGACTTCATTCAAATAAAAAACTAACAAATGAAACAAACACAAGAGTAGAAAGAAAACCTAGTAGGGGGATAAAACTCCCCATTTTTCTTTGTAACTTGTAGCAAAAATTCTAAAAGATAATTGACAAATAGTTTTGGTTTATAAGCATGTAATACAATAATCAACGATGAAGTATCCAACTTCTTATACTTCCGCCATGCATTGAATGCATTGGTAGCCCAAATTTTGAAATTAATATTATGATGACATCCATTAGCCACATTCTCCAACTCTCAAGCATCCAGATCCTTGAAATGATGGTTGATTTTTTCATTATTGTCACCATTGACATAGAGATTCACTTCTTCATCAATAATATCTCCATAAGCATAAGGATTGAGGTAATCTTTTTGAACACGAGAGTCGAACAACCCTCTGACTACATGTAAAACATTTTGAGAAGGGTAATCATGTACATAATTAGCTGCCTTTCCAAAATCAACATCATTTACATTAGCAACAAGCAAACAATCTATAACATCCATGATTAACAATTATAACAACAACAAGTTAATACCATCGAATTACCACATATGAAAACAACAAATAATAACTAAAAAAAGAAGCATGAAATTGCTTTGAAAAGCAAAACAAAAACTAATGAAAGAAAGGTGTAGTCACAATCCAATGAGCTAAAAGGGCGTTAGATTGCAAAGAAAAACAATCAAAATTGGATAGATATTTATGTTTGGTATTTAAACCCATGGCAATCATGGCAAATTGTTGTTTTTTCATTCATATGAATGTCAAGGAATTCAAACTAAAAATCCATTTCATAAAATTTTAAGTTTAAGTTTTGATTTAGGACCTTTAAAAATGAATGACAATGCTTTGGATATGAATTCATTTTGCAAAGGACTATCAAAAGGACTCATATAATAAAACACATTTGATGGGAAAAAAATTTAAGAGGATAAAAACCTATTAATCACATTAAAAAAATATTCATCCTGTAAGATATGTGGAATTATAAAACTTTAAAAATTCAAAGAACTTTACAAAATTGACCAAAATTTTAGAATTTCAAAAGTCCTTTGCCACACATAAATGGGGTAAAATGTACATGATGTGTTAAGAAAAGTTTTAGTTTATTATACAAGAAAACATAAAAATGTAAAAAAAAAAAAATTGGTTATAACTTGAAATTATTATCAATTTTAAAGACAAAACACTTAATTTACAAAGAATCAGGACATTTTCAAAAATTCATATTTTTTCAAAAATGATGAATAAAAAAACATGTCATGTACTTGAACAACTATAAACATTTATTATAACAAGTTGTAAAAAAAATAGTTCCAAAATTCATTCATATGAAATTTTTCTTTTGGGAAAAAAAACATGAAATCCTTTTTTACAGAAATCCCATTAGCTCATTGTATCTTGTTTGCACCTAGAAGAACATTAAATGTTTCGACATTCGATCCGTGTAGTATTGATTCATTTTTAGAAATAGAGGGAGGAAAACAAGTAATGTGTACATTGGTGATTCATTCGTTACCTTTGTACCTTCATTTAATCTAAAGACTAACATATTACAACAACACAAAATTATGTTCGATCTTGATGTTTGCATTAGATGATCAATAACAATGCACTCCATAATGACCAACTACAACACAATAAACAAAAAAATTATACAAGCCATATAACAAAATAAAAATTCCAAATAACATAAACAAAAAGCCAAACAATTACAAATTGCCAATACCTAGAACATTACAACCAATAGAAGCATTAGAAACACATGGAAACAAAGCAAAGAAAGAAAAACAAACAAATGAACACAAAATGCAAAACGAAAAAAGAAAGGAAAAATGCCCATGAAAATGGTAGAACTCCATGTTTTAGTTGATATGAGAGAAAAATCCAGAAAACTTTGCAAGAAAAAACACCTTCAATGCGACAAAAACAACAAGAGCTTCACAAGAACAATGCTTTCAATGCCAAAAAAAAAAACAACAAAGTTTCATAATAGATAATAGAGACCCACTCCGATGCCACAGCAAAATCTATAGACCTTCAACCTAGCGCTTTTGACATGGCCTGACAACAAATGCTTCAAAACAAAAAAATTGGCACCATGAAAACATCTGAAGCTTCACTAATAGAAGCAATCGACAGGTGGCGCAAAAAGAGGCTTGTAGTGACCCAACCTTTGTTTTATAACATTACCAAAGCCTATCAATCATCCAAAATGGATTGCATTGTAATCGTCAATTGGTACAACCTAAATCTTGACCATTGAAACTAAGCTCATCACATCATTTGCTGTCTTAGGGTCTTAGGGTTTCTTGCATTAGATTTGAATTATAGATTTAAGTTGATGGGATCTCCACCGTAAGTGGTAGGATCCCAATATTCCAATTGTCAACATTAGGTTTCAACGAACATATCGCATCATAGCTATCCATATGGCTAGATGCATTTCCACCATAGGATGCTGGTTAGTGGGTCTTAGCCGCATGTTCAAGATCGGTGGATGTCCACTGTAGGATGATAAAGGGTTGAATCTCCACCATAAGTTTGATCAGCCACATATCCATTGTAGGTTGCTGGTTGGCAACATCCATCATACACGTTTAGCCTATGATGGGAAATTTAAAATAAAATAAAATGTAAACTTGCAATCGTTAGATTTAGAAAGATCTAACAGCCAATATCAATTCACATTGTTTTTAAAAAATATTTCAACTGTTGAATCGTAAATGGATCTGACCATTCGATTTCGAACAAAAAGAATCCTAGCCACTACTTTATCCAATTTATCTGACGGTGGAGATCTAAAGGTACCTTTTTTTCTGACTATCGCAACCGTTTACATTTCCAATCGTTGGATTAGAAATTTAACTAATTGTAGCCATTCAATCTAGGGTACAAAAAGCAAGCCTAGCTAAATTAGTCTATTTGTCCAATTACGAATGAAACCTGCTACATATCATCCACTTACTTTTCATCTAGTGTACCTTCATCTATGGTCTTTTATTTGTAGTCGTCAATTGTGAATGATCTACGCCATCGAATTTAGGGCTTCTGGGGGCTGCAATCTGGCATTATCTACATTGTTCATCTCTGGATTAAAGGATGAAATCCTAGCTGTCCATCCTCCCCTAAGTTCACCTCGTTCGTCTTTGTCCATCTCTTCGCTCGCCTTGTGCGGGAGCTCTGTCGGAATTTTGCGCATTGTCGTCTGACGTTTGTTTCGCACTCATGATTTTCAATGGGGGCAGAAAGATTTGATGATCTATTTGTTAGTAAAAATTAATGTATGTATGTTCTTGATGATACAACTTCTGTAATACGTCAACTATTTTTGGTGATATGTTTTCGCGTTCTTGTCCTGTAGCAGATTTGTAGAATTTTTTTTTGCATTTTGTTTTGCTGTGCACGTGTTAGGAGAGCCTCTTCGAGTGCAATGAAGGTTTTGGTTGCAGTCCAAAGGTGCGAATACCCAGCCAATGGCTTTTTAAGGAGTTACTACGTATTCATTTTCCTATGAGAAAATGTCTCGTCTTCTCGTTGTGTTGGATAAAAACAAATCCCAGGGAACTCGAATTTGACTTAGACGAATATCTTTGTGACATTCTCCATTCTTAATATTTATGCACGCACAATTAGTTGCTTTCGTTTTGTTAATTACACTGCAGTTGCAAAACAACTTGAGAGATGTTCTTTTGGGCTTGGAGTTGTTTATGTCCTAGTCAATTTATAACTTGGATTGTGGGATCAGTTGTTTTAGTTCTGCAGCAGGCTAGCATACAGGAATCGAGATCATTGATGTTAGGGAGCCATCATAGGTGTACTATTAGTGATGAAATTTATACTACAGTGGCTTTTCCCAACGAAATTTTTAGTGTTGTCAATTTTGTACTGCAGGTTTGTAGATTAAGATGCAATGCTCAAGAATCTGAGCTTAATTGTAGTCGTGGCATGTGTATGATCCAGTCAATGAATGCTTATTATCACATAAGTCAACAAGACAGACCTGCAGATTTGCTTTTGTAGTTAACCAAGGAATAAGTCAAAGAAAATTCGACAAGGCTTGTTCTCTTAATATGCACATCAAAAAAATCTTGTTTGAAAATGGCTTTCAACTTTGAATATGCAGATCTACCGTTGATTCTTGTGTTTTCTTGTTGCGTCGTGACTGTGAATTTTGGAAAGAATTTTTTTGGCAGTTTCTTTACGTTGGGTAACGGCCTCGGACGAGGGCATTACCAGAATGCGGGTCCTGCGCTCGGCATTCTGGTAATTCAAAGCCGATCGCCGAGCGCGGGACCCTTATTCTGGTAATGCCCTCGTCCTCGGGCGTTACTCTATACGTTCGTTCTTGTGCTCGCGCTGGCCCCGTGAGTTCTCCTCGCCCCCATCGCTTCCAATTCGCAGCGTATTGCCCTCCCTTTGCAATTGTAGTGCAGGCAGGATGATTGGCGTGGCGGGGGAGTGGGTTTGGAATCCAGGGACGCATTGCGAGGCCGAGAAGATGACTTATTATCCAGTCCAAGTCATAGAAATGGAAGCCTCTTGGGAGTCTTGTGAATTTAGAGCTGATGGAATGGAGGGAGGAGGAGGAGGAGGAGGAGGAGGCCGTGGTATGATGGCTGGGGTCGGGGGAGGATCGCTTCCTCCACGGAAACGTCTGCTGGCGCGGTTGCGGCAGAATGGCTGGCGGTCTTCGTCGCCTCTGCTAGTCTCCTCCCCTGGGGTCGAGGAGGTAGTTTTTCCACAAGGATTCGGCCGATAGGTTGTCGGTTTGGACGATGATGAGGAGGGTGGGATGGTTGCGGCAGTTGGCGCTACGGTTCGTGCTGAGCAAGAAGAAGAAGAAGAAGAAGAAGAGGCGCGTACCGGTTGTGCTGTTGTGGAGAGCAGCAGCAGTAGCGGCGGAATGCGGAGAATCAAGCGTGGGACCGTCTACTTACGATTTTGCTAGTCTTGTGCCCTTCTTTACAACAAGAGTATGTTTTGCCCTCATTGCCTTGTTATGTATCATGATGCGAATTTGTTAGGGAATCCGAGCCTGTGGTTGTTGTGTTGCCGCTGCGGAAGATCTTGTGCATGCAGATTGCGAATACAAGCAGCACACTGCTGCTGCTGCTGCTGCTGCTGCTGCAGGGACTGATGCCTCGTCGTACGTCTGCCCTGATTGTGTGAGCACTGCCAGACAGCACAAGGAGGCTTCCAATGGCTTATCAGGCAGTAGAAGCAAGGTGCGTCCTGGTGGCATCATAGGAGTGAATTGCAACTCTCGAATGTCACGAGAGCGGCTTCAGCTTGATGATAGAGACCAGGCAGATCCATCCAAGTCAGAGAAGGAGAGGCAGCTACAGGGTCGAGGTGGCGGCGCAGCTGCATCACCTAAGTCAAAGAACCTCATTATCATAAGGCAACATCACAAGGGATGCCAGTAACTCCACACGATGCAGGAGCAGCAGCAAAATTTGCTGCAGCACAGGCTGTTAAGGTGGCTCTGGCAGCTAAAGAAAATGCTGCTGCCAAAGCTAGTATAGCAGTGAAGGCTGCAGCAGCAGCAAAAGGATCACTGGAAGCAGCTGCTTATGCAGCTATGGCTCACGCCCGGGCTGAACTTCAGAGGAAACATGCAAATTCAGAACCTGGATTAGTAGAAAGTTCATCAAAGCTGCAGCTTGTTGTACCCCCAGAGATCCGAAAAGAGAAGATGTTGGAGAAGACTCATGAAGATAGAGAAAGAAGAGAAGCAAGCAGGAGATGGTGGAGCAACATCTTTGGATGATGAAGAGTTGGCCCGGCAACTGCACAGAACCATCTCTCAAAGAATTTCTTGTAGTCTTACTCCTCTGCAAAGGAAGTCCTCAGTCAAACCAGAGACCCCACCCTGTGGGTTTAGTAACAGCAGTGGAATTGCAGTTAGGGCTTGGCCTCGACACAGTCAGACATCTCCAACTGAGCCTTTGTCACAACTAAGCCACAGCAGACAAGGCGTCGCTCAGTGCCTCACAAGGACTCCAAGTGCTTTGACTCCAGGGTTCCAAGGCATGAGGTGAAAAGGACTAATGAGGTTGGTCAGTTTGCAGACCAGCAGGCAGATGCTTTTGATGATTCAAGTCCAGAACTTCCTTCTAAGCCTAGTGATCCCCACACTTCAGAGGAAGTGCCCTCTATGATAAAAGCAGAAGTTGTAACATCTCCTGCAATCTGAGGTTCATTGATAGCAGCAGAATCTGAAATGTAGATCTTCCATTTGATGCCATGGTTGAAGCTGATGTTGGAGTTTCACATCCCATTTCTGATATCCATGACAGAAAACCTGATTTTCTTCAGGAGATTCTTGAGGCTGCTGTGCTTGCAGACTCTGCAATGTGTTTAGAGGAAGGAGCCAATGCAAATGTTCCTGAAGAGGCACATAGGTCAGAATGTAATGGAGATTCTGGACAACCTGAAGGGCACAGAGTTCGCTCTAATTTGCTTGCAGAGGCAAATGAAAACAAATCCACTAGTGATACTATAGTTTTGGATAAGGTGCCATCTGCAGTTACATGGGTTGTCAGAATTCCAGCAGAGAAACTGTGCTTTGAGCACTGGCTGGTAATGAGATGACACCATAAAGCAGAGTTTGGTGTTTGATAGCTTTATCACTTTTGTAGATCTGTAGTGTGGTGTTCTGTTTACTTTGTGGGTATGGTAGACAATGTGCTGCTGCGATGTCTTTCAAGTTACATCAGGACAGAGTCTTCCCATTGCTTCCAGAAACACAACAGAATCTCAGGATGCAGATTTTGTACAATCATTTGCCCAAATCTGGGCAGATCTTATGTACTTATCTACACCTTCTGTCTGGAGCTGATGAAGTGAGTCAGGAGTCATGGCAGCTAGTCACAGCTATTCATGATGAAGATGATTGTCTGATACTTTGTGAAAGACTCATAAGGTTATGACCACTCTAAATTCTTGTTGTATTAGTTTTGGTTTTGTCCAGAACTGACACAAAGGTCACCTTCAAACTGCTATTGTGGAGTTTTTCTGGAATGTTACAGATATGGAGTTTTCCTGGGCCATGTTTGGCTAGGTTAGATTAGATTGTATGATTAGGAACATGTGAAGGTATCTAGGCACATTGCTTTGGGCCAGAAGGGTAGTGAAGGTCAAAAGCTCTAGCTCTGAGCGAAGCAAGACAATTTGAACATCTTATCCATGGAATTGGTTTCTGAGCACACAACCTTACTACAGGTCTGGACACTGATTGCAGACAGTCAACATACTGAATTGACCAGATCTTCTAATCAATTGAAGGGCTTTTGACTTGTCTGTATGCTCCAGATCAAGATGAGTCTGCAAGAAGAAACCTTCTGAGGTCTTGGATTGGCCCACCTCTGATTTCAGAATATTAATACTGTGATTGTACAGACCCCTCCTCCCTAGTGAGGGCGAACAAAACAGGTGCACATCCATTGATCAGACATCCAAGATTTGGCTGGAAATCTGGTGCCCAAACCAGCAAATCATGAAGTTCAGAATGACTCCTGAGAAAGCATACACGCAAGATGAATTGGAAAGAATGCCTTGAGTGTTAATTGTAGAGCACTGCTGTCTTCAGCAGTTTGAAGTTTGTAGTGAGATGGTTATTGAAGGCTCTAGTCATCTCTATGCCTGCAGTTCACCAGCCACTGAAGTATTCTAACTATCAACGTCTTTGGCATACACCCTCAACCTCTGTGTGGTTAACCCATCTCTCTGCTTTCTGTTTCTCAACTCACCTCATGCTCTGTCATGTTTCTTGTGGCTCATTTGAGCTGTTGAGAACTGCTTGTTATGGTGCAACAGCAATTATCTGTTTATGAGTCATTTATCAAGAGTTGAGATAGGTAACTAAGATTTGGTGATTGATTTGTTAGCCCAATCTGTTTTCTGGCAATCATCCTCAGTTTCAGGCTGAGCTTGGTATTCGGGTGGTCATGAATTAGAGGGGCTGGAGTTTTGAAGGAGCAGATCTGGTTCCAAACTTCTTCCTGTTATGGTCGGTTTATTATATTCATGTGGTTGTTGAGATTTCTGTTTCATGTTTTCCAGTAGGTTCATAGGACATTTCTATATCTATTGGGGTCTTTAGAAAGTTTGTATTGAAATTGAGCCAGTACTTTCTGGATTTTGCATCATGGTAGCACCCTAGCAGAGAAGATTGGGGTATGATGATGAGCTTGGCCTAACAAGCAGTTACTCCCAGGATAAGTGAATTTAATTCTTCCTCAAGAAAATTGAAACCCCATAAATATATCTTGTCTGTTTCCAAACCAGGGCTCTCTTTGGTTGTCTTTGATTTTGGAGTCATTGATCAAGTCAGTCTTCTTGAAATTTGGATAATGATTGATAACAGTGTTATGTCTCTGCTAGATTGGATTTTATTCTACTTCTGGAAGTTCTTAAAAGGCTTGGACTGTACTATTTCTTGGAAACTTGTTTTCTAATCATTCCATGCAGAACTGTGAAACAACTTGTTGGATTGTACAAGGTATCAATACAACAGAAGAGGTACATCTGGAAGTTCATTAGAACACTTGGTTATTAGAACACTTGGTTGTTCGTATAGGGCAATTATCTTGTAGTCATAAGCAATGACCTGCTATATGGATTGGCATCAGTTTTTCGTACAATGACTGGGATTAGCTGTGCTCAATAAAGATGTGTTGTAACTTGATCCATGCTTAGAAAGTAGACTTGTTGCATGCCATCAACCCATAAGCCCTTAGCTTGCTTTGGGTTTTCAGAGGTGATTGCTCAGATGGAATTTTGTAGTAGGTGGTGGGATGGAGGGATGAACATGCTTTGAACTTTTATGCCCACTTGAAGTGCATAATCAACCCTCTGGATTTACCTCTGTGATCACTAACATGTACCTACATGCATCACTCTCACCTCTTTTATTGTGATCAGTCTTGTTGATACAATTCCTTCGGATTGCACCTGGAACAGAAACCACTGAAAGTTTTGTTATTTTTGCCTCCATGGTCTCCGACCTTTTTAGCAAGCTTAACAAACCATTTTAACTATTTGAGCTCTCCATGAATGGACTCTCCATTTTATTGTAATTTTCCTGATACAATGAGAATAATTCCAATGGGCTTGGGGTTACAGAATTCTTTGCTTTTCCTATTAGATCCCCACAATATTGCCCCTGGCATTGCCTAGTAAAAACTGAGTGACACAAGTTTGGGAGTTAAAAGGTTTATTTGAACTTTTTGAAATTTTAAACCACTTATACTATTGAAAATTTCTAACTTTCTTACTCACCATTTGAATTACTTTAAGCAGATATGGTAGCTCAGAGCATCTCCTACACACCCCTTTTTTGGCTTCTATTAGTGTTAATCATTCCCTCATAGCTACCCATAACCATGAAAAAATGAACAATTTGAAGTGAGAGACTATTTAAATGTCACCACCAGGGCCAATCATTGTGGTTGCCCAATAAAAGTACATGCATTTTCTTTAACTGGCCCTCTTGAAGGGCGCTGTATTGTGGGCATGTTTACTGGCCCAAAGCAACTTCCAGACCAGTTGACTGCTGTAATTCATTTAACACATTAGTGTACAGGCCATATTGCTCCTGTGTGCAGACATGCTGTGAGTATGTAGTACACACGATCACTACAATCTCCATGAGTTGGTCTTTAGATTAATCCTTAACATCCATGTGAACAAATCCTAAGCAGTTAAAACATTGCTGTAAACTGATTGATGGCCCTATACTAAGCATTTCCCCTTGTCTGTCCACAAAAGAGTCTTACAACAATTTCAGAATCTAACAACCATGGAAAATTTGATCTTCTCACATGGGTTTCAAACCCAATCTCTTCCAACGAAAAGGCTTTTCTTCTTCTTGTTGTGCTTTCTTGTAACAAAATTCAGTAGGTAAATTTCATCATTTAAACAAGATTAATTAATCTGTGATCAGCAGCTATAATTCAATGGTTACCAAGCATGATAAAAACCCTAAATTTCAGATTTTCCAAACAGAACACATCTGAAAATCGACCGTTGTGAGCTTGTTCACTCATGTCTAAAGACAGGTATGGATGGAACATTGTTGTGTGACTATAAAGTCCAAACACAACTTCCCCAACAACCAAAAGACAACTTTTCTAAGCTTCTTTCAATACGCAAATTAACTTCAAATGTGCAAGCTTGGTGAACATGATGTTTTAAGGTTGAGTTTGATTAAATGAGATCCAAATAGGTAAGTCCCAAAGAAAAAAACAGAAAACTAGTATTCTAAGAATCTGATTGCCAGGGAAGATTTTTTTCTTGTTTTTTCGCCCCCCGCTCTCCCTCCCGTTCTAGTCTGGCCAATTCCTATACCAGCCCGCCCATGCGGAAGCGAGTCCGCTCAGGCCAAGGGTTATGGCGTGGTTAACGAAAGGATTTGGTTCTACATCAGCCAAAGCGATGAAGAAGTCGGCAAGATTGGCGATGATCGCCATCACACTCATGACTCTTTGCAAGCGGATAACAGCGATTTGCGCTTTTACTTGTTTCATGCGTTCTGTAACTGACAGTACTCCTCCTGCAACCTTTTTCTTCTTCTCCTCCTCCAATAGCTGTGCAAGTTCTTGTGTGCACTTTTTCTCAGCCTCTAACCCCCGGCTGATTAGTATAAACTCTGCTGTATTGAAGAAGATGTAGCCGAAAGCTTCACCGAAGGCAGAAATGTAGCAGAATCTTTTGGCAAGATGAGAGTCAAGAACGCCTACCTTTGCCAGCCACACGAAATGGTCGAAGAACCAGTACACCATTTCCCCTCCGTTCCCGAGAATGGCGAGTATCTGAAGCTTCCTATCAGGGTAAGTCGTCGTGCGGAGGGCGTTGTAGCCGGTGAGAAATCTTCCTGTGCGGAAGGCTTTTCTGCTCAATCCAGAAGCTATTTCTAGTTTCTTGAATCGATTAGCCAACGCGGGATGAGTCTCTTGAAGATGGTAATGACAAAGCTTACCGACGTACTGGAAGGTCTTGACCAGCTTGTCGATGCCGTCCCGCTTCGCGAGAAATAGGACCAGCCTGTCCAGAGCGTCCTTCTTCCTTGCCATACTGAACCCCGGTCGAACTCTAGTGGACTTGGCTATCTAGGCAAACGTTCACAAGAACGTTTCTCTTACAACAGCACAATTGGACGCTCTTGCAGCTGATTCACAATTTGCTCCTGTGATGCGTGCGAGCTTACAGTCCTGGAGACCCGAGACACGCGTGCAGGCCTGTACTTGAATTTGGCCGAGAAGCTTGCCATGAGCGCGGCGGGGAACTTTCTCTCTTTGCCGATGTACTCATCTCCATTGATCATTCACCGAGTCGAGACTCGAGAGCTAATATACGGTTCCACATAAGTGCTCTGGACCTTCACTGGTTCAAAAATCACAAACCTGCACAATCTTCAAAGTCTTATCTCCACCTCATTTGTGAAAAATTCTCATGGCACGCACTCAAAAGAAACAAAAAGAAAGGTAAGCTCAAGTGAAACTCCTGCAAAATAACAAACTAGACTTACAAATTCAGGAACGGTGCACACGTACTGAAATTCAACAGAAAAGATTCTTTCAAATTCGATAACAAATCACGATCCTATACAAGCATGGAAACTACACTCAGATGCAACCGCAAGAACGCCTCCGAAAATTAGAAGTGAAAAAACGGGCTACAAACATCTCCGAACTACACGAAATTCGAATCTAGACGTACTAGAAACATGAAAGCACGGCAAATTGAGAGGCTAGAAAAAAAAAAAAGGAAAATTACAACATGCTCTCGTACTCTCTCTTAAAGCAAAACTTGAAATTCGAAAAAGGAATTAGACGCACGGAAGTCTCTGTCGACACAAGAACATTGTCTCACCTCAGGCGCCGAAGAGAATCGACAAACGTGACTTTGTCGAAGAGCAGCCGTTTGTTAGCATCCGTTTTCTTTGCAGCATAATCCGAAGCTTCAAAACCGGAGATCAATCGAACACCGATTCCACGCACTCAGCTGTACTGTGCTGCTCGCGAGGTGGAATCCACAGAGCTTCAAAATGCGTCGATTTGCAGCGAGAGAAAAAGCGAGGGGGGTAATGTGTGACCACCGCAAAACTGCTCTATCCAAAACTGCGGTCCATTTGCCCCCTCGCTTTCGCATCTCACTGACATCCGCAAACTAAGTATCAATTGTTCCTTCGTTGGCCACTTTCTCTCTGAGGTTGAGATAATTTCCTTGATTTCTTTGTTACTTAATTGTCTCCTTGATAATGAAAACATTTTGCCAGCAAATGAAGATAGTTGAATTCTATTCTTATTAATCATGCAATAATGCAAGCCTTAAAATTGTTGAGTTTAATGTATTGGGTTTACTGCTTCTTTCCTGAAATTTTTTGTTGTTTTTCCACACAAAAAATTGGGAAAACTTTGTAAATTTGACTACTTTTGCTATTTTGGGCAAACTATCACGTTTTTTGAACAAAAAACCCTAATTGGGTTGTCTTTCAAATTGTGTAAAATGATATCGTAAGGTATTTCCATTTTTCACTCATATAGTATAGACTTATCGACATCTTAGCGGATATCTGTCTACCTATTAGAGGCAAGAGCATCCCCAATAGCAGCAGTAAATTGGCCTTCATAGTGCTTTCTGGGTGAAGAGTTACAGAAGAACACTCTGAATCTTAGTTGGGCTGGTAAAAATACACATGTTCACAACGCCCTGCACAAGAACCTGTGGCAGCAAATAACTCTCTCTCAGCAATAAATGACTATTTCTCATTCGCCAACTACAATGATTGGCCCAGGTGCTGAGATTTAGACATAGTGTCCCACTTGGTACAGTCTATCTTTTTAGGTTCATGGGTGGGGATGGGGGAGAAACTAACCAGTGCACTCTTGAGCATCTCTGTCCACACCCATATCAGTGTTTACAACTTCCAATATACACTGTTCATTATTCCTCCATCCCCACCCATAAACATGAAAAATTGGACAGTATAAGATGAAGAGACTATTCAAATGTAACCAGCAGGGCCAATCATTCTGGCTGGCCAATCAAATCCAGTCATTTCCTCTAGACCCCTCCTTGAATGGCACCATGCTCAAAATGAGTTTCCTGCAACCTATTTGAAGTTTGCAGTTCATTCAAATTAGTGTGTACAGGTCATTTTCCTGCTGTAGGTGGAAATGTCTTAGCTTTTAGATGATACTGACATCTAGGAGCATGATTTCTACAAGAAAAGAGGAGATCTAAAGCCTATACCAGCAGTTGTTGGATTTCAAAGTTTTGATTTGCAGCTTAATTGCTAGCACAATCATCAATGCAAGTGTTATGACATGTTTTCAGGTAATTTCCAAACACTGACCTCCAAGATGAGAACTTCTCAAATACAAAGGTGAAACTGACCCTTGACTTACAGATCTAAGAAAAACACGTTGAGTTTGCAAATCATTTGATTGATAAGAGAGCACCACATTTAGGCATGCACAGTTTAGAACTCAGTTCATATTTGCTGCATTCTATGAAATTTCTGTACTGAAAGGAACTAGAGGAACACCACCCAACAGCAATGCACTCACTTGGATTGTACCAAAAGAAAAATAGGTTTTGCAGTGTTATGAGACTTCGTGCTTTTCACAAGTAGATTTTCTAGAGTACTCGTTCAGAAAATAGCCTTTGCACAAAACACAAATGTTGAAACCTAAGAGCAGCCTGTGACAACAAGCCCTAACTACCTGACAGCGACAGGCTTTTAAAGAGAAAATCTCCTTGCTTACACAAAGAGTATTCAAGAACAAAAGACAATTAGTATAAATAATGGTGACTTTAATACAAAAAAGAAGAGGAAACAGAACTTCAAAAATGTGAGTGAAGGGAATCCATGTGAAAGCATGGAAGATGCCCAAAGGTCTGTATAAGCAGAGACACATGATAAGATTTATTGTACACAATATGTCACACACCCTAGTTAGTGAGTGATAAAAAATCTTGCAGTACTTACAGCACTACAGAAACTAAATGTAAGTGAAAGTGACCTTATCTTGGCAGCATGTGTTTAAAGCCTTCTATGATGTTGCTATTGATGTTGTTCATCTTGTTCAAACCTGATAAAACGACCAGAAACCACCAATGTCTTAGTGCATACAACACAACAGACAGAGCAGTCACTGAAAATAGGAGCACCAAAGAGGGGGGTTTTCTTTTCTAGGTTCTCTTGGAACAGTTTAGGATTACAAACAATGGTCAAGTGGACTATAATCTGTACTTATAGACATTTTGGTCAAGGATGTGTATGACTTCAATCAAACCCTAAAATAGGGTTTAAGAAAGGAGTTGAATGGTCTAAAGCCATACTTGCTGAGATTGAAAATTTTGCATAACCCAGGCTAAGAATCCATGACATGCACAGAGCTTCAATTATGAGACCATTACATAGGCAGGGCTGTAAGTATATATCACTATTGCAAATGATTTGAGGGCTTATGGTCAGTTGGATTAGGGTTATGAAGGACTTGGACCTGATTTGGTCACAAATGTCATCCACCTGGTGCATTTGCAACAGCTGTAGTTCACATGGATATTTGTGCAGCAGATCAAAAGGAAGCCATACTAGCTCCTGTTGCTGAAGCTTGACTTACAGCAGGAAGTCCCTTCAGCCTGTTCTGGGGCCAGGTTGTGATTGCATCTTCATGGGATTGAACTGCATGTGGGAAGCTTCCACTTGAGCCTGCATCATTGTACACAAGGCCTGCTTGCAGATCACAAGCTTCAGTCACAAACCTTGGAACTGCTCCACCTGCCAAGGACAGACTTTGAATTTACTTGCAACCTAGCCTTGGATCTCTACCATTTGCAACTGTCTCCTCCACATCTCCCATTTGCATTGCATCTCCCTCCTTCCCAACAAGCATATGCTGATACGTAGCCTCAGAAACTCCTCTGCAATCTGAAATTGCAAAGGCCACATCTTGAGTTCCCTCATGGCCTGGCACTGAATCTTTACCATCCACAGCTTTGCTTTCCTCCACACCTGCTTCAACCACTACCTCTTCACTCCCTGACTTATTCTCTAAGCTTGCTTCCACCATTACCTCTTCAGGTTCACCACACACAGTCTCAGAACCAGCTTTTGAGACTTCTTCAGGAGCAATCCTAGTGGACACATCTGTCAGCATGATTTCAGATTTTCCAGAATCTTTCAAAGAAGTTTCTGCATCATCTGCATGCACAACTTCAGCTGCTCCAGAATCTTTGATAGTCATCTTTGCAGGATCTGCATAGACAACTTCAGCTGCTCCAATATCTTCCACCACTACCTCTTCAGGGCCAACACACAGTCTCAAAACCAGCTTCTCAAACTTGTATAGGTGTAATCCTAGAAGGCACATCTGTCTGCATAAATGATGATGATCTCAAGTTCTTCTTCCCATAGAACCACATGCTCTTCCTCATGAACAAATGGAAGTTTCTATTATGGCTAGTCTTTCACATATTTTTTTCTTCAACAAAACAATACTCGACACTAGTTAGTATGTGGACTTTAGAAGCACATATTTATCAAAATATGCCTTCCTCCCTCAAGAAGTTGTAGTTTTGGCTATTTCTTTTAACCACATTTTTTTTTGTCCTCAAGAAATCAATATAGCTAGAATGTGGATGTACTTTTCAACAAATGGAGGAGCAATGTGTGTGGGTCTATCTTTCACTGCAAGTCATGTTGGTGGTTTGATATGGCAAAGCCTCCTTTTGGTCCTATCTATTTGTCTTCTGAGATTCCATTATGAGGAGTTTTGAAAAATAATTTAGCCAAAAAGAAAGAGACAAAGTAGCAAGGTCTTTTGAGGACATCAGTTAGTTAGTTCATTTTTCAGACACAATTCAAGGTGAATTTCTAACTATAGGTAGTTGGAGTTTACATGAAATGAAAGATCCAGAGGTCAGCCACATTTTAGGAGTGATTGTAACAATATCTTCAACTACCTTGTGGCAATTGATATAAGTTTTTTTGGGATTTATAATACTTAATTAAAATCTTATAATAATATATTTTGTCAAGAATTGAATTGTGTTTGTTTTTTGGATATTTTTTCTTTGAGTTGATTAAATTGTGGTGAAAATTATTACATTATTTTTAAATGTGTGACACAATTGGGTTTTCAATTTTTAATTTTTTTCCTGTTTTGTAATTTGCATGATTGGGCATAAGTATGTCAAAATGGATGGGGGGTGACCAAAAAGGAAATCGTGAGTGGCTTAAAAAAAATCTTGAGCTATTGATTATTTTTTATTTAAATTCATAAGGTGGTATTCAAAGCTCGTTTATGGGAATTGATATCATCTAGTTGTTTCATACTAATTTTTATGATGTCAATTTATCAATCAAGTTGGCAAATTTCTTAGAAATGTTTTTTTTGTGCCTTTGGATGATTTGATGCCACATCTCAAGCCCAATGTACAACAAACTTTTACCAGGTTTCAAAGTCACTTAAATACTTCAAATGTTAAAGAAAGTTTAAAATACCAATCCATCATCAACCCATGTTTTTTAAGTCAAGTTGTTTGGAGTCCTTATGAAAACATTGAGCGAAGTCTTGTCTAATGTGACATGGGTTGCAACAAAGGCTCAATTGGAGATGTATAATTACATTGGGGCCAAGCCCTAACTGCTACATCAGCACTATTACATGGGGTTTTTGGTTTGATTAAGGGTTTCCTTTGCACCGGAGTGAGACTATGAGAAATTTAAAAAGAGCTGTTGATGATTGATGATTCTGTGCAGTTGTCGAACCAACTTTTCATCATCCAAAGATGCTGCTCCAAAATGACCAGCTGGCTTCTTTTCTTTCTCCACCTTCACATTAGTTCTCCACACCATCTTCTCCTTTTGGCTCTCACTTTGGAGAACTTTCTGCCAATTTATATTTTAAACTTGTAGTCTTCCTCTGAAGTTTAACCTTGGCATGAACCCCAGCCCTAGCTGCACATGCAGTTGCTTCCAGAACCACTTTTGCTACTGTTGTCGCCTTCACTGTTGCACTAGCTTTGGTAGAGGTATTTTCTTTAGCTACCACCTTAAAAGCCTGTGCTTCAGTAGATTTGGCTATTGTGGTTGCATCATGTGAAGACACTAGGACCAACATTCCTTTTGATATTTTTCTTACTAGAACAAGGTTTTGTAATTCACATGTGCAACATGCACCCCTACACGGCATATTTGCCTCTCTCGTTTTAATTTGGATGGATCTGCATGGTCTATCTCCCTACACTTAGGCCGCTTTTGTGACATTCGTGCTTTTTCATAAGAGGGGCTAGACCACCCAGTGGCCATAGTTGTTGAAGCTGCAAAAACTCTAATCTCCATTTTGCAATAAACTCCCATAGTGCTAGAAGACACCTTACTTCTAATACTTGATAAGCCATTTGAAGCCTCCTTGTGCAAACTAGCCATGGTCACACAATCAGGGTAGAGATACGAAGAGGCATCAATTTTGGCAATTGGGGTCTACTTCTTTTCACTCTCTGCATGCATAGAGCATCCACAGAAACAACACAACAGCCACCATGTTGGATCCCCCTTGCAAACTTGCGTCATGATACATAGCAAGGCAATGAAGGCAAAACATACTCTTATTGTAAAGTAGGACACAGACTTGCACGGTCATAAATAGATAGCCCCATGCTTGATTCTCTGCAATTCACTATTGCTTTTCATGCTATGACACCCAATGCACCCCTCTTCTTGATTAGCTCCAACCATGCGATCCTTCCGCTCCCCATCAGCAGTAGACATTCCTTCCTTGCCTACCCCATGGGTAAATCCCTCAGTCCCAAGGGAAACCACCATCCCAGGCAAAGAAAATACCCAACCATTCTGCTGCAATCCTGCTAGCAAGTATTTTCATGGAGGAAATGAGTCTCCCCCAACTCCACCCATGATGCTGCGACCTCCCTCACACCATTAGCTCTACATTCAGAAAACTCCCAAGAGGCTTCCATCTCCACCATAGTTGCCTCCACATGATTCATACATACACTAAAGCCTCATAACCCTAAGCCAAGCCAAGCTTTCTTGCTCATAACCCTAGCCAAGCTTTCTTACTCATAACCCTATCCAAGCTTTCTTCCTCATAACCCTAAGCCAAGCTTTCATCCTCATAACCCTAGCCAAGCTTCCTTCTTCATAAACCTAGCCGAGCTTTCTTCCTCATAACCCTAGCCAAGCTTTCTTCCTCAAAACCCTAAGCCAAGATTTCTTCCTCAAAACCCTAAACCAAGCTTTCTTTCTTCCTTTTGGAAGAGAGAATCCCTCTTCCCGTCGTGATGCTTCATATTATACTCCTCTCAAAATTGCTACCTTGGATTCCCCACTCGCACAACCTGCACGCCAATTCTACTGCCATGCACTACAATTGCACGCACGCCAATTGCGAGGGGCATGCCTTACGAAATTGGAAGCGTTCGCAGGCGTCACGCTGCCAGCAAAGAGCGCAAGACAGAGCGAAGAAGAAAAGGACGCCCAGCCAATGCTAGCTCTCTCTCTCTCTCTCTCTCTCTTCTGTTTGCAGCACTTGGAAAGAAATAAGACCAAAACGAACAAAAAACTCCTGCCTACGTAGGTAGTAGGCCCACCATTTCATAGGTAGGTGATCTACACCTACTAGGTACAAGCCTGCCTACTCAGTTTTGCTTCTCTCAATTTTAGGTAGTGTTTTTTTTTCGTCATGAGTAGTTCTACAAAATCCCCTCTTTAAATTAAAAGCCTTTACATGCAACCAGCAACCAAAATTACTTTTCGTAAAATTTTGCAAACACAGATCCAAATTTTTCATAACAAAGATTTGGAATAATTCGCCATATTTATACTTTTGTTTGGCTTGAATAGCCAAGATTCTATCTCAGACTGAAACAAGTACCCAAAAAAATTCCTGAATTACCTTACCCTAAGGTCAGTTTTGTCATTAAATAATCCTCAAAATAGTGAAATGAAATTTTGTGAAAATATGAAGTAGGCATGTTGAAAATCATCATAATTATCATAGGCTGCATTCTGAATAATTTCACTATCCCAATACCATAGTAGATGATGGAAAAATATGTAATTTCAAAATTTTAAAATCGGATTTGTTTTTAGAAAAATAAAAAAATTGTTTTATCAATGTGGAAACCGACCCTAGGCTAAGGTAAAACACCTTTCTCTGAGGGCATTACCTGACATTTTGTTCTGAAATGTTTGTTGATACAAATCGATTGGTAGGGGAGGTGGTTGCTTTACACTCAGTAAGGCCCTTGGATAAGGGCATAACCATAGTGCAAGCACCACCTCAGCTGCCACCTTGGGAGATACCCTTATTCCTCTGGTGATACCCTCAAACTCAGGCCTCACATACCTTGAAATGCTCCACCTCCTGCGGGGTAAAATTTCCATTGAATCCATAAGGTGCCCTGCAAATCCACTAGGAAAATTCTGTGGTTGCTTTACACTACAGGTAACAGGAGGCATCATTTGGAGGCCTCTAGTATGCAGGGTGTTTTTTTTCAATACTGTGATGTAACTGAAGTGGCAATCATCCATAAGATGATTTAGCCAGATTTGGTTAAAGACTAGACATGAAAGTAGAAGAAAAAACAGAATCTTTTTATATTCTTGGCTACTGGCTTGAACTTATCATAAAAATCTGGCGATCTGGAAACTTTTATTTTTCAAAATCTGACGAATTTCGGCCATTTTCTCCACGGAAAATCCTTTGAATAGGTCAAAATCATATTTTTCAGGTTGAAATTTCGCCAAAAGAAACCCAACACTGCTTGTAGGTGTAAGAGGTGTCTTCTCCAAACTTGTAATAATCTACCTAGGTTTAGGCTACTTTATGTGTAGGGCAGGTTGGGACATTCTTACACCCGCAAGACAAAGCATTTGCAGAAATTTTCTTATCCAAGAGTGTAACTATTGGCAAACAATATGAAATGAATAATGGTGCTCCTAGGAACATCATCAGGATCTATGCAAACATTGCAAGTGAAAGTTGAAAATCATAGGAGACATAAAGGAAACATGACAGGAACATGATAAGCAGAATATTTGGGGAAATTGTATTTATTGCCAAAATGTCTTAAATAGATTGAACATCACAAAATACATGCATGAAACCTAACTGAATACTTGGATTTAATGGAATATCATTGGAAATTTGGGTGCACATATTTAGGTTTAATGAGAAATTGGAATATGCAAGATTTAAAAATACATTGGGCAACACAACCCCTTCAATTTCCCTCATCTAAAAGACTATTTGTCAGCAATCATGTTGTAAAATGCAAATATTAATGAGTTATATTGATATTAAATATAATGTAAATATTGATAAACTTTATGCTTTTAAAAACTGGAGGCTGAATTCATGCTCATCCATTTAACTTATTTTATAGGTTGAACATTCAACCCTATTAAAGACCAAAGTAATTGCTTTAACTTTGTAATATGACCAATTTTACCCCTCAATCAATCAACAATATATTACAACGTTTGTGATATATTTGGGTTAAGATATTTTTCACGTCATATTCTTTCTTTCTTTCTTTCTTTTAATTTAACGTCAATACCCGGACCAAAGAGATCCATTTGACAACAATTACCTAGTTGGTTTGAGCAAAACACTCCTGTTGTCTAGGCAAGAAACTAAGTACAAAGCTACCGCTTTCTGATTAGCCGATTGCATCAAATCAAGCAGTAAGCTGCACGGAGTCAACTGTTTCCCTAATTGTTGACCAAACTTGCGCCGAATGTCATGGTGAGTTGGGCACACTAACAACATGTGGTTTTCATCCTCAACAACTCCGAGGGGACATAGGCGACAAACCCTATCTCTTCTCAGTACCCTCTCAGGCTTTGCATGCCTGCCACACTCTACCTCCAAACAATGGTTGGAACATCTGAACCTTGACAAAGATTGCCTAAGCTGGACATTTGTGATCGCTTGCAAATAACTCTGGTGTGCATATGAGTACCTAGATTCTGTTGTACAACTTACGTTCATCAGTTGGTATGTACGTAATTTGCTACTTTTGGCTTTGGCCTGTTCACCATAAGTGGATTCTAGATAAGAAACATGTGCACTTGCTATAGCACACTTGACATTAGTATAGAGAGCCCCAACCCCTTGGTCGTTAAGCCACAACTGCACATTCCGAAGCCAACACTATTGGTTATCATTGAGCACACTAAACATCTGGAGCTGGGTCTGGTAGGCATAGTACAATAGACGATCTGGTGTGGACTCCCGTAGTCTATCATAATACTTGAGAGTTTGTTGCCACCAGAAATACTCCAATGGATACCTTCCAAACTCCCCCAACACAGCAAAAGTGCTTGTTGTTTTATTGACCCCTAATATTCCTCTCAGGAACATTCTGTGTACTTGTTCTACTTGTTGCAACCCTTTCGCCCCTATACAACCTATCCACACCTCGCATGCATAGCTCAGCATTGGGCGTACCAGTGAGTTGAACAATTGGCACATTACTTTCAAATCTGTTATGCTCAACTCAATGCATCTACGGCGTAATGCAAACAATGCCTTCTTCCCAGCAGCAGTCAATTTGTCTATGGTTATTACCATGCCTCTTGTACTATGTAACTCTAAGCCCAGGTATCTGAATGATTGAACCTGCTCGATGGATGTCCCTCTGTATGTGAACTCTGGCGCTGCACTGCAACATTTCTCAAACACCACCACCTTGGTCTTGTTCACATTGATGACCAATTGTTGTTTAACACAGAACTCAGACAAAGCATCTATTTGTTTCTGCAACCCTTGTGGGGTCTCTGACATTAGTGCCAAATCATCTGCATACAACAGTAATTTGACTACTATGCCTACCAGCTATGGCGGGCTATCGCCATCAAGTGCATTTAGATGCTTCTCAAGTCCATCAAGGTAGAGTCTAAAAAGCAGTGGGCTCAGTGGATAGCCGTGTTTGACTCCAATGCCACATGAGAACCGGGCTGATAGCCGTTCTGTTGGATGCATAACTCTAACGTTGTCCTAGTTGTACATGCTTTGTAGACACTACATGAAACGGCCCACAATTCCCATCTCAACCAACACCTGCCATAGCAAATCCCGAGGCACTGTATCAAAAGCCTTGCGAAAGTCCACAAAACAACAGTACACCTTTTTGCGTTTGTGAGCGCTCTGTTCAATGAACGTTCGCAAAATGTACAGGTTATCCATGGTGCAGAAGTCTTTCCTAAACTAGCCTGTCCCCTAGCCTGTAGGCCCTTCTCTTTTGCCCAATTGCTCAACCGTGCTTTTAAAATCATGGCAAACACCTTAGCTAGTACAGGACCCACTGTGATTCCCCTGTAGTTCTCAAATTGCAATGCATCACCACCTTTGTGCAATGCATGAATGATGCTAGTGGACAAGCTTGCTGAATAACCTTGTTGCAACAGCTTGTTGAACACAATCTGCAGTGGTACATGCAACATATCGCTAACGTCTAGCAGAAATTCTGCTTTGATGCCATCTAAGCTAGCAGACTTGTTACGTTTGAGTCTCCTCATCACTTGCGCAATCTCATCTAAGGTTATGTCACAGTTTAGTGTGCTGCAATCATCACTTGCAAAAGGGTGTGACAGGTTCGAAACCACCTGATCTATAGAGTTGTCTTGTCCCCCAACTATATTACTAGGGCATTGTCCTTCCAGCAGCTTCTGGAAGCCAGCAACTAAGTCTGTTTTGTTGATAGCCACAGATCGCTCCTTGCTCTTGGAATACTACCTCCAAAAACTAGATGGATCTGTCTTTGCTAATGCACACAGCTATTGGCCTTGCAGCTTTTTGTACATGCGTTTCATATGATGCAGTAGCTGTTTAAATTGTTTTTTCCGTTCGTGTGCTAAATGGTTGTCAGGATGAAATTTTGCATATGCAGATACTTCCTTGTGCTTGCTGAGACATTCAGTATCAAACCATGGTTGATGACGATGTTGTGTTGTACTGGTGCGTGCCGCAGGGCAGCCATGCACAGCCGTAGCGGCGTTACAAATGCAGTCATGCAACAATTGCATAGCCATGTCAGCATTATCTGTGTCGCTCATCTGTGATGTGGATTGGGCGATCTGTTGCTGCAGGTGTTGATAATATTGTGTGCACTTGTTAACATCATGTTTGCAACGACGGATGTCTGCATGTAATTCTGAAGTTGGTGATGCCACATGTTGCCAAGGTAACTACAAGTTGAGTGAAAGTGGCCTGTGGTTGGAATCACACCCTTTTCCGCAAAATAAAGGGCATTTATGTACAACAAGTGATGTGGCACAATCAAACAGAGCAGGTGATGCGACCATATAATCCACAAGGCTGGAACCGCCATTGGCAAAGCAAGTGCACTCCCCTAATTCATCGCATGCGATCCTGCCATTGAGAATGAATAGTCGCGAGGAGCGACAAAGGTCTAAGAATTCATTGTGCTAGCCTTTCAACCCCCCCTTGTCCGAGTTATGTCGCTCAGGCAAAACCTCCGGAAAGTCATGCCCCAATGGTAGCATGTCAGGCATGTGGTCGGCAAAGTAACGACAATCAACATAGTCATCAGCTGCACTGGTCCTTGCATTGAAATCACCAGTCAGTAAAATACTGCCCCTAAGATCCTGAATCATGTCGACCTCTGCAGCAATGTTATCAAACAAGCCTTCATCAGCATATGGGGACCCTTTAGGTGGAACATACACTACAGCCAAAAACAATGGTTCAGTCCTCGAGCGCTGGAACTGCAACCACAACCTGGTGCCATATGTGCTCTATTTCCATAGGGATACACAGTCTGACCATGAGTCATTCACAAATACTGTAACACCACCACTATGCTTCACTGTTGCTCTGGTTAAGCTCATGTCACATACAGGGCGTGGATTGTGTAAACATTGAAAGCTAGGCATATATAATGGTGTTTCATCAGGGAACAAGTGTGTTTCAATTAGTGCAACAACAGTCATCAAACAGTCTTTGTATATGTGAACTGGTATTTAGCTTCGTGTTTGTCCCCCCATGGATGTTCCACAAGGAGATTCGTGTTCTCTACTGTTTTCTTAAGTGTTCTTAGATGGTAATGATGGAAATCTGCTTGGATCCAGAAGATCAGTAGACTCCCAAGATGCACGAAGCATCTCTGATAGCTTACAGGGTTCAGAAAGCTGGGCGAAGCGCCTGTTTAGGGTTCGGAAAACCTAATCCGAGCCCTGGCGGCGGCGGCAGCGCCGCCAAAGCTTTCTTGCTTGGAAGCAAGGAGATTTCTCTTGACACCAATGGACCTTCTGTCCGCTCAGCGCACTGCTCCAGCGAAGCTCCTAATGCGTCGTTCACTCTCCTCTCAGAGAGTCTACTTAGCAAAAGGAAGTACGCCGCCGCCGCGTCGGAGGACCCGACTTTAACCAGCGCCTTGCATGAATGTCAAGCCCCAAGCACGCAAGCCGTCATTGTTCGGAGCGATGGGGAACCAAGCGAAGAACGCCTTTAACGGCCATCTTCGCCGAGCTCCCATCGTGAGGCCTCAACGCAAAGCGCAAAGGAAGCAGCCAGGGCCCAAAGCAACTCCTCCCATACTCAGGTTCTTCCCAAATCCTCTATTCCTCTTTCCCGCATTCTTGAGTTATTTTCGGTAGTAGCGGGCAAGGGTCAGAGCTCGGAATTTCGGGGCTCTACCGCCGAAAGGAGGGTAGCAAGGGGAGGGCTCCCAGCCAAAGAATCAGACCCAAGCAAGAGACTTGCCTCAAGAGGTAGACCGACCATGTCGCAACCCCACTTTGGCCAAGTGTGGGGGTGAAGCCCAACACTTGGAAAAGTCGGAGGTTAGGAGTCTTCCGGGACTCCCGAATGTTCAGAGCTCGACAGCAAGGGGCAAAACACCTCGCATTG
>Ga0209611_10000702_pt1 | contig 52293 bp, 27 predicted proteins | sample S1TSphgellanicum_3_FD_187693 | JGI IMG/M metagenome (GOLD analysis project Ga0209611, IMG submission 187693) | Host-associated microbial communities from peat moss isolated from Minnesota, USA - S1T2_Fc - Sphagnum magellanicum MG (SPAdes) (version 2) | ecosystem: Host-associated > Plants > Peat... | reverse complement strand
CAAGAGAGCGCCATGAGATTGCAGCAGTGAACGTCCACCAGGATATTGTCTAGAAGCTGCGACAACGTTACTATTTACCACGATGGCCATGACCATGGCTATGAGAATTGCAGCGCTGCCGAATTTCATAGTGTTGGAGCAAGCGCGCGCCATCTTGAAAGTGCCGCAGGAAATTTAAGTATGCTATAAAAAATCTACAAGCTCCACACAATCTAACTACAAGATGAAAGTAGGTTCCGAATCGGGCGAATGAAATAGTAGGTAGATGATCAGAACTGATGATTAACACTAGGTTTGAACAGCAGTAGGAATCTGCTTTGACGTCTTAAGGCTGTTACAAGCAGCACCAGGAAGGAGGATGTGATGCAGAATTCTAGTGTATAGAGTAAGGTGAGATATAATGAGCCAATTGAGCTGATGATCAGTGACAAGAATGCAACTACACAACCACAAGCATACAATATATAGGTGCAGCAAAGGATCGATACAATGACATGCAGAAGCTGCTATGAATTGGGTGGTACACGAATTTCATAGGTATCGTCATTTGTACAGCAGATGCAAGACGTGTAGGGCAGCAGCTAAGTTAACAGCTGATCAAATTTTCCTAGTCGTCAGGGGCCTGGAGGCGCGTCAGTCAGTAGGAGGATCAGTACTAGTACTGCTTGTAGAAATCGTGGAATCGCAAACGCGTGCAGGAGGCCGACAAACAAGAAGCTTCATCAGAAATATATCAAATCCGCATATTCTATCGAAATGCCTTTTGGACGAATGGATGCTGATCTCTGGAGCGTCGGAGCAGCGTGCTTTTGTCAAAAAACGTACGCTTGTGGAGTTGGTGGGCGCCGGAGTCGCGGATCCAGTCAAATGTCTCGTACTTTTTCCGTAGCACTTTGAGGAACCAAGCGTTGACGAACCGGTGCTTTTGCCGGCGGCTCGACGCTGCTCCTTCTGAGAGCTCTGGTTTCCGGGAGGATTCCAGCACCTGCTACATACAGTGTTGTTTTTTTGGGAATTTTTGTTTGTAGCCAAACTGGTTCTCATCCATATGAAGATGTAACCAAATCAGGCTATAAACTATATATAAAATACAAAAGTTTAATTATCCTTTTATATTTTTGGCTACACAATGAAAGTCAAATATACAAATTTGGCTTTTCTTTTTTTCTTTTTTCTCTCACTTCTGGCAACTGAAAACCTTCAACATCGTTTCTTTTTCAAGTTTTAAATCTTTAAATTTTCTTTTGGCAACATTTCGTAAGGTCTTAGCAAGTAATTTTTTTTAAGGAATTTTTAAAAAAGCCAAATGGACAATCATCCATGGGAAGATGGAGAAAAAGTGACAAATCATCATTAGAAAATTTAGCCAAATATGGCTATAAATTATATATGAAGTACAAAACTTCAATCATCCTTTTATATTTTTGGCTACACACTGAAATCAAATATAAGGAATCTAGCTATTATTATTATTATTATCTCACTTTTGGCTGTTCAAAACCTTAAAAATCACTCCATTTTATTCTGTTAAAATTGAAATTTCGTTTTTTGACAAAATTTCACCAATACAAAAAGGGGCTGGCTAGCAAGTCTTTATATGATACCATTAGGATGAGCCATGGGTTTGCCAGAATCCAGAATTGGCCCTAGCCAGCCTGCTCTTTAGCGTTAAAAGTAGGAAAACCCCTAGCATTTTTGCCAAATCTGCAATCACCCACGCTGAATTAGCCACTGAGGCAAATTCTGCACAATTAATAAATTAAACAAAATGCACAAGTAATGTGCAAGAACCATGTCCATAAATAGCTATTTATTGGGTTTACTGTTCTTACACATTGAACGGTTCATCCACTCAAGATAGCTAAGAAAGCAAATTAGGATCACCAAATCCAACAATCCCATTGGCCTGAAAAGAGCAATCTTCAGGCCTCCACACAACCCTATTCTCCCAAACATTGAAAATGATGATCCCTTTCAACCATTTCCATTGCTACTCTAAAATTCTCACAACCCTACCGAACCCAACATTACACATCTAAATGTTAGTTCACTCAAGATAACTGAAAAAAAAGATTCAGACCACCAAATTCTACAATTTCATTGGCCACGACATTCTTTCTTCACACATACACACAAGCCTATTCCATGGCCATTGTATTCCATTTGTATATTATAGCACACTATTACTATGGCCCTGTCTGTCTGCGTTAGAACACAGTTAGTCTCGACTTTTAACACTTGGGATTTCATTTCCTTTGTTATTTGTTGTCCATTGTGGGACAGAATAAATATTTGCTTTTCTAGAACCTTCTGTTGCTAAGATGAATCCTACACTTTGAAAGACATTGTCCCCTTTCATTTTTTAATCTTCATTTCTTAAAGCATATATTCAACTTGTTTCCCCAACCATGTTTAACTGGAATGTCCTAAATTATGTTCTCATACATCTCAAAGCGCACTTCATTTTCTTGGCAAATGAATTAATATTATTTACATCCATAGTTCATGCCCATGCCTTTAGCCTAGGGCAAAAATGGCAAAGAACATATTAAGTGAAACAATTTCTTGCAATCAATGAAGTGAGAGAGCATGCACCTAGGGGGGCCAAGTTTTTTTTTTTTTTTTTTTTGAGGGATGGTGGGGTGTTGTTCCCATCCAGTTCCCAATGGATTCTCAACATATTTTCAAGTTCTACTCTGTTTCCAACCATGTTCCCAATAGCTCCTCATTATCCCATATCCTTTGCCCTAAGTTCTACTCTTTTAACCTATATAACTAGCTCAAATAAGGAGATTACAACATACATATTTTGAGACTGTCCAAAGCTTGATTTCTTTTTGTGATGCCCAACAATGGGTTTTTTTTTTATGATTTACAATGACTTGCCAACATGCCATTGGACATTGTGATTTCATTTATTTTTTTTGGGGAAAATATTGCTTAAAATTGATAGATCTAAGAATGATGAAAGTAGAATCTCACCACCAGTCCCTTTGTTAGGTTTTCGACATTGCCATCTCAACCATTGAATAGGATTAGTTGATTGCCACATACAACAATGGATGTAATTGCTCTTGCCAAAAAGCACAAAATTGTCTTAAGAGTCACCATCTGTGATTACCTTCTTTGCTTTCAACACCTCTTTTTACCTCTTAGCAGATTGAAGATTCACCAACAATGGATTCATTAGGAAGTTGTTCATCCAATTCTTTCCTTTCATGAATGTGAAATGATTACAATGTGAATGTGCATATCATTGTATGCACAATGTGTTATGGGGTTTCAATGTTCATCTTGATTTGTTTACACAATGGTCTATCCACATTACCAGGTTGTTGTAGATGCTAAAACATCATTCCATCTTCACCGAGAAATAATCATGTATTTATACTATGTGTCACAAAAGATTTTTAAATTGTTGGTGGTTGTTCCCCCTGACAAGTTGAAGCTTGAGTCTCAAGGTTCTCTCTTTTAAATAACCATGCCCGACAATGCTTTTGAAATCTTGAAGAAGGATGGCAAAGAATCCTGCCATTTGAGGTGCATGCAACTCCTTGCATTAGGTTTTAAGGTGGTTACTCAAGCCATACTTGAGTACCATGTGAAGTTTGCCAAACTTGCTTTGTACCAAGTTTTGGGATTTGTTGAGGATGAACATTACATCAACACATTGTCTTTCATGAAGGGCAAACTCACCAACCATCCAATCACTTGTCTTGACCTATGTGTTAGAATGTTTGAACAAGATTTCTACAACATTGAGTCTTTTCCTTATACTCAAGCCATAGTTGTTTGGAAGGAAAATAAGATTTGTTACAATGCTTGAATTTTGGGCTTCTAACAATTTTGTGCATTTGTTGCTTGGTAGTGGGCATGGTTAGTATGTCATTCAAGGAACTTGTTTTGAATCTCCTTTGAATCCCAATGACAACTCTTGGGCCTTGACTCTCCTTTGATTCCCGATGACAATTCTTGGGCCTTGACTCTCTTGGATTTTGAGTTTTGATTTTCAAATTCCAAGGCTTATGATTTGACACTAGATTAATTTGATTCTTGAAAGTTGTTGACTTGGTAACATAAGCCCATGTAGTGTGCATTGCACACTTACTAATTTGTGCATGTTTTTGATGGCCTGCCATTTTATTTGGTTTCTTGAATTTGATGAATAGGTGACCAATGTTAAGTTTTCATTTTTTATTAACAATTTGTGTGTGTGTTTAAATAGATGACTTCTGTTGCAATGAGTGGGTCTTTTAAACCAAGATTTAATTCCCCCAAAAGTCACATTTGATTATTTATTCTTGAATGCAATATGTATGTGATTTTTTATATGTTGTCATTGGTCATTATGTAGAATCTAGATTCTAGATTCACAAATTGTTTATAAAGGTGACAACACTTCAATGATATTATTGTCAATTTCCATACAATGAACTTTTTGGAGTAACCAACAAAAACTCAAGATTTACCAAGCATATTGCCAAGCCTCCAAATGTTAATTTATAGATAATAGCCAAAACCATTCATTTGGTTTTTAGAAGGTTCCATTAATTTCTACACATCTTTACTTACATTAACCATGATTTTACATCCATGGTTGAAGGAATTAGTTGCCATTTCACCCACATTTCTCTACCAAAAAAAAAAACATTGGTCTTCACAACTAATTAATATGAGTCACAATATATTATCATATTAATATACAAGTGTTTCATTAATTAAAAATGGAGTTATAGCTATGGAACTTGCTTTAGGATCATGATTCTAAGTGGTAATGCTTTGTGAAGCCATTTTCTAAGGTATGCATACCATAGCCCAATTTCACTAAAGTTATTTCAAGTTTGTTTGTGCATTGATTTGCAGTTGAATATGAATGAAGATTGAAGTAGTTTTGAACAAGTTCATTCATATTTCTGAACAAGTTAGGATTTTAAGAAAAATTGTGAAAAATGTCATTTGAGGTCAAACTCACTAAAACTTGTAGATTTTCTTTTTCTAGAAATCTCTTATATGGAAAAAAAAAAAAAAGAATTGCCTTGCCCATGAATAGGAATTTTTTAATACTTCAAAAACATCCCAAGGATTCACATATTGTGTTCAAGATTAAATTAGCTCTTTTACAATTTTCTTTTGCCCAATCAAACATTTAAAAATATTTCAGAAATGATTTCAACCAATTATGAGAAGAAATTTCACTTGGGAGTTGTAGTTCATTTGAAGAATAGTTCCGAAGAAAAAATTAGTTGAAGGGAAGTTCAAGCTACCTCTAGTCTACCAACTAACACTTTGAGTACACACAAAAAACTTTTGGAGGTTCCCTTTGTGAAAAACTGAAAATATACTGGAATCTCCTCGGTGGTCAAAAGGGAAATTGAAATCCCCTCTCATCATTGCGTAAGGGAAAATCACATTTTCTTTCCTAGTAAGTAACTTGAAGAGGGAAAGTTCCTCTTCTATACCTTTTTGCCTCTATCACCTCCTAGGAAGATAAGATTTTATTTGGTATTAAGGAACTTAAAACAACAACAAACTACTGCTTGTCCTTTTTCTACATTTTTTGCCTCCATCACATTGTAGGGAAAATAAAGGTCGTTTTCAAAGTAAACCCTAGACCCTATTTAGGGTGTTTTGGACCTTCACATTCTCGTTTTCCCAAAATCTTGAAACTATTTCCAACAAATAATCCATTTCTACCAACAATTTATTTCCTAATTCAATAGGTTGTTGGAAATAAAATGTTGTTCATTTTTGGACTTTAAAACTTAAATTGTGTAGCTACTTGGGGGATATACTAGATGGTTCTCAAGTTGGGTATTTGATAACCAACCCTTACAAATAACAAACAATAAATAATAATGCACACAATAGTGTGCTTCTACATTCTCTTGTTCACTTTAAAACATACATTTTGTTTAAATATAAATAATGTACCTTCATTTAAGAAAATATAGTTTATAGATCAAAATCAATACTAGAGGTGGGTCCATTTATTTTTCAAATGTTAGGTGTTTAACACCTTGTGTGGTAATAAAACAAGAAAAATCAAAACAACTACCCAACTACCTATATTTAAAAAGTTGAAAATCGATGAAAACAATTGGTTGGCTCGTAATCTTTTAATGTGATACCAAGTGTAGAGATATTCATACCATCCAAAAAGCAATATTGGACCCATACTAAAACCAAATTGTATCTTGAAGCATCATTACCAAACCAACATTGTTGTTCACCTCCAATTGGATGGGATTAATACTAAAGTACAAATGTGTTCACAAGTTATATGTGTATTTTTTGTGCAATAGATTTCAAAAAATTATTGTTGAGTCGATCCTTCAGAATAAACCTCATTTTAAAATGTTAAGCTACCACCATCACTATTTTATTTTTCAATATATTTTTCCTTTTTCCAATAAAAGAATTAGAAAATTTTGTTTATAGTGTAAATTCAACTAATTTTGCTCAATTATTGGAAAAGTTTACCAACTTTTCACTAAATTGCAAAATCAAAAAATAAAATTTTGAACATCATGTGCTCAGAAATGGATTTAATTGAGAATTTCAAAAATGAAATAAATGTTTGCAAATCAACTCAAAATTAAAAGAAATTTAATTCACAAATATTGTGCAATAGATTTAAAAAATTCTGTAAGACACTTTATGAATTTTTTTCAATAATATGAATATTAGTCACATTTGGATTGTTGTTATCCCCATGGCCAACCTCTAAATTCCACAGCATTATGCATTTTGCAATCTAAAATTACAACCAAAAACTTTTCCTTGAAAATTTTGCAAATTGCTTATAAAAACAATATATGGAATTCACAATTCTAAAAAAATTGAAATTAAAAAAAAAAAATGAAAACACCAACCCAATTTGGTCAATGCATTTTTTACTTTTGACCATGTCAATGGAATGAGATTAAACATTATATCAATGGCCATTCTCTTGACAAGTGACCCATTGTGAATCATAAAGATGATCCAAAACTTCCACCACGCATTTTGAAGTTTTTCTTGTATTTTCACCATTAGATAATTGTCATTGTAAAAGGATAAATTGTTACAAGATGAAGAATTATTGTTACAAAATATTTTGCAAGGAAAAAATAATTGTTTAAATGTTGAATGTCTTTTTTTAATTTCTTTTTCTTTGATTAAATGATAATATTTTTTTATAAAAAAATTACCAAAATTTTAAAACGAATCTTTTACAATGGTTGATTTGTTGATACAAGTAAAAAATCAGGTTCATGTCTAAAACAAGAGCTAGCAATCTTGTTACTTGAACCCCTTAAGTTGTTGAAAGACTCAACATTGTTATGCAAACAATACTACAGTAAAATGTCCAAGAACTCTTGACCAATTCTAAAGACAATTATAAGTTCAATTTGCATGAACTTGGTAACTTATTATACATGAACACATTTGGATCATTATTACCAAGTGGCCAATTGTTTTTCAAAGGTAACATGTTTTGCAGAAATTGTACAGAAATAGTTTAAATTTTTAAAAATTTGAGAAAAACATTACTAAAATATTTCATAGAATATATTTTTCCATATTTTCCAATTTGTATGAATTTGGTAACTTCTCATATACATGAACTTTAAGGAGAGGTCAATAAAATGTTTATCTTGGTAGCTCAATTAGATCAACATACACATTGGTCATGTCAAGTATGTTTGAGATATTAGTTTGTCACTTTTGAAAGAAATTGATGGTATGTCATCATTGCAAATGCAATAAGAAATTATAGTAATAGGATGTCTCTTGAAAAGATGTTAAAGAATAAAGATCTTTTCCATTGATTACCATCGTGTTTTGTGCTTGTGCTCATCATTGTTGACAAAATTTGCATAAACAACATCGTCGTCATCATCATCAAAATTTGCATAGACAACATCAACATTGTCATTTTTGAAAGCTTCAACAAGTTGTGAATTAAGAAAATTACTTTCATTCAAAGAAAAAGAAAAGGAAGTAACAAGTGAGAAGCAATAGAAAAGAGGATTAAAGAAGGGAGCAAGATGACCAAAATGATCCAACTATTGTGGCTATTTGTTTACTTAGCCACTTCTTTGTGACTGTGATTTTAAATAATTTGGGCTGATTTTATATTTTTTTCATTTTCTAGTTTTTGTAATTTAAACTAATTTAGACATTCTCTCATGCATTGACCATGTTTAAATTATAAAATAGGGTTGAAATAGAAAATGCTTCAAACTTGAAGTTCTGAGAAGTTGAAAAAACATTCATAAGTTGTCCAAAAACATTAATAAAAGCCTTGGAGATACTTAAAATACTTAGTTACATATATTAACACATTTTTACTTGGGTGACAACTTCAAGCATATTAATAGTAACTCCACCACCACTCAATATGTGGCTTCAACCTAGAAATCTTGGATGAAATGCAATAGTCATATATGGTGAGCCCATTGGAAGATTATTATGACTTGAGAAAAATCAACTCTAGAAAAGTCTAAACACAATCAAATCATATTTATTGACTACCCCTTGTTTTTAATTGGCTAATAGTTTGATTGGTCTAGGTGGGTTGTTATTAGTAGTTTCCACCTATTTGCAATCCCAATTTTAGTTTTAAGGGTGAAGTTGGGAAAAAAAAACTAAATTTAAAACTTGCAAGATGTGAGAAATATTTTTGCATTTAGTCACAAACTAAATTGTTGGAGATGTTTTATTAAAGCATGTAGACTTCAAGCATACTAAGGCCCATATACTAAGGCACACATACTATTGTTCAATTTGATATTATCATACATATTCTTTTTTGAACTACAATGTATTCTACTAATATGTGAAGTTTTAGGGAAGTTATGTTTGTGAGGGTCTAAGTGATGTAGATAAAAACATGTTTTTCATATGGTTATGGACAATCCTTCAATATTAAAATAGGATATGGAGCTAAAATATTCTCAAAGTTGACAACTCCTATTGAACATGTAAAATTTGTTTGTCTTATTCAATATATTGATAATTTCATTACCTATTCAACTTTTGAGCTCTTATATTGTCACTACTACATAACATGGTTTTTATGTTAGTTTTCAAACTAAAATTTTTGTCAGAACATACAATGCACAAAAATGTCTTTCCATCAAATCAAACCAATCATTTATGCCAAAATTTGATTGAGATCATTGAAACTTCTAGTTTATGTGACAATCTACATTTTTAAATAATAAATTATTGGATAAAATAATATTATTAACAATTTTTTAATACTAAAATAAATGGATTGATTTATGGACAAAATCCAAAATGAAATTGCGTTCAACCCATGATTCCACAACCAAATGTTATTATTTTTAAAATTATATATATAATTTTTTTATTCTATTTTTTCAAATTGATTGTTAATAGTTTGTTGAACTTGCAATAAAACATTATGCTAATGTCACATTGTCATGATTATGAAATGTCCAAAGTGATATTTCAGCCCTCACCTTTTCAGCACGCAACCAAAGGCATTTACCATCCAATCAACACCTCACATGATGATATAAATTTTTATTGCAACATGATATATAAACACACTTTTTTTTAATTATATCAAACATTACAATCTTATCACATATTAATTGAATAATTTTGTAATGAAAATGATTGCACATGTACACAATTAATATCATTATTTAATTTAATTCACTTTTTAGTTTCGTTATTACATTAAAATTTATGATTCTTTTTAGTTTCAAAATGTAAGATGTATTACATTAATTAAAATATCATTAATTTATAATAATTTTTCATTAAATATAATTTTAGAATTTTAAAAATTAAAAATCCTAGAAATTAAATTAGTTCAAGTTTCATATGTTCATTAGTTAATGTACTTTTTTTGTAATAAATTAAAATTAAAAAATTAGTTTGATCTTCCCTTCACTCACATGTCATTTTTGTAATATTTTGACTTGTTTTCCCCTATTTTTATTTCTTATGTGAATCATTATAAGAAATAAAAGAAAACCTGAAATCAAAAATCTACTTTCTTTTGTTTTAATAATTTAGTTCAAAAAATAATTAAATAATATTTCTACTAATTTAATATTGCCAAATCATCAAAAATAATTAGAATCAAAATCAATTATTACCACATGATTTTACAAAAATTAATCACACTAGTCAAATCAAACAACGTCAAGTGGGTGCCAGATACACCACATGTTCAACATAATGTTCATTTTTAATCCAAAATAGATGTCATACCTTGTTTTGACTTTAATCAAACTAAACATAGTCAATTGTTTTAAATAATTGAACTTGATTCTACAATCCTTTTAATCATAGCACCACTAGTTGAAGAAACCATTTTTTCTAATAATGTGTAGTCTTCAAACTATTAAATATTCATCTTTAGAAGCTATGTTGAGGAGCCTCAACAAATTAAAATTTAAAAATCTGCAATCACTTTGAATGCATTCCAAACTCTTGTAGTAATCCTTCCATCCATATCAGGTAGAAGGCAATGTTCTTTGCTCTTATGCAAAGATGACTTTTTTTTTTAAATGTAGAGTTTTGTCAATTGTTGATTACAACTCTAGATGTTGTACCTTTTTGTGCATGTTTGGTAGGGGTGGGTAGGGGTCATTAGTAGCTCTTGCAAATATTCAACACAATTGTTGTCAATCACCATCATCACATATACATATTGAAAGCCTTTTTTTAAAAAATTCTTTTGCAAACATGTGTAAGTTGAAAGTTCATTAACATTTTCTTTCATAGTCACAAGGAGTTCTTGGATGATTCCCATGAGAATTTTTTTGACTTTTCCTCCAAAAATAGACTATAAATGTAATTAAAATGGAATTATGCAACGTTCCCAAGGAAACTCATGGGAAAGTTTAATCATGTCAATTAGTCACATCTAAAAGGGTTTATGTACAATTGTACCATATGACTACAAGTGGAATTTAATTACATAATCTAACATCAAACAATATTCACATCTTATTGTATTCACATCACCACAGGGGGAAAAATCATATTTATTCCTACTTCAATCTAAAAGGAATGAAGTCACAAAATTACAAACTCCACTTTCTAACATCCCATCACAAAGGGAATTTCAATTGTTTACCCCAATCTAAAACATAGAAATGTTCATCACATTATAAAAGAATTACAATATTTGTTTCTTCATGGCATTTAGCTCACATGGAATGATTTGCACAATAGTCATCATCAACTATGTTAAAATGAAAATTGATCATCACTCCCTTGTCCACAACATCTATCAATCCACTTTACGTCACAATGTCCATTCAACTACTAGATCTAAATCCTCTTAATGTTGTGCATGAAGCATTAGCCCTTTTCTCTTTTTCACCCCATAAGGTTGTACTTATGTAACCAATCCAAGCACTTCAGACAAGGTGTCACGCAAGTTTTTCAACCCCATTGCATGCATCACAATCACCTTTTTGGGTGAAAGTATCTTACAATGGCCCCTTCTACATTGTAGTGCTTTTCTAAATGGTGCATATTTGAACTTAAACCATGTTAAAATTAAAGGTTTGATAATGTTTTTGCATATTATGGTAGACCAACTAATTTTTTCTAATGTATACTACAATGGGTTGGAATATACTTGTATGAAAAATATTTGCAACTATTCATTGAAAAACACAAATATATTCCAAAAGTAATTGAAATGATTTAAAAGTTTAATAAGATTTGTAATATGGGTGCAAACACACTAATAGGAGCCAAAACAAATCTAAATAATGCTAAAGTTTTTATGTTTTAGTGTTAGAAATTATACTAATGTTACAAGTCATTCAAAAGCACTCATTAAAAACAGTGACCGATTCTTTTAAGCATTGTAAGGATTTTTACTACTAAGGAAATTTTTTTAACATGATGTATTTTTGGGGAAGTTCTTTTAACATACATTTACATAATAGTACATTGCAACATCTTTTTGGGTCAAAATTGATTTTTTCAACTTTCAAACAAAATATTCTTAAGATATTTTAAGAATATTTTAAAACAAATAATCATTTTAAAAGGTGATCTTGGGTCCATGATCATGTTTGGACTCATACCCATTTCATATATGATTCCACATCATTTGAATCGTCTTTGAGAAAATTTTCAACAATTTGATAGTTTTCATGTTACAAATGAGGTTTTTTCAGAGCATTGCCCATGTAAATCGTAGTTTTAACAAACAATCACTTTCAAATGAAAGGTTACAAATATTGTGAAAATGGTCCATTTAAATTATTTTTTCAAATTCTTATTTAGATTATAAATGAAATTAAATATTTATGCAATTTGAAATGAGAATTGGGATTTGTTATACCTATGTATATATAAATATACCTATGGTTCCTTTAATTTACATTATTAGATTTTTTTTCCAAATAATATTAGATGGCATTAGTTTTTGTGAAAATCTATAAGTCTTAAACACCAAAAATTCAACTCAAAATTAAATGCATCACATTTGAAGAACATTTATATTTTACACACTATAATAATGGAACCAAAAATGCCCAGAAGGGGGTCATCATAATGTGGTTTCACCCATCTTTACAACCAAAGATAACTTGTTAAATATATGCATTCATAGAAAGGTGATGAATATAAAAATTCCAAGGAAAAACAACTATCTTCTAATGTCAAATGTTGGAAAAAAGTTGACCAATAAATGTTTGAACATTCCCAAAACCAAAAAATAATAGCAAATTACTCAACAAATCATAAACTTCCCTATAGAATTTGAAACCTCTAACACATTTGAAACGGAGCCCAAGGTTATCACAAAGTTGACTAGCTCTAACAAAATTTAATTTCATGTTTAACTCTTTTCTCATCAAATGAAAATTTCATAACAACACTAAAGTTTTCTAAAAGTGTGTGTGGTGTTCTAGGGACAAGAAATCCAACTTGTGTGTTGTTATGTGTTGTGATGAAAACACTTAGAGGATCTTGAAAAATTGCCCTTCAACCAAAATTGTTCTACCAACATTATCAAAGGTCCCCTTGGATCACATAGGAAAAATGTGTTATTCACTCTCTACACAAAAGAAAGGTTTATGCCCAAATGCCAAAGTCAAATTATATTTTCTTCTTAGGTTCCTTCCCCTCGAAACAACAAATTGAATAGCTCTCTAACTTCTAATGGTAATGCCAAGTTTCAAATAACAAAATCAATGGGTCAAAATTTTAACCACACTCATGTTCTAAAGCCTACATCATCATCTAATCAATTGCAAGTTCATTTTTTCAAAAGGAATCAATAAGTATTCACATTGGAACTTTGCCTTAATTTCTACCAAGGTCACCAACTACATGGTATCAACTTTTTTAAGTGATTACAAAATATTATCCTAAACAACTTTATGTATGTTTTTGTGTGAAAAATATTATAGATAATGATTTATAAATTACTATAAAAAATTTAAATAGAAAATTTTTAAAACATAATAAAAAATCATAATTCCAAAAGGTGGAATAATTAATACAATTAATTTTGCATGGTATTTTATAGGTATTGTATGCTTGTCAAAACAACACACCCTCCTTCCACCACATGAAAATATTATGTTACATACATCACTTTGTGACCAAAATTATGCCATGAATAAGTAACATTTATAAAGGTGGAATAATTAATGCAATTAATTTTGCATGGTATTTTATAGGTATTGTATGCTTGTCAAAAACAACACACCCTCCTTCCACCACATGAAAATATTATGTTACATACATCACTTTGTGACCAAAATTATGCCATGAATAAGTAACATTTATGTACATCTTTTGTTATGTGTATTAACCCCAAAAAAATCAACAACCCACTAGGATGTTTGCTACTTGACTAATTTTTTTAAAAACATCAACCTTCAAAAGACCCTTTTTTTGTCTATGACATTTTGTCACCTCTATTGATTCAAAATATTGTTTACTAATGCCTTTAAAGTGAAAACTTTAATGATCAAATGGCATAATGCTCAATTTGTTGACTTTTGTGTGAATTTGCCTTCTTCGTAAATGACTATTATGGAATACTTGTTAGAGTTAATAAGAGGGGCATCAAATGTCTAAGGTTTTGCATTGTGAATGTAGCTCTCCAATAATTGATGATTATATAAAACACAAGTTATGTGGACTCCGTTAGAGGTACATCTTTCACAAATTTGGCTTTCATTTTGCAACTTCCCCATGCACTTTCCAAAATACACAAACCATTGAAATATTTGATTATATTTTAACCACTCTAAAAACCCAACACCCTACATATATACCTATGACATACATAACAAGTTGTCTTGGAACTACCATTGGAACTTAATTATGGAATTAGCCTCTTTTCAAAATTGAAAAAGTATTTGAATTGGGGTGCTACCCCATTTAAAATAGGTTCACTTGTTCTATTACATATTACAATTTTATTTAAAAAACTATAAGTTTGGCCTTGCATTTTGGACAAATTACATTTGATTGGTCGTACATAATTGATATTAATATTCTTTATTTTGAATTGTGTGCACTAGTTGAAAAGACCAACACTACACCCAAAAAAAATTAGTTGTATGTAATGGAATTGGAATTAAACATTGTTTTAAATTGGACCAACTTTAAATTCTTTGTGAAAATGACTAGAACTGGAAGTTTTAGAAATCCAAAGAACTAATATCAAAGATCAAACCAAAGGCTCCATAAACAACACACACACACACACAAAATAAAACTCAAATTGAAGGTTCATTTTAAATCAACAACTGAGCAACACCAATATTGGACAATTTTCATTTTTTTGTGAAAATTGTCAGTTTCAATTCTCAAGACCATTTTAAAGAACCTATTAGGTTCTCAAAAATATATATATAATTCCAAGTTTAGAAAACCATTTAGGGCTTTAGAACTTTGAAAAGATAAAATCCAACCAAGTTTTAGTCAAACCAATTCTCATAAATTTTTGAACTAGTGATTTTCAAAGATGGTGATCACAACCAAATAATTAGAAAGCATTCTCTAATTTTTAATTAAAAAATCAAAATCAAAATTACTTGCAAAAGCATGATGAAAATGCATAAATCAAAGAATTTTTTATTTCAAATTTTATTTCACTCAAATTCACCTTCAAATTATTGTAACTCTTCTTTTAAATGTCATCCATCTCAATAAACTATACTAGGCCATAAGGAGATTTACAACCAACTCTTTGGTCATTACACTAATTCTTTACAACAAATATTAATTTTTCCAAGTTTTTTAATTGTAAGCGACATTTCCAAAGATTGAAGAGTATGATGGCTAAAAAAAATTCCTTTCAATCTTTATTTGGGATTGAACAATTCTCAATATTTGTAGAGTAAGAAATAGTGGGGAAAATGGATTCATGTTTTTGCCACGATTGGAAAGGACATTTTATCTCCTTAACATTCATTTAAAATCTCTTTAAAATGAATAATTATCTATTAACCATTTCTTTGACTAGTTCAATTGTGTTAACAATCATTTTTAAAAATCTAAGCTACAATTTTCATCAATTTTCTAGTTTACAAATCCAATTTCACAATCTACCAAAAGATGTAGATAATGATAATGCTTCAAAAGAATAGAATGTAAGGATTTTTTATCATACTCTTCAACAATTGAAATGATTTGCTCACAAACACCAAATGAAGACTTTTTAATTGTGAATCTAATATCAATGAAAGCATGTTTGAGCTTTTCTTTCTCTATATCTTTCTAAAAATGAAGGGATTAAATAGTCAAGCATACCACATACCTCCTTCTTAATGTTAGAAGCAAGCAAAGATAATTCAAGTGCAACAAAATCTTCATCCATTAGCTAGTCTACAACTAATGCAATTCCAACTTCTTTCTTCAACTTGAATTCATTGTGATGGCAGAGTTTGAAACACTCTGGACTGGTTTGAAACACAAGCAATAACAATTATTGATAAGTAATCAACAATTGTTTGGGAAATATGCCAAGTGAGAGAGGGTGGAACTTGGCCAAAAACATGAATAACAATTTCCAAACTATAACATAACACAATGGGTTTTTGAAATAATTAAGCTTCCAATAACAAAATGTTAATATTCGAAAAAGAAAAAAAAAATAGACTACAAATCAATTTACAATTAGAATATAATTTTTTAAATAAAAAATACATTTTTTTATAAGAGTATTTAACTTTCTTGGATGAATTCTAGGATCTATATAGGCCTTTCCATTCTTGTCGACCTATGCTAGATTTTCTTTGGCCAAGTTATGCACTTTTGTAAATCAGACTAGGTAGATTTAATGGAAACATATTTGAAGTTTTGCAAAAAACTATTAGCATGTGTTGGAAAATTGATGGCCAAAAACCATGATGTAGAAACCTTCTTCCAAACTAAAAAGTTCACAATTCACCACATATTTTAATGTTGATGTCATTACATTCAAATTTGCACCTTCATCCTTCACATACACAATAATTTTTCCTTATGAATTCAATTAAATTTCTTTCTAAAACTTGACCTTTGGTTTCATCTATCTCAAGCAGCCCTATTGTGATATGTTTAAATTGTTAATCCATACCCAAAAAACCAATTACTAAGGCAAAAATATCATGTGCTCCCTTTGACATCCATAAGTCAAGACTAGATGTTATAAAATAACATTCTTTCAATTTTGACAAAACATACTCTTATTTCATCTTCTTCACCAATCAAGTAAAACTTTTTGTGAAAACATTTTTTTGCAAGCAATGCATGATCTACATTCACATGTATTTTCAATGTTGTTATTCCATTTTTTATATTATGATATAACTATTTTCCTTTCTTTTCTTCTAGGATTAAAAATGATAGGATTAGTGTGACAAAACATACAATGCATAATTTGATATTTTCTTCCATCAACTATATTATTTTCATTCACAACATAAAAGGACGAACATAGTGCATTTCTGTCATCAGGTCTCCATATTTCTTTTTGCGCATGTAACTTTTGGAAATTTAATTTAATTCTTTCTCATCACTATCAATAGTGTTATATTGTGAATTGCAAAATCCTATTTTCTTCCATTGCTTTTATCAAAGATTCCTCTTCCATAAAAACTTCACTGGGGAAAATATCACATGATTCATTTTTCAATATTGTTTTGTTCTCATTGGCCTTAAAGTTTTCCATTTTCCAACAATGGTTTTCACAAAGGTGTAGATTAGAATGGAGAAGTCAAAACAAAAGAATATTTTGTGAAAGGGTATTTGAAATGTGTTTTAAGGTCTTATGTTTTAAATTATTACTAACCTAAAAATCTTTTCAAAATAAAAAATTTACAAGAGGAATTCACTTATAATCATGGCATATATATATATATATATATATATTCTCCAACTTCTCCTAGTAGACAAAAATACCTAAAAAAACAACAAAAAAATAAGCAATTATTAGAAAAGTAAACAAATAAATAACCAAAAAATGAACCAAAAAATTTGAATTATGAAAAAAAAGAAATTGAAAAGCATAGAAAATTTGAAAAGCAAATAAAAACAAAAAAAATGAAAAAAACTTACAAGTTGAATTGAACTCCAACCTCCAAAACTTTAGCTTCAACACCTACAAGAGATGCGTAAGGGAAAAAAACCAATCTGGACAAGGAAAGCAACCAAGTGTAAAATAACAAAATAAGAAAGTAAGAAAGCAACAATAATAAGCTAGAAGGGTACATGAAACCCTAGAAGGGAATAGCAAAACAAATGTGCAAGGAAACAATCAAAGTAACAAAGAAAGGTGCATCAAAAACAAGGAATTAATGCATATTTGGCACAATTATTAATAAATGTAAAACATAATTAGGCTATTTAACTTTGACAACTTGAGATTTTTTTTCCTTTGTTATTTACCACATTGTTAGACATAATATTTGTTGGACTCTTTCATAGTTCAAGATGAATCTTACAAGACATAGTCCTTGCTTCATTTTTTCATCATTGTTTTTTTCACATCCAATTCATTCTTCATCTTTGACAAGAGAGAAAAAGAGATTCAATAACTATTAGTAAAGAAATAATCCACATCCACAAGTTAGGCCATTTAGACATATAATGTTAGGTTCAACCACATGACACCTAACATAAACCATGTAGCCTATGTTAAGGCACCTCAACATAAGGCTGGGTAGGCCATGTGGCACCTAGGCTAGGCCTAAACATATGCCACCAAGGTTAGGTTAGGCCTAAACATAGGCACATAAGTTAGGCTAGGCCCCATTAACCCATGTGGCACCTAAGTTATGCTTAAACCTAGGCCACATGGCATTTAGGCTAAGCATAGACTTAGGCCACATGGCACCTAGCTATTAAAATCCTATTTATTTTGGGTTTATATTTTAAGGTTGAACTTTTTTTATTGCTCATCCCTAATGGAAATTTCATTTCATGTTTTTGTGTTTATTCATCAATTCTAATGCATTTCATTATTTCATTTAAAAATTTCAAATGAAAAACAATCAATATAGGAAAAACCTAGTTGCAACTTAATCACAACTATTACATATTAACACCTACTTAATTAATTACCTACTTAACTATTATCTAGCTACCTATTTAATTTAACCTATTACCTATTTACCTAACTTACTACCTACTAATTAGCCTAGATGATTAACTAATGTAGTTTATGTGGCTCTTAGGCGAAGCCAAGTGACACCTAGGTTAAGCCTAAAATTAGGCCACATGGCACTTAAACAACCTAGTATAAACCTATGTACGCCTATGTATAAATATGTAATAGGTAACATAACATATGAATACATATAGTTTAAAAGAGTTTTAAACAACCACTTGGATGCAAAGTTATAAATGTACGCAACGTTTCATCCATCTAACTTTAAAAAATTCATCCATCTATAAAACAAGATTGTCAAAATAGTTGAATAGATGACTTGTGATGTAACCACATAACCCAATAGTTACATAACATTTGATGACATGTCACATCTCTAGTCGACTTTTGGATTGTAAATCATTAGGGCACTTTGATGATGTCAAGAATATTTTTAAAGTGTCCCTCAATCAAGGATTATTTTCAACTGTCTATCAAATCAGTAAGTGAATCAACTCTTGGGTAATCACCATTAATATATTTAAATATTGAAAATTTTGTAGTTGAAACATAGTTTAAAATGGCATGTAATTAACAATTATTTAGTTTTAAAAGGAGTATTTTCTCCTAGTGTTATTGCTTATCCAGGTCACCAATTTTAAGTTTTGAAAAAAAAATTCCAAAAGTAAAACCCACTAGCCTGAGAATTGGAACAAAGACTGTAGCCTCCAAGTAAAACTGAAACTAGCCCCAAACTAGCCATACTAGGAATTTTATTTATAGACCTGAGAGTCTTGAAATGTGAAGAACCTAGTCTAGAACTGGATGGTATTCTCTTTCAAATTAAGAAAAGTTGAAACAAGGACTAAAGGTTCTGTTCAAAAGTAAGAACCCCACAACACTAGTCTCAACTCAGCCAATTTTGAGTGGTTATTAAAAACAGGAACAAACCCAAACAGGTATCAGGCCAATTCTTATGATTTATAACGGCGGTTCTCAAAAAAATCAAACACTCGGTTCTGCTAGATAACCATGGTTCTCAGTTTTTGGGAAAAACCAAACAACCGACCATAAATCCACCTGTTCATTTCCGGTTCTTTCCTGAGAGCCACTGGTTCTCTGGGGTGTTTGAAATATCCAGGACCAGTGGTTGTTTGATTCTGAGTTTTTCAAAGACCTGGAATCAACAGTTCTCTGATTCTGAAATAATTTATAAACCAGAACCAATTTACAAATTCAAATAACTGAAGAACACTGGTCTCAACTTTCAACTAGTTAGCCATTTGTTGATGTGTAGCCATCATGTGCTGGGAAATCAAGCAGGAGCTGTTTAATGGTTTTTTTATGGTCTTTCCTGCCCCTTTGTAGTCCCCCTTCTTACAAGGCAGAATGGAGGGGGTCATGTGACAAGCATCAACCAACGTAAGTTGGACAGGTGCCCAAAAGTTAGATCGAGCAGACCTCACAAGACTCCTAAACTTGCTAAAATCTTCCTGGAAGTTCTCTTTGCATTGATCCGAACCCCAACCTTCATTAAGGTTAGTCATCACTCTTCACTTCAAACATTAGTCAATTATCTCATTTGTTACAGTTAGGGATGGTTCTAACGGTTAACATAGACATCATTTATAATGACGGGCACTTCCTTTGTCACTTAATTTGAGGGTAAAGATCCTCACTCAATGTTATGAGTGGTTAACTTTCCTGCATGGTATCAAAGCAGGTCTTGTCAGTGTTTAGTGTTCTTCAATTTGAAAGGGAAATTACCTTAAGAAGTCAGCTTTCCAAGGACAATGACAAACTGAGGATAAATCACAGACATTCAGAACTACATGGAAGCTTTGCTTTTCCCAAGCCTAACATGAGTGATAGATCTCTCCAAATTTTTTGCATAACAATGTCAGAGTCCTAAAGGGAAGAGTAACTCTGGAGTTCGGTGCTTTCACATGATGAACCTTGTTCAGAAAGAAAGGGTATGGAGATATGTCAAGAATCCATCAAGTCATCTAAGAACAAAACTGAAAATGAGATCAGGCAAAAGACATGTAAAAACCTCCACAATTTTTCTTGGAGTATATGGAGGCACACGTACAGACTGTAAAATCCCACAAGGCATTTCAGAAAACAAAACAACTACATGCACAGGCATTCCATTTCCCAAAAACACCCCACCATTTTTTATTTGTCCTGTGATACCTGCCACATACCCACCAGGTATCACAGGGAAAAGATTTTTTAATTAAAAATTCCGTGGATTTTTGCACTCAATACTGCCCTCAGAGTGCGCAGGGGAGTTTTGGAAATAATGCCCCTGGGCTCCTCCTGGGGCAGGCACTTACTGGTGGAACTCCCTGCTCCAAGGGAGTTTCCCTACACTTACTGCTATCAATCTGTTAACAATCTGTTATGCTTAGGAGAGCATAAAGGACCACAGGTAAAATGCAGGACTTATTTCTTCACAGTAAACATTCTACTTGACAGAACCAAGCACAACAGTACCCACTTTGAATAAAAGGTTGAAGAAGCCCATCACCAAATTACTCCAAAAACTGCCATTTCATACATAAGGTAAGGAGCACATCATAGAAGGATCCACTCTTTTGCAAAGGATTGTGTTGGAATGTCAATGGTTGAGACCTCAAGAAAACATGCAAAGCAAAGAGCAAAGCCATTGCATACTCATACAGAAATTAATAATGTCAACTTGCTGTGTGCCTGTCAGAAGTTGCATACATCAACAATACTCAAGGGACATGTGGGCTTGGGTAGCATGTTTTTCTTGTTCATAGCATTGTGGCTTTCTTATTGGTGTGATGCTTCAAGAACCCTGGAAACTTGTGAGAACTTTCTTGCCCTGAGAATCTGAGGGAACTGAAGTAATTCCACAAACCCAGTATCGACATCAGTGTATATGATGGCCCATAGAGTGAGTTCATCTTGTCACAGCAAAGTATTCAACTCATGAGCTGCAATACTGTGTCCTATGCTTGCCCACATTTCCGCAAACAATTGAATCCTTCTTCTTCATACTCCCGTTTTGTTATCCAAAAGTCCGGTGTGTCCTGCACATAACCAAATTCCACTCACAAACTAACCAATATGCTTGCTCCCTCCCACAGACAAAAACGTTTCCTCCCAATGAGTTTATGTTCAAAAGCACAATTATCACAAAACCTAGCAGTGCTTGATTGTTGGATATTCCAAATGTGCATGTCTGGTTTGTGGAAATTCAACAAAAAAGATGAAGTCTAAATACCCAACAGCAAAAGAAGCTTCACATCTTTAGGAAGTCTCCTCCAGCACCAAACCCACAATTAACTAAATCGGATCCCAAATTCCTGAAGAAGATGTTGAGTGGAACAAAGGAAAGCAGCCAACATCAATCAAAGCCTCAACCCTGACACTTACCTTCATAATTCCAGCCAGGACTGCACCCCCTAAGTAGACCATATGTTTGCGCCTTGGTGGATCCTCAATTCGCAGCCTCAATTTCTGCCAAAATATTCTTCTCTCCAACTTTCTGAGTCTGTTAAGGTGATTTGAACAAACAAGCAAGAGGTAGTAGTATCAACAATACAAAGGGAGTTTGAGTATCATAATCAGCTAGAATGCTTTACCTTCAAGCCCTCCTTGTTTCCTTTCAAGACAACATGTGTGTACTGTTCCCGGATTTCCTTCTCTAACCTGTGACCACATCCAACTCCCAAAAACCCAGAGTTAAAAATATATCCAAAATATCACCAAAAACATATCTATGAGGTCACAGAAGAAACTCTACAATAACGCTTCGTAGGTGATTGTTGTGTCAGTTCCAGCAAAAGAAAAATAAACACAACAAAATCAATACCCTAGTACCTTGGCAGCTTCAACACATGTCTGTTGAATAATTGATTAATTTCAAAACTTCATTTGGGTAAATATAATATTCTTGAAGATCCAATATCTGCTTTCACACATTTCTGTTACTAAGAAACAAATTTTGAAAATTTCAACATTTCTAAAAATAATATAATTTGTGTCAAAGCTCCCAAGATAGTAGGGTAATAAAAGTCCCAGAGAAAGGTAATGCTGAGGCTGTTACTTATGCAAACTATAATAGAGCTGATGATGTCTGTGAGCCCTTTACTCATTCTCATTAACTAAAACAGGGTTGTAAGGTTGACATCTGGGATGGCCTCTTGCTGGCCACAGCATCAATGAAATGATTCAGGCAGACCCTACATTTTGTACAACCTTTTCATGCAGCACTCACAATTGTCTTCTCTGAAATCCTTCCGGTCAACCTATTTCGTGTAAAACATTGAGTGAAAGGTATATATGCAACCTAGAGACGAAGGAAATAAAAGGAGATGAATCTACCTGCTGGGAAGGCCTGGATACATAGTACTCCCCCCACTCAGCACTATGTGTTGATAAAGCTGTCATGAAAAACTCACACCATCAGACTTTTAACTATAGAAAGAGTTCAAGAGGTGTCAACAATCATATCTATGAGATTGCAGAGAGAATTCCACAGTAACAATTTGAAGGGTATCCATGGTGACAGTTTCCAGCCCAAAAGAAAAAACCAACACAACAAGCACGACTGCAAGTCATAACCTTGAGTGTCACTCACAGAGTATCAGACCCATCACCTTCATCATCAGTTGCAGGGACTAGCTGCCATTACTCCCCACTGATTCCATCAGCTCCTGATGGTGGGTTTAGATAAGTAGATACTAATATGCTCAAAATTTCAGGCATACAATCATGAAAAAATCTGCATTCTATGTTTGTGCTGTATTTTCGAAAGCAAAGAAAAGACTCAGTCATGATGTCAGCTACCTCTCAAGAGACATGGGTAATTATAAAGGTGAGCTATTGTAAGTAGAGAGAGTTTTACATACCGACATGCGATTATCAATGTCCATTTCTTGAATGCACCGAAATACAGCAACTGACAGACCATCACCCTCCATGTCAATGAGCTCCTGCCATCAAGACATTCTCAATTCAATGACTTGAATAGCAGAAAGCTAAATGTCCAAGCACCTAAATTGAAAGCAAATTTCTAACCCCAGTAAAAAATTAATAATAGTAAAATTAAAAAATCACTTTCTCATGTTAGTGTCGGTTTTTGCCTAAAGAGACCAACTGACTGAGGAGGTGTAGTATCTTATCCACATAATGATGCTTACTGGAGTAAAGAGGGCTTCAGGTGCTTGGAACCGCTCTGCCCCAACTTTGATTACTCTTCCATCTGGTAGCTGTTTCAACCCAAGAACCACCCCAAATGTAAGAACAGAAAATTTCCTTTCTAGACATAGCTCCACATTCCAAACACACAAAGCAAAGGTATTGCTTGAAGATTTCAAGGGAGTCCTCATCTCTGTTCCCAAAGCCCAACTTTTCGGTATATAGGTTTCATGAGCTAGGGTTGAAGCCAAAGCACCGTATACTGCTTCACCAAAATTGTTGTCTCAAGGCCAAGTTGACATTCCCGTTTGTAATCAATACTGTGTCACAAGACAACCCAATTCAAGTATTATCCAGAATTCTCCAACCCCTTGGCCTAGTGGGTAACTTGTCATAAGGTAGAATTGACCAAACTGAATAGGGATGCCAATATGGATATTGTAGAGTCTGCAATAGAGATTATTGGGGTAAAGACCAGATGCCCACCTTACATAACAAAGTTTCTCCTTGATCTCTCTTGCTGTTTCAAAATCTGCTGTTCTGTTAAATGCGTATCTGTCACCCACACAAAAACCCTCAATGCTGAAGGGTCACAAAATAGCGAGCTTTCTTTCATTATATATGTCTATATATACCCAGCTCCTAGAAATTATGTAAGAAGAGGAGAAAATAGAACTGCAAATTAGGAAAACAGAATTAAGATCAATTTTCAGAACACTGAAGGTATGAAATCCTACACAAAAGCCTTTGGAAATCAGTCAACATGTTGACAGTACTCATTGACGTCATGTTGACAGGATAAGGAGCGACTTAATACTCCAATTGCTAAAACTGCCAAATTGTGGAGTCAACAAAGATGTCAATGGCCATGTCTCCTTACCCTCGTCTAAGAAGGAGATCAATAAGGTAGGATGTGATGTGGCGTCCTGCTATGTTCAGCCGCTTTGTTAGATGAGGAAATGAATACCCATCCACCACTGGCACCTTCATGCACAAACCACACCCTCATCAGAGTCTCTCTGAAAGGAATACTCATAAACTACTGCACCTACACTGAGCTTTGACAACACCCAAGTGTGTCTATTCCTGTTCAGAAAATAATGTAGAAAAGAATGGAGGCGTAATGCACACCACATGAGTGACGCCATCCCCTGAGTCAACAACCAGACCTGTCAGAAGGCCTGCCATCCACAATATCTTATAAGTACAAATTGCTAAGAGAAGGCAGCTTGCTCATAATAAACAGATAAAACAAACGAAACATTAGTATCAGCTTCCTATTTAAACAATATCAGCATCTGAAGTCCCACCTGCCTGCCTCTTCTCTAGACTGTAAACACAGTAATCCTCTCCAGAAAATGATACTCCAATAGAACCCACAAAGATACAGTACCCACAACTACTCAGAGCTCAAGAATAAACAGAAAAAGACACCAGCTTGTTCCTTCATCCCACAAAACCCCAGGATACCAACATTAAGAACCCAAAAGATACAGTACCCAAAACTAACTACTCATGGCTCAAGAGTAAGAGAAAAAAGGATGAAAACTTGTTCCTTCTTTGTCCCCTAAGACCCCAGGATACCAACACAATGCACTACTACACTTTAGGATTTGAACCCTATACCTTGTGCGTACAAGGTCAAGACTGCCTGAATCTGGATGAACACACCTCCAAAATTGTATTTCTCAAACATTGTTTCAATCTGCCAGCCAAATGTAGAAAGTGAAATTTTCTAGACTATGAACTGATGCTCCTTCCAACACCATATTCGCTCTAATTTGGTCTGCATTAACTCATGTTGTTCCCAATTGCTTCTGTGCTTGTCCAATGTGTTCTTTTAACTGAACTTGTAAAATCTAGTTCCATACACACATTAATACTTCCATGACATAATTGTGAACAGATATAAAACTCTTCTCTCATAAAGAACACAAAAGCACAACAAAACCTGCCATACTTATGAGTCAGAGAAGTAGTAGACACACCGTTTTCTCACGATTTCTAGTTGGATTTAAGGGTGGATCTGTGAGCAGAATCTTGCACTCAGGTGGATCAACCTGCAACATTCACAACAGAAAATGCTGATCGTCACATGAAAAGCTTGTGATTATTCACGCGCAACAATACTCTTGCCTTCAACCGATTTCCTCTTAAACTGTATTTGTGCACTACATATAAGCCTGGCAGATTTGTTCCAATAAAATCTTGATATCTTTTCAACCACAATCAATGGTGGAGGAATTCAGAATGGATGACTTCTGCAGGTGCTGCTGCCTTTGGAGTCAATATACACAAGAACTTTCCTGCATATAAGTCTATCACAACTGCTTTGCAATAGACGACCATTCAGTAGGAATCAGAGAATGTGCAAGGATATTCCACAATTCATTGAAATGGAGCGCTTCACCCAAACTTACTTTCAGAACATCATAGAAGGTATGGTCCCACACATGCCCCATGTCTTCCCAGTTCTGAACGATGCCATTGTTTATGGGATATGTTACTTCCAGCTGCTGTCGCTGTTCTGAGCACGCAGTGCCAACCACTATATCCTGCTCAAAACAATCCCATCCACAATCACCAACAAAGCCAATCCATGTTGTAGCATCAATCAGATGCTTTATAAAGGAATGTACACCCTACAATCAACTATCCCCAAAATCAAATCCTTTGACAATCAAGCAACATCCAGAGAATAGTGTGAGAAGATATCCATGCCTTCTGAAAAGGGAATGTAGTAGAATCACTCAGTTGGATAGAAGCAGCATAATTTCACCTTTAGCTCTTGGTCACCTAGATCTTCTTCATATCTTAACATGGGGCGTCCTACCATGCACGGAAACACAGCAGCTGGGAAATTGTCCCCAGCAAATCCACACTTGACAAACTGCAAAAAACACGCACAAAAGATATCACCTTGTTGCCAATCTAGGACAAAAGCCTTATATCCAAACGTAGTAAAGTTTGTACCCTAAGTCCAATCACAAGCAAACTGTGCTCCCCTGAACTTTTTGGTTTCTGTTGAAAAGATAGGGTAGGCAACTTTAATGTCCAAAACGGAAGAAGAAACAAAGCATATACTCGGCCACCCAACAGGAAAACCCCCAAGCTAGGCACAAAATCTTCTTTTGTTTTCATTTTTCTTTTTCCCCAAGTCCATATACTGCACATTAGCCAAAACCCAAAAATTCTGCACCACAAAACAACGGTTCCATAACAGCATTTCAATCCTCATTGCAGCAGTTAGAGGAAAATAAGGTGCCCTTTTTACAACCGATCAGCCAGAACCCAAATTTACACTCCTCAACACTCTGCAAAAAGAGATCTAAAGCCAAAGCAAACTCGGATGCTGCGGGTAGATAACAGGTCACCACAGAAATGTCAGAATTTGGTGAGTTAAGAAACCCAAATCTGGAACAAAATTCAGGGGTAAGGCAAAATTCTCATCGTCAGATAAATCTGACAAAAGCTTGTTTTGAGTTGCAAAAAAAGGCCGCTTGACGAAGTAGTGCTGCGACAAGTACTTACCCCGGTGCCATTATCGCACACCACCACATTATGTGAAGAAGTCATTGGATCTATGGATATTCCCTGCACTTCTCCACAGCACCACTTCCACTCGGAATTCTCGACTTTCAATCCGCGTACTCCTGATTCAGCTTCTCCATGCTTTCGCAAGTCCTCGCAAGTCCAAGACTCTAAACCCTAATTCGCCTCTGCTCATTTGTTTGTTTTCAGGACACGCAGTCCCAAGTTCCTGATGCTTTTTCTGGCCGATGAATATCATCCATGAGATGAGAACCGTAACAACCATAACTCACCGATTCATCCAAGGCATAACTCCTAACTTCAATAGGACTAGTGTTGCCTGTCCAAGTGTGAACGGCCTACCCAACAAAATTTTCCTTCCAAAACCTTTTTTGTAATTTAATTGAGTTTTCAATGACAAAAAATACTCAAAATTCAACATTTCCCAGACCTCAAGTCTAAAAATTTGCAAATTGTCTACATATCAAGGCCTTCCCAACAACATCAAGAGCTTGTCCAAATTTCCATATAAATTAAACTATCAGTGACAATTTTTTTCTTATTATATTCCCATATGATATCAATAATTCATTATTATTTATGTCAATGTCAAATTTAGTTTCAATTAATATAAATATCATGCACATGAAATTCCCATATGATTATTGATAATTCATCATTATTTATGTCAATGTCAAATTTAATTTCGATTAACATAAATATCATGCATATGCATATAAGGCCCATGTTAATTTGTTTTCTTGTATCCATGTTGATGGATTAAAGAAAAGATGAAATAGTTATAAAAATAACATATATTTATTATGAAAGAAGTGAGGTAGTCATAAGAATAGAAGAAAATTATTGAAAAGGAAGTGAGGTAAATATACTTGAAAATGAGATAGTTATATTTGGAAACATCTCTAGAATTGTCTAGGAATGACCATATTAAGAATTATACAAAATCAATAAAAATCCTATGAAATTTTTCTTTAAATCATCCATATATCAATTTTTCAAAATTTTAATCATTGAAATTTTTGTTTTGATCTACATGAATTTTCAATGGAAAAAAATTGTTACATATCAACAACTTCTCCACCATAGGATGAAACATTATGGCATCAACTTGGGGCACCCCTTGTCATGCCCATATGCATGGCCTCATACATGACATCCGGTTACGGGCATGCCAATCATGCCTTTTAGAGTTAATGTATGTTTTTAGGGTTAATGTACGTTTTTAGATAATTGTACGCTATTAGTTGTTTTAGGGTTATGGCTTGTTTAAGGTTTCAACTTGTTGATGCCTATATGAAAGGCCAAGCTTTTTTCTTCTCTTATTATTTTTTTTAGAATTCCTTTGTTAGGGAAAGTTTCTTCCATAGTTAGATTGGATTTGTAAATGTTCACGACAACTATTACACGGCCACCGTTTACATACACTACATTTTCTTTCCTTCTTTGCAATTTAATTATTAAAAAATCTACTCTCTATTGCTTAATGTTGAAAACGGCAAATTTTTCTTAGTTTCAAATTTTTTGGGTTTTTGTTATTACTAGTGTTGTAGTTGATGTTGTTATTATTGCTGTTGGTGTTGTTGTTGCAATTGTTTGCTACTAAGTGAATAAGCTCGGGAATTTGTTAAAGCCAGACTCTCGCATTGTTATTCGTGGGAAAGTTTGATCTATTGATATTGCCGCAACTATGACGACCATAAGGATGTCTTGATGGATGCAATGTCGAGGTCGCATATTTTTCTTCTTCATGTGGTAATAGCAGCAACGTTGAAGCTTTGTCGATGCAAAACTACCTCTTTTCTTCCAGCTTGTTTCTAGTAATAATAATCAGTGACGACGTTCTATTGGTGCGTTCTCCTCCCTCCTACGACTGATTTTTCGTCCCCTCTCTCGTGCACTAGTGGACATCACATGGATCATCATCTGTTGTGCACAAGAGGAGGCAGAAAAAGCCTTGAAAACTCTCGAAGCTACCGAAACCAAGTGTAGCGTCAAGTAAGAAAAAAAAAAATCTCTTCTGTACACCATCACTACAAAGCTCTCGGGTGATCTGCAACGCAACATCCATCACATCACTATAAAGTTCCCAAGCGATCTGTAATGCAACGTTCGTCACGTCGCCGCTTGCCATCGATGCAAAACTCCTGGGCAATTTACAGCGTGGCATCTATCGCATTGCTGCCCGCCATTGTTGTAGAGCTCACGATCACCTCACAACACCGTGGCCATTACATTGCGTCCACCATTACTACAGAGCTCACTGGCATTCTACAATGTCATGGCCGACACGTCGCCGTTCACCATCACTACAGAGTTCACGGACGCTTAACAGCATGGTGGCCGTCGCATCCAACGTCCGTCCACCTAACATCCATTCATCCAACGTCCGTTTGGCCCTTTTCGTCCATAAACATCCATCCATCGACGTCCCTCCATCGCCATTCATCTTTGTCGACACACCGTATTCTTCAAATTGTATGTCATGTCAAAACATTGTAGCTAGTATTCTGTATTGCTACAAAATTTGGGGGCATGGGACAACACTGTCCTTGGATGATGAAAACATTACCGCTCAACCAGAGCCAAGGTATCAGTTACGAAGTAACGCACAATCATTTAAACTGATTTCTTTGAGCTCATGATCTTCACGACAATACCATCAAACGTTTGCAACACCACCGTCATCCAATACAACTCCTACCAGGAATTCAAATTCATGTTACATTACATCAACAGTACATCAGAATTCATTTGGAGGGGTTAATCAGTGGGTACGCCTAATGTCGCACCTACTTTCACACCATCATCGTATATTCCATTGCAAGCCGTTACCTCTAAACCCATATACACCATGGAGGTCGACAATTCCTCTAGGATAATTGAAAATTTTAGCTGAAGGCCAAGTACCATTTCTTTGAAGGAGTTCAAGGCAACTTTTTCAACTATGGTTTGTGAATTGGAGGTCAAGTATGGTGTTAATTACACCGAGTTGTTCGCATTCAAACAAATGTCCCATTATGTGCATTATCAGGCATTGGATGTCTACAACAACATTCTCCAAAGATTTTGGGTGTCATTCAAATCCCCAATCCAACTTATGCCACAACCATCGCCACTACCTTGCAAGCTGCATGTAAGCTACCATTGCACATCATGGAATTGTGCCCAATAATCCAAATCCAGTACCTACTTCAATAAACATTTCTTTTCAACAACTCATTATTGTTACCGCAAACTTTCCTCCCACCATTGATGCAACAACTTTTGTTGATCCAATGGGGGAGTTCTTTTGAATTCTTGAGTTGGAATTTTCGGTTAAGAGTTCTGAAAAAATTCTACAGCTTGCCACCTTCTATCGGTAGAAAGATGAAACCCTCAAGATGATTTACAAGAGGCTTCTCAAGCTCAAAGATGATACTCAGAGCATCACAGACTTGGAAGTTGCCCAGCGGTATCTTCGTTTGTTAGAAAGTACTTCGACACTCCATGCGCAAATTTTGCAAGGGGTTTTTGCAAAATTTGGAGACTTATACACTTTGTTGGATATGTATAACAATTATGAAAAGTTAGAACTGGCTCATGCACACTATGAGGCCAGTACTATGAGGCCTCCATCATGTTCAAAGCCTCAGCCTTCACTAACTACGCCAACCAAATCATCACATTCTTCTTCAAAAGCTAAAACGGTGCACTCAGCTGCACCCATCCTACCTTCTTACAACTACTATGACAATCCTACCCACAAAACTAATGAGTGCAACATTCCTTCCGAGGATTTCTTTTATGATTATTGTGGGAAATAAGGACATCAGGAAATTGTTTATTTTGCCAAGTTCTCGAAATAGAAACAACTACGATTACCATGGCAAAATCTCCCAGTATCTTTTGTTGCCCCTCAACCAAAAGCTAAGGCACCTCAACCTTCCATTCAAGCTTTCCCCACCAAAAGTAATTCCAATAAAAACATTAAGAAGAAAAAGCACAATGCTAATAAAAAAGAGGTGTTTCAAGCCCATGCCGCTCAAATTCAAACTCTACAAAGTGAAATCGAATCATTGAGGGCCCAACGTGTTAATTTAAAAGGCACGTCTTCCCAACCAGTTAGTCATGCCCAACCTGTACGGGGTTCAGGATCACAAGAGGGACTTCCTAGATTATTTTATGGCCTCTCACACAATGTCATGGTTGGGGAGTATGTTCTTTCCAATGCACACAATTTTAGTCTCACACTATAATTTACCACTTCTTTTTGCCTTTCCTATTTCGCGACATTAGAGGCTAATGTGGCACCTAGAGTTTCTGCCACTAGGCAGGTAATTCAAACTAATGGACTCACATCTAGTTCAAGTCGTATTACTAAGGTTAGAGGAGCTCGAACAGTCATGCCACAATCTTTTTGTCCTCTCAACACGGAAAAAGAACGCACCTTGTTGGCAAGGGGGGAGGAGACTACTACACCACAAGCTGCTAGGGCATCAAATTCTCGTGTCCCAGGAATACATGTACATTAAAAAAACACACAATTTTCCACTAATCAGCTTATGGAGTGCTAATTTCAAATGCGTGAAATGATGCAAAAGCTTTTGAGTACACCGTTATTTACTTTGAAGATTTGAAGCTAAGCACCAAGGACATAATTACAACACTAAAGGATACTCTGAACACTTCATCAAATCTTCTACCAATCCCTGATCCACATGTTATAGGGGTCCCATCCAACACCTTAGAAAGACATTCAATTAGCTCACATGTTATAGATGGCATTCGTAATCTGGTCATTAGTTCTAACATGGCTAAACTAATGGGCTCTCCTACATCTGATTCTACATTCACATATTAGAAGGGAGCTAAGAACACCTCACTTATGGATTTTTTATTCAATAAAGGCGTTGTGGATAACCATTCTCTCCATAAAGTCTTTCACTCATTTCCGAAGGTGGTGCCTTGTGCAAGAACTTCCATTGCCACCGAAGTTGCCATTGTCGACAATGAATTAGTAATCTAAGTGGGAGGACATACACCCAGAGTGGTACTTCTTGATACAGGTGCCCAACAAGTAATTCTTAGAGTTCAATTCGCCAAGAAGATGGGCATGCTCAACTCCAAACTACCGAAATCTATGTGGTAAATTCGCATCGCTAGTGGGAGCATAGAAAGGGTACTTGGGAAAGCTCGAATTTGATTGCATTTAATTTCAATGAAGGTACAAATCAAGAGCTTTGCTTACAAGTTAAATGTTTAGTCACTAATGCCACCAATTACGATGTGTTCATTGGGTAAAAGCCCTTATATCCACTAGGTTTCACAATTGATAATTGGTTCGAGCATGCGTACTACTGAGTGGATTAAAAGTCTAATGGCCACCACCTAGGATACATACCCCTTGATTTACATGAAAACCATAATCCTATGGCTCACCATTGTATGTTCAAAGAAACACACACCATTTCCTATATCCAACAAGCTAGCCATGAGTGGATAGAGAGGGATGAAGAAGAGACAACTTACGCTCAAGCTACTGAAAGCTTGAGGGTGGTTCCTATGAACATTCAACACGGACCAAAGGTTTTACAATGGTTCAAAACAGTCCACAAGCCCTTGGTCTAAGCTCTGTTTAGTTTTAAAAACATGGAGAGCCATGGCAAATTGATTAAGCCAATACTTCGTCAACTAATCACCTGGACACCGCCTAAGGAGGGGATTACATTACTAGAGTTCTTTGGTGGTATTGGTATAGGTTTCGAAACCCTAGTACAATCAAGATGGTGGTTCAGAGGTATTTCTAGGTAGACATTGATTCTATTATAAAGCAAGTGGCGACATCAAAAATGATGGAGCTCACAACCAGATTTCCACAATAATTTGCAACCACCGCATGGAAGGCTAATTTCACTTTCTTGGCCCTTGACATACAACTAATTCAAAAGAAGCATATGGAATTACTTGGCCTCGTGGACCTCATCATGTCAGGTTGGGAGTGTTAAGGATTTTTAGCAACTAGATTTTAAAAAGGCTTGAGTGACACAAGATTCGATCCTTCCATGGACATGGTACGATTGATCACTTGGGCTCAATCTCCTATGTTTGGTTATGTAATTGAGAACTCCCCTTCTTAGCTTGACTAAATAGAGAAAGTCCAAGAGCACTACACGTTGGTCAAGCATTATTTTAGAGAACTACTCCTACTTGATACGGCACATTGCGGTTCCTATGCGCACCAGCTGCACAACTAGTGGACTAACCTTGCACCACTCTTAGTTTTGCAGTTAGCTCTAAGATACACCATCAAAAACCCCAACTTGCAGGTTTCTCACATATTGGATGATTAGAATTCCTACCAACCATATGGTTGTTGGTAACCTGTGTACTCTTTCAAATGTACACAACACCAACATTGATTCAATTAATTTGCAATTCTAACAATGCGACTACATGGCACCCCGACCAAATACACTTACCTATCTTTAACACTCTACACTTCACTCTTAGTGTTGGGGGGGAAAAGTACCATGTAATTTGACTCAAGTTGTTTCTGATACACCTGAAGGTACATCAACTTCTAGAGAAACAGTTACAACCTTCTATGAATCTACACAACTGGATAGTGGAGAAACCCAATACACCAAGTTCTTCAAACACATTTTCCAACTCCATTCCATATGTTTCCAACTACCCTTTTGTTATGGGGAACCAACTCACCAAGAAGGAAAGACCAAGTCACAAACTTGTTAATTAAGTATGAGAATGTGTTCACATTCTCAATGAAAAACTTAGGTAGGTGTAAGACCATGCAGTTTTTTATAGACCTTACAGATGAGACACCCATCTATCGAAGGAGGCAAAACCATGGGAAGACACGAAGTATTGTAACAAAAAGAAGTAATACTTAATTTGAGAGTTTTTCTTTCACATCCCTTGAGTATGGCCACCTCTTTAATAATGTTTCCTTCTCTTAAATTGAGCAAACAACACTTCAACATCTCTAAGCTTCTCCTCTTGAAGTTGCTTCACATATTTGGCAAGCCACTTGAGTATTGTCCCATGATGTCACCTTCACAAGAGCTAAATATTTTCCAACGATTGTTACCAACATCTTGTGAATTTGGCAAAGAACGCACGCTTAAGGAATGTTAATGCATAAGGTTGTGATTGGGAGTGACTACTCAAAGAATGTTGATGCGTGGGTAAGACGCATCATAGATGATGTGTGTTCGACAAAGATGGCAAGTCGATTGGAGGGCAAGAGGTTTAGGTAATAGGTGTTTCTAAAAAACATGGGTAGTCTAATGAACAAACGTTCAAAATTTTGACCAATGGGGAAAAATTGTTAACAAGGTCTCTTAATTCAAATTAAGGACGTACCCTACTGTTGCCCATTTGATCACAAGATCTACAAATTTAAATCAACAGTCCCCATTTGTTGTTGGGTTACTTTTTTACTTGGCATCCTACTAGAACATAATTTTTACTTGTGGGTTTAAATATATTGGTGCAATTTTATTTTATTTTTCCTCAAAACAAAATATAACTATTCATTGCCCTTGTTTTCTTATTTCTAAAACATATTTATTTTTTAAATTTGAACTTTAAAAAGTAGGTTGAAAATATGTTTGAATAAAAGTTGTGATTATGCATTTCAAACACACTTTCTTCTAATTTGCAAATATTCATTTATTAAAATTCCTATTTTTTCAAACTAACCAAGTTGACTAGATGGGGTTTCTTAACTATAAGACATGTGTTTTGACTAAAGGCCAAGGGCTTGAATGATAATAAGTATTTTTTAACTAATCAATTTGATTAGAATGACAAGTGCCCTAGTTAATAAGGACACCTATTATATTCAATCAATAGGGCTAATTAAGTAGGCCTAGTCAAAGTGGCCAATGGCCTTGTTAAAAGGGCCAATTACAAATTCTAATACTAGTTGGGTATCTTAAGATTACATTTAACATTTTGATTATGTTTGACCAATTAAAAAAAAGTTGAAAAATGTAAAAATGAACTAATCATAACTAAATGAATCATGACCAAATTAATTCTATATATATGATTTATTTAACTATGGTTAAATTGACTATATTGAAATTAATTATGGTTCAATTACCTATGAAAAAACCAATTAAAATTAAAACTAACCATAGTTTATTTAGTTGTATATGTTTTAACCATGGTTAGTTTAACCATTATTTATTTATCCATAATTAATTATTCCATCAAATTTTTGGCCATATTTAGTTTAATTATGGTTAATTTAGCCATAAGTAATTTAGTAATTATAAATAATTTAACCATGGTCAATTTAACAATAGTTTGTTTAGCCTTAGTAAGTTTAACCATAATAATTAGTTTAGCATAAATTAATTAACCATTACTAGTTAGGCCATTAGGTTTTGCCATAATGAAATTAACCATGGTTATTATAAGCATAACTGAATTAACTATATATATTTTTTAAATATTATTATTTTACCCCACTAAATTTAACCATAATCAATAGACCCATATTTAATTTAAAACTATTGTTAATTTAGCCATGGTTGGTTTTTTCCATAATTATTTTAAACACATTTGTTTTAGCCATAATTATTTCACTCATGTTTATTTTAGCCAAATTCATTTTTCCATAAAATATTTATTCATTAGTTAATTTAGCCATATTAACTTTATTAATAGTTAGTTTAACCAAAAAAAAATTCATGGTTAGTTTAACCATTTATAGTTTAATCATGTCTAACTTTGCCATAATTACATTAATCATTTTGATTTTAGACATAATTATTTCATTCATGTTTATTTTATTCGTAATTAATTTTTACATAATTGGTTTTGCCATAAAATACTTATTCATTAGTTAGTTTAGCCATATTAATTTTATTAGTGGTTAGTTTAGCCAAATTTATTTACTCATGGTTAGTTTAATCATTTCTATTTTATCCATATTAAAATTTGCCATAATTATTTTAATCATTTTGATTTTAGCCATAATTATTTCATTCATGTTTATTTTAGCCATAATTAATTTTTACATAATTGATTTTTCCATATCATATTTACTCATTATTAGTTTAGCCAAATTTATTTACCAATGCTTAGTTTAATCATTTATAGTTTAGCCATGGTTAATTTTGCCATAATTATTTTAAACATTTTGATTTTAGCCATAATTACTTCATTCATGTTTATTTTAACCAAAATTAATTGTTGCATATTTTTTTCCATAAAATATATATTCACTAATTAATTTAACCATATTAACTTTATTAGTAGTTAGTTTATCCAAATTTATTTATTCATGGTTAGTTTAACCATTTCTAGTTTAGCCATGGTTAGTTTTGCCATAAATATTTTAACCATAATTATTTCATTCATCTTTATTTTAACCATAATTAAATTATGCATAGTTGGTTTAGCCATACAATATTTATTCATTGGTTAGTTTAGCCATATTAACTTTATTCATGGTTAGTTTAGACATGGTTGGTTTATCCATAAATTATTTATTCCTTAGCTAGTTTGGCCATATTTATTGTTGGTTTAACCATTATTAATTTAATAATCATTCATTTTTTCATAATTAATTTAGTTGTGGTTGGTTTAAACATTATTTTACTAATCATTAGTTCTGACATAATTAATTTTTCCAAGGTTAAATTTAACCACCTATTTAATTTATGTAATGTAAGTATGTGGTTAAATAACTTAAATATAATTAATGTATATGTAGGTGTATTTATTTATACATACCTTACCTATATTCCACCTATTTACTTATATTTTAACCTATAAGTAACCTAATTATATAAGCTAGGGTGAGCCATTTATATACCTATGATAAATTATTAATTGGTTAACTAGTTATTTACCTAAAATATACTAATGAATGTGTAATTAAATAGTTAAATATAAATTATTACAAATGCATTGTTGATAATATATAATGAATTAGGTCAAATTTGTAAGGATTAATTATAATTGGGTTGTAATTATCAATAAACACTATAGTACATTATAACTATCTTGATATTTTATATAATTTAAATATTTTTAATATGGTTGTAATTATTAATTATAACTAAATAATTATATATTAACTATTAATAATTTTTATTTTAACTTAATTAACATACATATTTACCTTATTTATTTATTTACTTAATTTATGTACATATCTACATAGTTATTTAAGAATAATGTTGTGTGGACATTACGTAGTTTCTCCTTCCCAAAAATTTGTCCCATATTGTTTGTTGTCCTTTCCAAATGATGCATAATATAAATAGATGCACCATAAGAATCCAAGACATAAAATATATTTTAAAAAAGAAGGTCACTTGAGACAAGTCAATTGAAAAGGTTCAACCTTAAAGGCCAAATTCAAAATGAAATTGGATTTTCCAACCTAGGTTATTTAAGTGTAGGCTTAATATAGGTACATTTAAGCCTAGTAAAGGTCATAGCTTAAATTGCCTTAGCCTACTTTAAATTTTTATACTTAGTTGTTAATCATAGGCACCTAGACTTAGGCTTAGGAGTTTAAGTTATAGGTATTTAGACATAGGGACCTTAGAAGTAGATATTTAATTTTAGGTCTAACCTAGGTTGTTTAGGTTCTATTCATGTGGCATAGCCTAATGGCCAATGCTTAAATGCCATGTGGCATAACCTAAATGGCCAATGTTTAAATGTCATGTGGCATAACCTAGATGGCCAATGTTTAAATGCCACGTGACATAACTTAGGTGGCCAATGTTTAAATGCCACATGACTTAACTTTGGTGGCCACTATTTAAATGCCACATGGCATTTGCCTAGTCAAAATAGTGGTTGACCAATCAAAAAATAATTTGATTGTTATATTGACTAGTCAAAAGTAATAGTCGAAATGACTAGACAAAAATGCCAACTTAGGCTTGGTCAAAAAATACATGGCCTAATCACAATGGACAGGTTCAAAACAACTTGTCCAAAATGACTAAGAGGTTTTTTTGACACATATCCAAAATGGATCTTTTTTTACCAAAATTTTTAATGAAAAAATTTAGGAATTTTAATAGTGATTATAGCCATAATTTGATGCTACATAATGGTGCACCATATAAATATTTATGCCTCCATATAATTTTTTTGGGAGTTTCATGTTGTATGGACCTACTTGCAAGCAATTTTTTGAAATTAGGCAAAAACTAATGTTTCATCTAGTAGAATGAATATCCATCAATATGCTTAATTTTTAATAGGAAATGCAAGCCATGTAAGTCTATTAAACATCTATTTAATTATATCCTTTAAATTCTTTAATTAAAATCTACATTATAATTGATTTTGTCGAACACTATAGAATTGCAATGAAGCGAACTATTTTTTTTGTCTACTTTACCTTGCCGGCACCCACACAAAAACAAGATGAACAACAAATGCAACCTATGGGAAATGAACTTGTGAATGCATGAAACATAGATACAGCACAAAAGGGAAAAATTAATGAACAATATCAAAATGTAGTATAACTAATTGTGCAGAGAGACCCAATAGCACTCTCAACCAGTCATCAAAAAACACCATGAAGAATAACCCAACCATGGGTAGTGAGTGTTTATCATGATGACAATCATAAACTTGTTTAGTCGTTTGATGAAGTTGTCTTTATATGACAACCATGGTGATCTACAACCCCAAGTTACAATTTACCCATAATCGGTGCTTTTACACCAATTACAACATCCATTGGTTTTCAAAACCAAACACCAAACACCAACATCAATTTGGTGCCCACTAATTCAAAGATGGAATGACTTCACCTACTTTATAGGTTAGAGCAACTTCGTCACATTGACTGAAGATCATATAATCAATCAATTTCTATACCACATATAGAACATGTTAAACCTTGAGCAACACCACAGTTGTTCGATAGGGAGTCACATATCCACAAGGCACCTAACATGTCAGATCAATACTTTGTTCAAGTGAAAGAACACACATTTTACATCACATACTAGTTTTAAGAGGAAACCAAGGTGCTGGAACTGTAATCTGCTCATATTGTCAACATGCAGGACATTTGTTCAATTATTGCCCATTTGTTGATGATAGATTAAGATAATTATTACAAGAGGAGGTGAAAAATGTTCATCAGCATGTTTTTCCAACCACTACAACAGTAGTACCCAATGTGTATGTGTTAGGAACTCAAGCCATGAATCCTAGTATAGCTCATATGATAGTACCTATTAACTATCAAAAAACTTGGTCACAACTTGTTACACCAATTGTATTAGGTAAAACCAATATGTTACCTACCTCAACATACCCAAGTGGTATAATGTCATACCCCCTTTTGTGCCTTTAGATCCTAGTTTGTATATAACATATCCAATTGGAACAAAAGGACTTGATTCCTTAATCTTTAGGAATTATACAAGTTATGTACCTAGGAATATGTACCCAGTACCTAAACAACATGTTGTACCACCAACATATACTTCGTTGGAAATTAGTTTCCTATTGTGGTTCAACCAGTAGGTAGTAAGGATCAACAACCTATTTAGCAACATGTTACTACACCAATTCCAACCACTGTACAATTTATTACCAATTTACGAACTTATGTACCCAGAGATTTTGCTCACTAACCATTGGATGGAGGACAACCTAGAGACTCATTTGGAGGAAGTTCATTTGAAAAAGAACCTCCTAGAGGACCACCTCTTAATCCACTTGTTGGATCTTATGGATGTCCAACACCTGACCCACATATGATCATACCACCATGGTATCAACCACCTATTGTGCAACCTATATTAGAACTAGTAACCAAAGTGCCATACATGAAACTACAATATCCAACTTATGTCAAAAACACTAATCCTAATACTCACATCAAAATATTAAAAAAAGCCATTAAAATTAATGGTGAAACAATGAAAGCTGACATCATCAATTTGTTTGATTTTATTCTAAGGGATAGTATTTTTGAATGGAAAGAAAATTATGTTCAAGACCATCCAAATTGCACTTTTGAAGAGCTGGAACAAACATTTTGCAAGTGATTCAAAATTGTAAAGAATGATGAGGAGGAGGTCTACATGCAATTGTGAAACATACAACAACAATGAAATTAGATGACAAAAAATGTTCTAATCCACTAGAACCTCGTGATTAGGGGAAAAAACTTTAAAATTTGAATTAATCAAAGGTTATGTAATGTCAATTCAAGAATATCAAAATTAAAAATAATGGTTTTATTTTCATTTTATCTTCCTTTGATTTTTTAAAATATAAATTACATAAATATAAATTCAAAATGATAGATTATATAATGTATTTGTAGATATTTTTGTATATGGTGTAGTCCATAATGCAAACATGTGTATCAAACAATTTTGTTGGGTGTTGATATAGTAATGCATGATAGATCCAGTAAAACTTGCACAATTCAACTTGATGGAGATGACAAAAAAAAGATATCTAGAATGTAAATAAACTTATTAACACAAGAGATGAGACATAGAAACTCCATTTTTGTTGCCAACAACTAGTTTTGACAATTAATCTTGCAATATTGTTGTTAATGCAACCTCCTCCATGATTAAGTTCACCAATCACACACTAAACAATCTCCTTTGGAATATTTATTGCTAATAATTTCTAGATCCAAATATGATTGTACCCAATTTTGCCCAAATGTTCCTTTCGTGCCCAATTCATCTATAACAAATGATTTTTTTTCCTTAGGAAAAACTATATTAAATGTTGGTATCACAAAAGCCAGGTTTGGTTTGTTTATTATATTTGGAGGCCACATTAAAAAGTGCAATTTTACCTCCACCATTTTATTTTTTTTCACACGATGCTTGAAAACTTTATTTAAAAAAACCAATCAAGGTTGTTATGCTCAATAAAAACTTCAAAAATGAACTTTATTAAATTAGGCACACCTCAATTTTGCTTCACACAAGCTGTTATTTTGATAAGACCTAATGCCAAGGGTTTTACCCCACATTTAAAAGTAACATGTTTAAAGTAATTACTCTTGGTTTATAGCAATATTAGATTATTATTGACTTTTGAACATACCAAACTTGTCCTAGTATTGAGTTTTTAAAATTATTTTATTTAATAAACTTACTTGTAAAGTCATTCAAAGACAAGGCCAAAAACCCATGTTTGCTTATTACATGAATTGAAATTGTCAAAATCACATAAAGAAATACATTGTAATTCAATGGGGCACAAAATTCATTTTTGCACCCAAATTTAAGCTTGGTGTTGTGTTGTGTGCCCATTGCCAAAACCTTCACAAGATGCTCATATAAGCTTAGTGTGTATGTTTTTGTTTTGCATTTTGGTTTTCACACGAGTCAAAAGTGAGAATGTGTGAGGTTTGAAAACCATTGTTTTGTGAATAAGTAAAAAAAGTTGTAACAACTTTGTGTTTCATTATGTTTTCATGCAACCTATGTCATTTTGTTTTCGTCAAATTATTTTTTATACACATTTTTATGTCAAGTTAGAGGGAAAGAAAGGGAGGTGAAAGAGGAAAGGGGCTTGATTCAATTCTTGGAACAAGTGTAGTTGGAGCTTGCTCACCTTGTTGCTCAATTTTTATTTTTTTTCAACTTGAAAATTGGAGGTTGTAAATGGTGGCGGTGGTCTTCATGCTTTGTTGTTGCCTTGTTGAGCTTCTTTTAGCCATCCTCATAGTAGTCCTTGCCTTGTTCTTCAATTTCCTATGGGTTTCTATGGGCATGAGCAAAAAAATAGGGGGCCAAGATAATGTTAAATTTGGGATTGACATGGTATGATTTTAAAGATAAATCTAATACCATTTGCACATTTTATTTTAGATTTTATTTTTTCTTAAAAATGAAGAGCAAAGGAAGGATCATCATGGGGATGGATATGGGGAATTAGGTGAGGAAAAAAAAAGCATGAAGACCACCGTCATCTTTTGAAAATTGCAAATTTAAATGTAAAAAATAAAACAATTGAAAAACAAGGCAACAACAACCAAGGGAAAACACCATATTAAGACCCAACCCCATTTCTTTTATGCTTTGCTTTTAAAAAAAAGGATATTCATGGAGAATATTCTTGGATTCATTATTTACAAATCAACATAAAAAAGTTTTGACTAAAAATATCATATTATATTATTATGTACATGCATATATAAAATGAATTTACAAAAATTGAATATAGAATATCCAAAAACACTTTGGAAAAAGATTAAATAGTGTAAACACATGTCACAAGTTTTAAAAAAAGTTTTTGGGCCTTCTATATTCATTAGATTTGTTTCAAACTTATACAAATGTTCCCATAATATATTTGAAACATTATTGTAAAGGTATATGTCAAAATTTTAACATTAACTTACCATTCAAAATCATCAAATATTAAGTAGTTGCTACACCTTTTATGGACCCTAGTATCATGTTTGGACACAACCATGATGGCTAAAGGGAGTTGGACAAGGCAAAAACAAAGCATGAGGACCACCACCACCATTTGCAATTTTCAATTTCAAATCTAAAACCCCAAAGAAATTGAAAATCCAAGCAAGGACCAACATAAGGATTGTTAATCAACAAGGCAAGTACAAAACACAAAAACCACCATCACCACCATCATGTAATTACAATTATCAAAATTTTTAAATAAATTTTTTTGAGGAGAAAGGCAAGAAACACTATGAAAATGGCTAAAGGGAGTTGGTTAGGGCAAAACAAAGCATGAGGACCACCACCACCATTTGCAACTTACTATTTCAAAGTTGGAATTTTAAAAAAATTTGACTAGCAAAGTGAATGAACTCCAAACACATTTTTGCTCCTTGAACCAACTTATCCTTCCATGCCCTAAACGTCGATTTGAACCAACTTCCTCTTCCACCTTCCTTGTTTTCCCTTTGACTTCACATGAACATGTGTTCACAAAGTTTTTTGAGAAAACAAAATGCCACATGTTGCACAAAAACATGCACATAGAGCTCAAACAATCACAAAATAATGACATTTCAAACCTTGCATGTTCCTGCCTCTAACCTCACAAAAATGAAAATGTAAAAGCATCAAAGTTCACATGAAGTTCATATGAGCACCTTGTGAAGGTTTTTGTGACAAGCACATAACATGGCAGCCAACACTTTTGAGTCCAAATTTGGGTGCAAAAGTGGGTTTTGTGCCTTGTTGAACCATAATGTATCATTTTTTGTGCATTTTTGTATCAAGTAAACATGGGCTTCTAGCCCTATCTTTGAACGACTTTATGGATAACTCTATTAAAATTTAAATTGATTTTTGTCTATTATATGTCTAGATTCAAAAATGCCCAAAAAGCTATTACTCTTAGTGGTTAGTTACAAGTGAATAAAGATGGATGGAAAAAACTAATTTTAGGACAAAGTTCTTACATAGGCCAATTGCATGCCCCATTCAAGTTTGGAACTACAGAGGTATGTCCGAAACTACTAAGGTATTCATTATTGTTACATGTAATGAATACTCACTGTATATGTATCCAATAAATTCTTGTCATCCATCATGATGGACAGATGATGGAAGTTGTAAGAATTAGGTCACCAAAAAAAATTCATGCAATCCGTTTTCCACACACACATTTTCTCTTCTCCAACTACACTAATAGAAAACCCCCCCATTTTGCAACTACATTTTCAACTACATCTTGATTACAAAACATAGTTCAAAGTAACAAAAATAGTTGCAAAATATTTTTTATAATTGAAAAGTGTTTTTCTCAACTACAAACCAAAAAATTAACAAGTACAAGTCAACAATGAATTCCAGTTGAAAGATTTTTCCACATGTCAACACTACATCAATAGCCGCTGTTAACCATTTTAGTTGCAAACTATTTTACCAACCTATTCGCAAGATGTTGTCAACTTCCTTCGACTAATGGATGAACTTCATTTGCTAACTATGTATGATGTCAACAAAATATTCAATTGTCATTTTGATTACATTTCAACTATGTGAAGTTGAATTTTAACCACTGATGTGGTGACATGTGGCACACCCAAAACAATCCACCATTGGTCAATCATAGTAGAAATTAAGTCAAAAGGTAAACTATGTTGCAACTACGATGGTCAATGCATTTGGGCCAATGGTGGGATGACATGTGTGGTGATTTAATAAGATTTGGGACGAACCAATAATTAAATGACATGTGGCATAGTCTAGGCCTATCTTTGTATATGGTGCCTATCATAGGCAACCATTTGATTACCTAGGCAAAAATTAGGTCCAAACATAGCCCCCTAGTCTAAACTTAGGTTAAAACTAAACCTAGGCACCTAAGTTAGGCCTAGACATAAGTAGCCATTTAGCTTAAACTAGGATTAGACCTAAGCATTAGGCTAGGCCTAGACATAAGTAGCCAATTAACTTAAGCTAGGGTTAGACCCAAGCATTAAGCTAGGCCTAGACCTAAATCATAAATAAAGTCCTATTTTATTTAACTTAGCCTTTAAGGTTGAACCTTTCTCATTGGCTCATCCCAAATGACTATTATATTTTCATGTTTACTTTCATTCTCCATCATCCTAATGCACTTGTTAATATATGATTTGGATTATTTACATGGAAGCCAAACAATATGGGACAAACATTTTAGTTGCCACCTTGGGAAGACAAGCTTAGAAACACACATAGGTCTACAACTAAACATTTTTAGATCTTTCTCATTTCTTGTCCGATTTGAATGATGTAAAAAGCTACATGAGCGCCAATGTAAGCTGTACATTATCACTTTAAGCTCCAAAAGCAAAGGAGCAACATAGAATAAACATTAAACATGTAAAAATCAGATAATGTGTTTTTTCAAAAAATGACCCATTATTTGAGAATGTCATATCTTCTTCATTTTGCATGATCTAAAGAGCTTTGGGTGCACCAAGTTAAATTTTACATTACTTTTTTAAGCCTCAAAGGCAAAGGATGACCAAAAAAGAACCACAAAGAGAACAAATGTACTAAATTTTAATGTGTGAATTAGGCCTATGATAGAACACTTCCCCACCTATTTTCAATGCCCATATCTTCTTCATTTTTCATTTATTTTGAATGTTCTAAATGGCCATGTGTGCGCTAAGTCAAGTTCTAAAACATCATTTTGAGCTTGAAAAGCAAAGGAAGGATGTATTAGGATTTTAAATTCTCTAATAGCTTAAGTGTATGGTGGTCGACTAGTTTGCCTTAATTGTAACCTTGTGATAATGTAATTGCAACTTAATTAGTTATAACCTTGTTTATTTTTTTATGATACTTACATATTCAACAACAAATTTATAATTAATTGGAATTATTTTAACAAAAAATTTAAAAATTAATTATTAAAAATATAATATTTATTAATATTTCATTATATATAATAAATTTATATTTTTCAGAATATTATTAATAATGTAGATAATTAATAAATTATTATAGTTATAAAAAATAATTATAAATACTATTCTAGCTAATATAAGCTAAGTTGTTATTTGTCTATTATTATTTGTATTGTTAATTAACTTGTTATAACTACTATATATTAATATAATGTACATTGAATGAAGATACAATATAATATAAATATTGAACTACATATAATAGTGCTAAAATAAAAAATATTTTTTGAAATTATAAAATTATTTATTAAATGTTCCTATTAACAATGCCAATTACTATCAAATAAATTCATAATGAAATAAATAATTTAAAGATATATTCAAACCAATAGTAACATTAGATTAATTATTAAATTAATTCCAAATAAAAATTAAATTACATTAGTTAAACATTAAACTAATTAGTACATTAATTTTAAATAATCATAATTATGCATGATTACTTAAGTTGTAATGAGAAAATAAATTACATAGAAATAACAATTATTACATGTGTTCAACATATTATTATTAACTTGTACTTCAATACACATTATTTTATACTTATAATTTAATTTTAAAAAGGATTTAAGTTAATATTTAAATGATTTTTTTCCATAGTACATAACCTTTCATTTTTATAAATAGAATTTACAAATAATTTCAGTTTAATGAATTTTGATCATTTTAAACAAGTATAAAGCTATCATATGTATAAAAATGACTAAACATTAAAATTCCACAAAATACTAATTATCTATCATTACTTGATATGTTAAAAACTAAATTTGGTTTACAAAAAAAATAGAACTAACATTTATTGAACATATTCATTGTTGTCAACTTATATTTCAAAGTTTTGTTTAATTTTATTGCAATTTATTAAATATTATTATTTAATTGCACAAAATTAATATTTACATCAATGATCATACATAACCACTCAGTTTTACAAATAAGTTTACGTGTATTTTAATGTTTGATGAATTTTGATCATAATTTTTAATAAACATTAAGTTATCATATTAAAAAATGAATAAAATTTAGGATTCCACAATTTAATCCTTAATTATATATCATTATTTGATATGTCTTAAAATAAATTTGGTCTATGTAAAAATAAAATATTATGTGTATGAACATGCACAAGCTTAAATTATTAATTCATATTCAAGAGAATTTATTCAAAATTTATATGCGTTACAAAAATTACATCACACATAACTTATTCATTTATATACATTAATTTTACATGTAATTTAATGTTATCATAATTTAGCATAAATATTAACATATGTCATATGTATAAAAACAAAATCACATATTAGTTATTTAATTGAGTTGAAAGATAATTGCAACAAAGTTGCAAATGAAATTGTATTTCATTCATCCATTAAAATACATTTTATCATCCATACATGTGTTGATGGTGTCACCAAAATAGTTGAATTAGTTAACATTTTGACTATGTGCCAATTGGGGAACCTTTAGTCAAAACATGTTTTTCATTATTTACCAACATAGTAGACATTTCAACTTGGAGACATTGTTGATGTTTAAAATATTCGGCAAAATAGTGCCTAGTTGAAAACTACTTTCAAATGTATACCAATTTAGTTGATGAGTCAACTTAATTGGTAATTGCCATTATTGTATTTCAAAATCCTAGTTGCAACATAGTTGCAAATCACATTTAATTGAAAACTTTTTGGTTAAAAAAAGGGGGTTTTCTACTAATGCTATGATTATGGTTCACAATGGGCAAAAGTTTTTCCTTTGTATTTGGAGGTCCTTTGTTAAGACGAATTTTTATTATGCATAAGGTTTGTGTTGTGATGTTTTGGTTGATGAAGAACATGGATGAAAATATGTTCAAATGAATGAAAAAAATTGCCCCCATTCATTATGTTGGATCATAACAACCTTTTCAACTCTTCCATGTTATGAGGTCCTAATGTTTAGGCTATGAATTAGATGATTTTTTTTTGCATCATTTAAAATGCAAATGTGGTCTTAGCAATGAAGTCCTTTTGGTGCACATGTATTGCATCTTGATGACCAATTTTTGTGAGTACTTTTTAGATGAGTTTTAAAGTTGTGTGACCATGAAGCAAACCACAAAGAGCTCCTAGGGTTTTTAAATTCATGAACTTCAACATTTCATTAGCCTGCAACAGTGACCTTCCCATTAAACTAGGGAGCAATTTTGATACTTCAAGTTATTGCAATAGATTCTATGGTTCTTACAACATTTTTTGCAACAATCAATTACATATACATGATTGTTGTTTTGTGGAGGTATGCACATTTATAATTGCCATGTAAAAAAAGATTTTTGTTTTTCCATCTTCTAGTTGAAAAGGTGAATGGTTTCAAGCTTATTACATGGACAATGCTACCATTTCCTAAAAGTGCACTGCTATATTGGATTGTTTGGACAACTATTATGATGGTTAACAATGCCAATGTCCACCGTGGAATACACTATTTTAGGTCCTTTTCTTTTTAGTCTCAATCCATTGTTGATTTGAAATCTATTGTTGGGAATTTAAGAAGTAAATGGTTCTTAATTGAGCCATTTTTTCTTTTGATGAAGTTATTTCCTCTTTTCTATATGTTGTTATTGATTTTTTATGTCAGATATTTGCTTCTATAATTATGATGGATGTTATGTTGTTGTGCACTTGAGTGCAAGAACAACATATGAATATGAGTTTCCAAAGAAAAAGGTAGCAAATTTTATTAATGCATTTAGTGATTGAAATATCATTTTCACTCGTAAAGCCACAAAGTCCATAACCTTCTTGCTTACACTTAGGGTATTGTGAATCTTGGAGAAGGTGATGAGGTTATCCCTTGACCAACCCTGCCACATGCAACATTTTGCTTATGTTTAAATCCAATTATATACTTAAGGAGATAACCTATATAAATAAGCTTGTCATGAAAGGTGAATGGATTTTGGTTGCAGATAATATTGATTGTGGTTGAACATCACAACAACATAGTGCCATGGCAAATTTTAGCATAAAAACTATGGTTGTTTTGAGATATGTAGGTTTGACACTTGATAAACACATGGACATGAAGCAACTAAAGGAAACTTTAAATGAACACACCAAGCTCGTGTCAACCTTCCACATTTCAAAGACAAAGGGTTGTTGTTTTAACACTTGTCATTTACTTATTTTTACTTGGAAAATGTGTGACAAGGACCACATCAACTAAGTAGATGCTTCATGTCAATGTGTAGACACGTTGTTTTTAGACTAGATTTTTTAGGCATGCAAGAATCTTGGAAATCTTTCTTGACAATATAATAATAAGAATGACCTATGGGTACTTAGGAACTAGAAGAAACTATGAGGTTTGGGTCAAATGCATTTATCTCTTTTTAGCATGTAAAAAAGGATTTCTAGGATAACCCTATTGAATCAAGGTTTATTGGTGTTGAACCCAATTGTAGAGATAGTGGAAAGGCCACATAAAGAACAAAGGTTTTGGTGGATGCACGCTAGAGTGTGGCCCACATGCCAGTTGATTTGCAAGCATTGGAGCAAAATTTTTTGTGGCATCATCCCATAAGGTGTAGATTTACCTCCTTTACATGGTTAATCAAGTGCCATACATAAAAATTTCACAATTGCCTTATTTTGCATGATACTACAATGAATCCAAGATTTCTTCTATGTATAAAATTAAAGATTGTGGTAAATTTATTAGGGTTGGACATGATAACTTATACATGTTTTACAAATTGCCATCAACATGGGTTTTTTGCGCTACTGAACTTTATTCATGAAGGCTACATATGTGTGGACCCACATGCATTGGAATCTTGTACTGCAAGAATACATTGCTCAATGACATGCCACCATTTTTAGGTAAGTCTCTTGATTCAACTTTTAACCCAAGTGGTTTTTGAACCCATTGTAGTTCTAAATATTAATTACAAAGTCTAACTGAGTGAATTTCTATTGGTTTACCTCAAATCTTTACCAAAAATTCAAGAGGTTTTGTGTTATAGGTGGAGGGGAGATGATTATAGATGTCTTTTTAGATAATTTTACCTATGCTCCTCCACCATCACTATAATCTTGTTCTTATGTGGCCTAGTGCCTCTCCTTAGGCATTAATTTAAAAGTGGTCATGAAGGATACATAATTGGACACCATAGGAAACAAAGTTGAAGTGGTTGACATGTTGTTGATATGTTATTAAAGTGTCCATAACCTTTTTATTATTTTTAATCTTTTAGTAATATCGTATTGGCATTTGTGTTGTGCTCTATCTTACAATATCTGACACTTTGAAGTTGTGGTAGGTTTGAAGTAGGCATACATGAAATTGGAAAGGCTATTGGACTCGGTGCAACAATTGATTATTTGTCCAACTAGATGGCATGATCATGCATTATGGAGTGTAGTGAAAAAATGGGACCTAATGGCAAGCTCCATTGGATCCCATTGAAATCCAACAGTAAGTGGGATTAGAGTAAAAGGTGGTCACTTTTGTCAAAGTGTAGTGATATGCAACATGTCCAATTCCACTAAAATTCAATTTGGGTGGAATCTTGTAGTCGTTTTGACCACGATCTGTTGTAGTGAAGGGAAGTGTCGCAAGACCTTGTGAGCCATGATTGATTTCCCAACTTGTTAATACCTAGTTTCCCCACACTTGATGCATTAATATGCATTGGCATAATTTCCCTGAAATAAGATGCATCTATTCACACACACATCAATTACATTATATGTTAATCTGAATCATTTCATGCTCTCGGACGCTTAATATTTTGTGGAAGGTAGGGTATTTGGTTGGGGTAGGATGCTTTTTGAAAGTAGTCCTAATAACTCAATTATGAAAACATTGGATGTACCATGGGTGTGGCAATAATTCATGATGACGAGTATTGCAAAAAGGTTCAATGATGTGGAGCCTTAAAATAGAAGTACTCTTAAGGCCTCTCCACATTCATTATGCCAAGGGTTCCTTCCATCATGATCATGTCTTTCTCCCATATTGGTCATCATGTATTTTTCATTCTTTTCTTCAACATCCATTCTCAATATGCCATCTATTCCCATGGCATTTCTAGATTCTTGAATTGATACCTAAGAAAATAAAAAATTGTTATACCTATGGCATGGAGATATAAATAGGCACAATCTATAATTGTGTTAAACTATTGTAATAGAAAATTTGAACGACATTTCATTTGGCTTTGGGTGGTGCTAAAAAGTGACTATGTATAGTGAAATGGACCTCACACACTTGGTTAAATACACAAGGAAATTACATTTGGGAGATAAGATCATACCTCTTTCGAACCCCTATTATGTGGGTGTTAGCCAAAGGCCCCCAAATGTTTCACAATTATGGATCGTTTCAAAGGGCAAGCACCACCTAGGGCAGATTTTGCATGGGCAATGATATCTCTCTTGTTGAATAACATGCGTTTAAACTTCATCCCATCCCCAAAGCTTGATGTTTCAAGATTTTATTCACCTTACATCTCCTATTGGCGATCACTTAATTCACTATAAAAAGGAATGTTTTGTAATTAGCCTTATAACTAAAATCTTGAATTACAGAAAACATTTACAACTCACTATATTTATACATTGTGAATGTTAATGGACAAGTTGCATGAGTTGTAAAGTTACAACTCAACGTATATACGATGCAACTCATTACAACTCAATTGCAACTTAGTTAGAACAACTCATTTTTAACTACTATGTAATTCCATTACACCCATGATGTCATACTGATGTCATTAATTGTCATCCACATATTAAAATCTAACACGTGACATTATGAAGATTTTTGGACATATTTTTTTTAAAATATTGATTTGCATCATCCATTATGATTATTAATGATGGTTTAAATTTGTGACACATGGCACAATAAAAAATTACCACATGGCATATTAATTATATTTTGGCAAAAATAAAAAATATTTAAATATTTATTTTAGTAGCTAGGTAGGTTGTACATAACCATAGGTAGGTAGGTTGATAGGTCTAAAGACCTTCATACTTACATATTTACCTAGGACCTCACTACTTACCTACTTGCATAGGTAGGTAGAAAAATGTTAACAAATAGGAGATCTACTCAAGTGCAAACATAAATCTTTATTGAAAGGAAACTATAACATAATGCTCACAACACAAAACACAACATCAAGAACTCTCCAAGGTTCTTGTCACAAGAAATACACAAACTTGTGTAATGAAGAAAAGATAAGCAAACCATCAACACCAAGGTTTTTAACTACAAGACCAAACCACAAATAACCAAACTAAAATAAGTAACGAAAGTAATTCAACCTTGTGAAAGTAACCTAGTTACTTTCTTACTCCAGTAACTAATGAAACCTAATTAGTTGAGCTTGAATTCTCAACATTCCCCCTCAAACTCAAATCCACTTCTAGTACACCAAGCATTTTTCGAAACTTCCTTAGCTTGTCTGTACCTAAAACCTTTGTGAAAATGTTAGCAACTTGATCTTTAGTACTGACATGAATGAGGTCAATTTCTTTTGCTAGAACTTTTTCTCTAGTAAAGTGGTAGTGCACCT
>Ga0209611_10000701_pt1 | contig 52305 bp, 42 predicted proteins | sample S1TSphgellanicum_3_FD_187693 | JGI IMG/M metagenome (GOLD analysis project Ga0209611, IMG submission 187693) | Host-associated microbial communities from peat moss isolated from Minnesota, USA - S1T2_Fc - Sphagnum magellanicum MG (SPAdes) (version 2) | ecosystem: Host-associated > Plants > Peat... | reverse complement strand
AACTGGGACTTGGACGGCCACGGGCAGTCTCAACACCGCGCGATACCTTCATACCGCCACGCTGTTGCCCAACGGCCAGGTGCTGGTCGCGGGGGGCGCTGGAAGTTCAGGTTATCTGGCCAGCGCTGAATTGTTCAATCCAACCAACGGGACTTGGACGGCCACGGGCAGTCTCAACAACGTGCGAGCCTATCCTACCGCCACGCTCTTGCCCAACGGCCAAGTGTTGGTCGCGGGGGGCTATGGAAATTCAGGTTATTTGACCAGCGCCGAATTATTTAATCCAGCCAACGGGACTTGGACGGCCACGGGCAGTCTCAACAACGTGCGATACTATCATACCGCCACGCTCTTGCCCAACGGCGAGGTGCTGGTCGCGGGGGGCTATGGAAATTCAGGTTATTTGACCAGCGCCGAATTGTTTAATCCAGCCACCGGGACTTGGACGACCACGGGCAGCCTCAACACCGCGCGATGGGAGCACACCGCCACGCTGTTGCCCAACGGCCAGGTGCTGGTGGCGGGGGGCGATGGAAATTCAGGTATTCTGACCAGTGCCGAACTATTTAATCCCGGCCTCGGCTACAGCTCGGCGACTCAACCCCAAGTCAACGCCGTTTCCTCGGCCAATTCGACCAGCGCCTTGAGCCTGACCGGAACGAACTTTACGGGTGTCTCGGAAGCCTCCGGCGGCGCGACCAACAATTCTTCTTCCAACATACCAGTGGTGCAGTTGGAAAGCTTGGTCAATGAGCAGGTGATTAACGTTCCGCTCAATTCCAGCTCGGGCTTTACGTCCACCTCGTTCACCTCGCTCCCGCCTGCCGGGTTGGTTCCGGGATACGCGCTGCTTACCATGTTCGTCAACGGGACGCCGAGCACATCGCAAATCGTTTCCTACAGCCTGGCCACGCAAACCATCTCCAACTTCCCGGCCACGCAAACGCTCAGCGAAAGCGCCTCTCCCGTGGCGTTACCTGCCACGACTTCCGCGGGCTTGAGCCTCGCCTACACCGTCGTTTCCGGCCCGGCCACGGTTTCGGGCGATACGCTTACATTGACTGGCGGGGGCACCGTGGTGCTAATGGCGACTCAAGCCGGTAACGGTACCTACGCCCCGCTTTCCGACACGGAAACCATCACCGTCACCATCCCGCAAACTCTTGCCAATTTCCCACCGACTTTATCGCTAAGCACGAGCGCGTCGCCCTATGCCCTGACCGCGACGACCTCCGCGGGCCTTACCGTAACCTACTCTGTTGCATCCGGCCCGGGCACCGTTTCAGGCAACACGCTGACGCTTACCGGAACTGGCACGGTGGTCGTCAACGCCACGCAGGCGGGCAGCAGCACGTATGCGCCGTTCTCCGCTACTGAAACGATCACCGTAACGAGTGCTCTTCCGTGGACGTACACCAGTGGCACCCTGAATACACCTCGCAATACGCAAACGGCAACCCTGTTGAATAATGGCCAAATTCTGGTCACGGGCGGGCAGGGAAATTCGGGCTATTTGGCAAGCGCCGAATTATATAATCCCAGCACTGGTAGTTGGACGACTACGGGAAGCCTTCATTATGCGCGTAGTCTACACACAGCGACGTTATTGCCCAACGGAGAAGTCTTGGTGGCCGGTGGCTATAACAGTTCCGGTTATCTGGCCAGCGCGGAGTTATACAATCCGAGCACCGGTAGTTGGACCACAACCGGAAACCTAAACTCGGCTCGTGGTCAACACAGCGCTACACTTTTGCCGAACGGCCTGATATTAGTAGTGGGCGGTACTTCCAACGGTAGTGGAGGCCTGACCAGTGCCGAGTTGTATAATCCGAGCACCGGCACATGGACAAACACCGGCAGCCTGGGCACAGCCAGATTTTTTCATACCGCCACCCTTCTATCAAATGGCAAAGTGCTGGCGGCAGGTGGATACAATTATGGGCCGCTAACTAGCGTAGAATTGTATAACCCCACCTCAGGCACTTGGTCGGTCACCGGCAACCTCAATTCTGCTCGCGCCAATCATACCGCCACGCTCCTCACCAATGGCCAAGTACTGGTGGCGGCAGGCGATAATGCGAACAATACTTCATTAACGAGCAGTGAATTATACAACCCGAGCACGGGCACGTGGACCTCGACGGGAAACCTCAGCACGGCACGTTCATATCACACGGCTACCTTGTTGCCGAACGGCAATGTGATCGTCACCGGTGGAATCAGCAGTGGAACCTACCTCGCAGGCGCAGAATTGTATAATCCGAGTACAGGTACATGGACGATAACAGGCAGCCTGAATAACGCGCGCGCCCTCCAAACCGCAACTCTTTTGCCCAGCGGAGTTGTGATAGTCGTTGGTGGCACGGGAACTTCAGGATATTTGGGAAGCTCCGAATTCTACAGCGCGAGCACGACGACGTTCTCCCAGACCGGCACCCTCATTACTGCGCGCTACCAGCAAACCGCCACTTTATTGCCCAACGGTCTGATACTTGTCGCGGGTGGGTATGGGAGTGCGGGACCTCTGAACAGCGCAGAACTTTACAATCCGAGCACCGGAACTTGGACCTCGACTGGTAACCTTAATGTAGCGAGATATCTGCATACCGCCACGCTTCTCCCCAACGGTCAGGTGCTCGTAGCCGGCGGCATAGGTGCTGGAGCGAATAACACGGCGGAACTTTATAATCCATCGACCGGTTCGTGGTCGCTGACCGGCAATCTCAATTACCCGCGTGGTTGGCAAACCGCAACCTTATTGCCCAGCGGCCAAGTACTGGTTGCGGGAGGATTAGGTTCGGCGGGTACCGCGGCCAGCGCCATTGTCGCCGAACTTTACAATCCTGGCACCGGAGTTTGGACGACGACTGGCAGCCTCAATATTCCGCGATATCAGCACACGGCCACTCTATTGCCCAATGGCCAGGTGCTGGTCGCTGGCGGAAGCGCAACTGTGGGTCAGACCGATGCTATCACCGAATTATACAATCCCAGCACTGGGGCGTGGACTGAAACCGGCAACCTCAACACCGCGCGAGCTTCGCACACCGCCACCCTCCTGCCTAATGGCTTGGTGTTAGTGGCAGGGGGGTACGGAAACGGAAACTCATTCCTCGCTTCGGCGGAACTTTACAACCCGGGTAGCGGAGCATGGACAGCTACTGGCAGCCTCAACACCGCGAGAGAACTTCACACCGCCACATTACTCCCACAAAAGGGGTGGGTCGTTGTTTTGGGCGGCTACAATGGTTCGACAGGATTAGCCAGCGCGGAAAAATATGAACCGGAAACTGGCACGTGGTCATCAAGTGCGAGCTTGAATAACGCCCGATACGATCAAACCGCAATCTGTTTACCGAATGACGGTCTCGTGCTTGTAGCGGGCGGGCAAGGAAGCTCAGGTGCCCTAAACAGCGCGGAGCTGCGAAACCCCAACGTTGGCTATACCTCGGCAACCCAACCTCAGCTCAATGCGGTTTCATCCGTTAGTTCGACAACGATGCTGAGCCTAACCGGAACTAACTTTACCGGCGTTTCAGAAGCATCAGGGGGTAACTTCAGCAGTTCTGCCTCGAACATACCAGTAGTGACGCTCTCAAGCCTAGTCAATGAGCAAGTCATAACTGTGCCGCTCAACGCCGGTTCGGGTTTCAGTTCCACCTCTTTCGCCGGATTACCGCCGACAGGCTTTGTCCCGGGGTATGCGTTGCTAACAATGTTCGTTAACGGAATCCCGAGTGAGTCGCAAATTGTTTCTTACAGCCTAGGTACCCAAACCATCTCCAGCTTCCCCGCCACACAAACGCTTTCTCTGAGCGCCACGCCAATCGCTCTGCCAGCCACCACCTCCGCCGGCTTGACGATCACATACTCGGTCGTTTCAGGTCCGGCGACTGTCTCCGGCGACACGCTGACCTTGATAGGAGATGGCACCGTGGTGCTGATGGCCACCCAAGCTGGCAACGGCACCTACGCCCCGCTTTCCGAAACAGATACGATTACCGTAACCGGCCAATCGGTACCCGCGACGGACACGCCAACAATGCCTCAGTGGGCGCTGATTATTCTTGGGTCCTTTCTTTTCGCATTGGCAACCCGAGTTCTTCCTGCAACCCAACAAAAGATTCCTTGCCGACTACTGCTTGGTCACTGTTTCAATTCGGTGATCTTTTGAGTGCATCAAAAGGATCAATGACAGTTGCCACGACAGCCAGGTTGACCAACTAATGGGCGCTTTCAGCTGTCGTGTCGGAGATACTGCTGGCAATGGGCCGGTCCGGCGTGCGCACGCCGGACCGGGGGGGAGTTTCATTGTGATCGGCACCTTGATTTGTCTCCGCATCTATTTTCGGACCAGGCCTCTTAGCGCTTCAGCATTAGCACGAAAAACCGGCACGCCACTCAAGTCCCGGCTTTGCAGCACTTTTGAGGAGCAGGATTGCATAGCAAATCGTCTCAATGGCGCATAACAAATGCGTGCAGATTCCTACCATAACCTGCCGAAAAAGGCTTGAGGCGAACGCATTAAGATGTTACTATGCCGCCCCTTAGGAAAGGAGCTGGCGGAATGACATCCATCTATGACCGTCGCTGTTTATCGTTGGATGTCCGACATTCCATTAACAATAGGAAGAAACGGAAGAAAGCATGCCACCCAAGTGAAGAAAATCTGTAAGCCGATCAAACAGATAATGACGAATGAGCTGATCATCCAAACGCTGACTCGCTTGCTGTAAAGGATGCTCAGAACCCCAATAACAGGCCAAACTAGAGTAAGAATAAGAAGGAAAGTCGAAGAATGAATTACGGCGAGCGTCAGTAATGGCAAAGGCTTGCCCGGTAAGGCATCCCGAAAAAGCTCAGCAAATATGCCAATGGGAAGCGAAGTGCAAAAATTGGGGATTGATGAGGAAACGATTACTAAGGAGAACATCCACTTGATTCCAAGGATGACATCATCAATTTTCGCGGAAAGCTGCGAAATCGAGGGGTCGGGATTGCTCATTAGCGTCAGACGGTTTCAGGCTGCAACACCGGCTCCGCATAATACGTAAACCCAGTCGACTCGGTCAGTCGGACGGGAAGCAGTTCTCCGCGCCAGCGCTCGTTGGCTTCGATGAGGACGAGCCGGTTGGTGCGCGTGCGGCCCTGATAACGCGCGGGATTGGTCCGGCTTTCGCCCTCGACCAGGATTTCGTCTTCGGTCCCGAGCAACCCCTTCACACGGCTTTCGGCGATTTGGTCGAGGATGCGCAGGAGAACCTGATTGCGCTCCATCTTCACCACCTCGGGCAATTGATCCTCCATCGTCGCGGCGGGCGTGTCGCGGCGAGGGGAGTAGCGGAAAATGAACGCGTTATCGAAGCCCACTTCGCGCACCAGCTCGCACGTCTGCCGGAAATCGTCCTCGGTCTCGCCGGGAAAGCCCACGATGATGTCCGTGGTGAAGGAAATCCGCGGTTGCGCGGCGCGGAGTTTCCCGATCAGGCCCAGGTACTTTTCCCGCGTATAGGCGCGGTGCATCGCCTTGAGGATGCGGTCGCTGCCCGATTGCACCGGCAGGTGCACGTGTTCGCAGAGCTGGGGCAGCTCACGGAAGCAGGCCACGAGATCGTCCTTGAAGCCGATGGGATGCGGCGAGGTGAAGCGGACGCGCTGGATGCCGGGCACCGCGCAGACGGCATGCAGCAGTTGCGCGAAGGGCGAGCGGCCCTCCACGGCGGGGAACTCGTGGCGCCCGTAAAGATTAACGATCTGGCCCAGCAGCGTGATCTCCTTGACGCCCTGCTGCACGAGTGATTCGACCTCCGCGACGATTTCCCCGATGGGCCGGGATCGCTCCGCGCCGCGCGTGCTTGGGACGATGCAGAACGTACAGTGCATATTGCAACCCTGCATGATCGAGACAAACGCGGTGACCTGATTCGGCGCGAGCAGATGATCCCGAATCGTATTTTGCGAGCCGCTCTCCTCGGCGATGTCCACGATGCGCGCGGGCTTCATCCCGGGGCTTTCCCGGCGTTGGCGGAGCAGCTCGTCCACGTGGCGGCCCGTTTCATGAAATTTCTGGGTGCCGACGACCAGATCGACGTCGGGGAGGTCGTCCAGGATCGATGCGCCCCGGCTTTGGGCCATGCAGCCGAGAAAGCCTATAACCTGATGCTGGCGATGCTTCTTGCGTCCTTCCAGCGTCTGCATCTTGCCGATGGCCTTCTGCTCCGCCATGTCGCGCACCGAGCAGGTGTTCAGCAGCACGACATCGGCGTGGTCTTCTCTTTCAACCAAGTCATAGCCCCGGCCGGCCAAATCCCGCGCGACCTGTTCGGAGTCGCGGACATTCATCTGGCAACCATAGGTTTTGATGAAAACAGAAGGCATGAGGGGGTGAGTCTATCGGGTGACCGCCGCAATTTCGAGAGAAGAAAGCTGACTTTCGGTGTTATGAGTGGGTCTACAGAACTAAAAAGAAAGCAAAAGCCCCTAATAATATTTTAAAAGATAATCGTTTATGAGTTGAACTTTTATCGGATTGTATGTTAACTAGTAATGATGAGCAACGTCGACGAAACGACCATTTTTTGTTCCTTTTCGCTGAAAGCAAGGTCGCAGAGAAGCAAAGCATGCCAAGGGCAGACTTTAGTGGAATACTCCCTGATTCTTGCCATAATTTCTGTTGTAGCGATCGGAGTGTTGATCAATATGGGCCAGCAAGTTAAAGGCATTTATACAACGATCGACTCCGTTGTCGCGAGCGCCCAAGCCTCGCACTGAGTTTTAGGCGATTTGGCTGACCTGTCGGCGAGAATTCGCGGTGACAAACGCGGCCTTGTCCTCTTTTGAAGACATGCCCTAACGTCACTTCGATGTTCAAGTCCGAAACGAGGCCAATCTGGTGGTTGCCGACTTTTGGCTTTTTTCTCTTCCTCGCCATCGAATGTTGGATGTTCGTCAGTCCCAGCCGGATTTTTGAAGATCCGGGAGTGGGAAGGCACTTGCGGACAGCCGAGGCGATCCTTGAATCGGGGCAAATCCCTCGCACCGATCCGCTCAGCTTTACCAAGGCAGGCCAGCCATGGACCGACTTCGAGTGGGCCTTTGAAACGACCATCGGCGAGCTCTATCGCGCTGGCGGGTTGCCTCTGGTCTGCGCGTTTTGCTTTGCGATTTTTGCGGCCACCATCCTGGGTATTTACCGGACGCTCCTTCACTCGGGGCTTTCGCTATCGGTAGTGATGCTGGTCACCGGTGTGGCGTTTCTCACCGTGCAGATTCATTTTTCGGCGCGCCCGGTTCTCTTCACCTACCTCTTCATGGCGCTCGTCGTCGAGGTCTGGCGACGGCGGAGCTATCCGCTGACGCGCGACTGGGTGATCCTGCCGCTGGTCTTCATCGCCTGGGCGAATCTCCATGCGGGCTGGCTGGCCGCGCTCGCTTTTCTTGCGCTTTCAATCTTCGGCCGACTGCTGGACCGCATCTTCAAACGCGTCGACAGTGAGGAAGCACCGCTCATTCCGTGGATTGGGCTGACCCTGCTTTGCGCCTTGGCGACGTGGCTGAATCCGTGGGGCTGGGAGCTTCATCGACACCTTTATCTCGTTACGACCACATTCAAAAGCGTTGCGCTCCTGATCGAAGAACTGCCACCCGATTTCACCACGCCAAGCATGTCCGCCATCACGGTGGTGTTCATTGTGAGCGTCGTTTTTCTGGCGAGGGTTTTCCGGCGCGCGCCGCTCTGGCGCTGGGAAATGGCGTTGCCCGTGCTCTTCTTTCTCTACGAGGGAATGAAGGCCCAGCGCCATGTGATTTTCCTGATGGAAATCGCAGCAGTGCCGGTGGCGCGGGATTTGGAAATCCTCTTGCCTGGCACGTGGTGGCCCAATCTGCGGGGGCGGTTAAAGGAATTTCAAGCCCAACAGCGCTTGGCGGCGGGCGACGCCTGGCTGGTGATGGTCGCCGCATTGGTGCTGACGGCGCTTTTTTTGGAGACGCCGATTTCGCACACGATTCAGGTGGGCGAGAACGTCACGCCGGAGCTGGTCGTATTTCTAAAGGACCACCCCGACCGATTTCACCGGCCTTTAACGACAACGTGGAATGCCGGTCCTTTGCTCTGGAACATGCGGCCCGATTTCCGTGTGAGCATCGATGATCGATTCGACTTTTACGGCGACACCACGGTTTTCTCGTTCGTCGATATGACGCAGGGTTCGCCTGGTTGGGACGAGAAGCTCAAACAGGGAAACTACGATTCGCTCATCCTCGATCCTTATTTACCATTGAATAAGCGACTCCACTCGCGGGCCGATTGGAAAGAGGTCTATCGCGATAAACACGCCGTGGTTTATTGGAGAGACGGGGAATCATTACCAAATAACTAAATTTTCCAAATTGCCAAATTAAGAAAAAAGGCGTGAAACAGAAGAATCGAAGATAATCGATTCGCCTCATTTTAATCCTTAAAAATTTCGTTAATTTGGAAAATTTGGTAATTGGATCATTCAGAAATCAGATCAGCAAGTTGGGCCAAGGCAAAATCGACTTCCTCCTCGCTGATGACGAAAGGAGGCGTGAACGAGAGCACGTTCTGCTCGACGCCACCGCTGAGAAGAAGGACCCCGCGCGCGAGCATCGCTTCCACAATTTTTCCCGTGCCGGCGGCATCGGGACGGCCAATGGCGTCAAGGACTTCGATGCCGCGCATCAGGCCGAGGCCGCGAATCCAGCCCCAGCGTTTCGACGTGCCTTTCAGTTGGCGCAATCCCGACTCCAGGTAAAGGCCCAGCTTCTCGACGCGCCTGCTCCACGGCTTTGCTTCAAGCAAGTCGAGCGATTCGAGCGCCATCCGGCAGCCGAGCGGGTTGCCGAGGAACGTGCTGGTGTGGAGCGCTTCGCCGGTCGATTCGGGCCATGCGACGTCCATGATATCCGCGCGGCCCACGCACGCGGCGAGGGGAAAACCGCTGGTAAGCGCCTTGCCGAGGCAAATAATATCCGGCTGGACCTTCCAGTGGTCGCAGGCAAATCGGCGTCCGGTGCGATGAAAGCCGGTGTAGATTTCGTCGACGATGAGAAGAACGCCGAACTGGTTTGCCAGCGAGCGGAGCATGGGGAGAAACCAATCGGCGGGCACCACTTCGCCTCCACGACCCTGCACCGGCTCGACCAGAATCGCACCGATGCTGCCCTGAGACAGGAGCTTCTCGGCCCGCGCCGTGAAGCTGTTCATGCAATCGGGCAGACACGCAGAGGGTTCACGACCCATCGCGCCGAAGGGACAATGCTGGCAGTCGGGGAAGGGCATGAAGGTGGCGAAATCGGCGAGCTGCGCGGCAAACGGATCGCGGAACAACCTGCGGCCCGTCACGGTGAGCGCGCCGTAACCGAGGCCATGATAACTCCCGGTAAAGGCCAGCACGCCGCGCCTTTTCGTGGCCAGCCACGCGGTTTTCAGGGCCGCTTCCACCGCTTCGCTGCCCGAATTGGTGAGGATGACTTTGCCCGTTCCACCGCGCTGCCATTTCCCGAAAGTGAGTTCCGATAACCTCCGGCAAAGCGCAGCCTTTTCCGCGCTCGGATGGACATCGCCCATCGCGTGATAAAGTCGAGCGACCTGGTCCTGAACCGCCGCCACAATTTTTCCCGGAGTGTAGCCGAGACTAGCCACGCCGAAGCCGCTGGTGAGATCGAGGAACCGGTTGCCATCGACATCCCAGACATTTGCGCCGTGCGCTCGTTCCCAGAACACCGGAAATCCCGGCGAGACGTAAGTCACGTTCCGCGATTCATGCGCGCGCAACTCGACCGCCAGCTCGCGCGATCGCGGGCCGGGGATGGGCGTGAGGAGTTCGGGAAGCACCCGCTAACAATGCTCCTGTCATCCCGAACTTGTCGAGGTACGCCTTAATGCAACAGGCCTGCGAACGCTTTGCGTTCTGACCACAAAAGGAACAAGGCCAGAAAGGCGATAAAAAGTGGTATCCCAACCAGTCCCGCCCCTTTCGCCACCAAGATGTGGAAAGCGAGGATGTTAATGATGATCGGCCCAAGCACCAGAAGCCCGAAGTTACGCGTTTTCGGAATGGCGACGAGGATTCCTCCGGTCAACTCGCAAATCTTTACCAGGGTCAACCAGCCGCTCGGGACAAAGACGCCCATGAACATCGCGACCGGTGATCCCGCTGGTGGCGGAGGCGGGGACACAAGGTGCAAAAGCACCAGGAGCGAAAAGGCGATGAAGAGGAAGCCGAGAAGACCTCCGGCGATGTTGGTGGCGATTTTCATTCTGGGGTTACCATACCACTTCTGCGGCTTTGTCTAGAAGCGGTTTGTAGGCGTCGTCATTAAGGAGCGTCAAGCCAGCGGCGTATCCAAATGACCAGCCCGATCACGGCGAGTACCAACAGCACAGCGGAGATAATCAGCCAAAAGCGCAGGGTCTCATAAAATGGGGCTTCCGGTTCAAGCGAGTTGACTGCCGTAATGCCCAGGATCATGGGCGTCCCGTAAACGGTGTGCCGGGTGAAGCTGATGGTGTCCAAAGTTTGCTTCGAGAAACTTGGATCGAGAACGAATTCCTGTTCATCAAAATCGTAGAAGCCTCGTGGTCCCGTCGTCACGTCGTCGGTGTAGGCCCCTCCATGACCGATGAATTCAAACGCAGTCCGGGTGGTGGTGTTATTGATTGTTCGGCTAAAGCCGCTTTCAAAAAAGTCCCGCACATTCGCCCCGACAAAGAGCGAGAATCGTTGATAGGCTCCCTTATTTCCGTTGAATTCCACGGTCAGGATTTCATCCCCGGCATGAGGCCCATAGGCCTGAATTAAAGTGTAAACTTTTTTGACGCCAAATACGCCCACATTCACCGGGTGGGGCACTTCCGTATCCTCGACGGTAAAAAAATTCTTGCCCTCGGCAGGAATATAGAAGGGCACGCCAAAACTATTTAGGGGCGGAATGACCTGGCCTGTTGGGAAGTCAGGAACCAGATAGGTTGAGGTAGTTCGGGTCGCGTAGGGCTGGATGTTGATTTCCACGGGGACTGCGATCAGAGGCCGGGTCATTGCTCCACAGGCGCCGAGAGCTAGGGCGATCAGTCTGGCGTAAAGCTTGAATTCCATAAGTGGCTTCAAAGCCGCGCGGTCTCCTTGATGCGCAGGTATTCGTTGATCGCGGCGGTGCTCAATTCCTGGGCGGGAACGCTGACAGTGGCGACGCCGCGACTGCGCAGGCCGCGCAAGGTGCGCTGATAATCGTTCCAGATTTCCATCGCGGCGACGTGCCGGTAAACCTCGAATTCGTTTTCCGGCACCTTGCGTGTCACCGCGAGCACCTCGGAATTGCTCACCGTGATGATGACCGGCAGATGGCGCGGCATGAGCGGCAGCGTGGCTTGAAGCAGGCTTTCTGCCGATTGCGCATCGCCCAGATCGGTGAAGCAGACGATGAGCGTGCGCCGCGAGCAATTCCGCAGGACGTGATGGAAAATGCCGGCGTAGTCCGACTCGAGCCGCGTGGCTTGGAGCGACGTGAGATTCCGCACGAAATGGGAGATCTGCGCCTGTCCTTTTTTTGGTTCGGCGAAGGCGCGCAACTCGTCGTTGAAGATGGCGTAACCGAGCCAATCGCCCTTGTGCAGTGCGATCTGGGCGAGATGCACGGAGGCGTTGATCGCGTAATCAAGCTTCCGGTAGGACCCGATTTTCGGACTCATCAACCGCCCCGTATCGAGCAGGATCATCAGGCGCTGGTCCCGCTCCGTTTCGTACTGGCGGCTGATCAGCTTGCCGCGCTTGGCGGAGGCCTTCCAGTCGATGTGGCGGAAATCATCGTCGCGCTGATGGTCCCTCAACGATTCGAATTCGCTGCCTTCGCCGCGGCGCAGGGCCTTTCGACGTCCCGCCTGGAAAGCCCCGGCCAGCGCAAGTTGCAGATCGCGCGAGCCTTCGCCGGTCATGTCGGGCAGGACCAGCACCGACTGCGGCAGTTCAACTTTTCCCTGGCGCTGGATCAAGCCGAGCGGCCCGGTGATCCGGTAGAAAACCGCGCCGAACGTGAAGCTTCCGCGACGGTAGCTTTTCAGGCTGTAGGTCTCGACAATCTCCCGCTTCGGAGGCAGGCGCAACGTGGTCATTTTCGAGGCGCCCATGAAATCGATCGGCGGCGAGTCGACGATTTGAAAAACGGCGGGCTTGTCTCCCTGGTTCAACAAGGTCAGCTCCACCTCGAAAAGCTGGGCTTGCTTGAGAATCGGCGGCACTTTTCTTTTCACGCGCAGTGCATCGCGGGGAAGAAGGGCGACGTCGGCCAGCACGGCGCAGGTCAGGAGCAGGGTGAGCAGAAGGCTCGCGGTCATGCCGTTGGGCACGAGGGTCGAGGCCAGCGCGAGCAGGATCGCCACGACCAGCGTGAAATAAAATCGAGGCAGGAAGACCATGGGGAATTTTTGACGGAATTAACGGAATTTTTTGGACAGGATTAACACGATTAACAGGATTGGGATGCGGACTGAATTAGACAGGAGTGACATGAAGAACATGAGATATTGGAAGAACGAAATTGTTCCTCAAATTCCGTTCTGAAAAATCATGTAAATCTTGTCAATCCCGTCTAAAAATCCCCTTGATTGTCCCTCCTGTTTCTCCTGTCAATAATCTTATAATTCCGATTCGATCTGGAGTAGATTCGCGCGGATCGGATTCGGGTGCGCCGGATCGGCCTGGACTTTTTCCATTTCCTTGGCTGTGGTAAAGTAGCTGCTGAAGTGCGTCGTGTTGCCGGAGTAATCCTTGGTCACTTCATACCAGTTCATGTAGTCGAGCAGCTTTTGATGATAGGTCGTCTCGGCGATGTACATCTGGTGCGCCTGCTGCAAAAGCTTTTGGGCCTGGTCCACCTGATTGTCCTTGATCAGCATCGTGAGGGCGGAGCGATCGAGATCGATCACCGGATTCCAACTCGGGTGGGAGCGAATTTCCAGCTCGGTCAGAACGTAGATTCGCTCCTGGATCGCTTCAAACATGGGGACCGTATGAGGAAGCGTGGTCACATCATAGATTGAGCAGGTTTGGACCTTGGGTTGATCCTTTCCGGCAAGGAAGGTGATCGTCTGGTCGGCGGTCAATTCGGCGAGGGTTTTATCCCAACTGTACACGCGTGTGCCGCTGCGCGCGGAAGCATCGGCCAGTTCGCGCTGCCAAGCCTCCTCGGTGGGAAAGTGGAGTCGGGCCGAGGTTGGGCCGGCGCCGGAGAAGCTGTTGAGCCATTGCTGAAAGTCATCCCGCGGTGGCCCGGGCTGCGTGATGCTGTCGACCAGATAATAGCAAAAAGCCCGTTGCCAAAGTCCCAGCAGGCGGTCGTCACTCAGCTCGTGCCAGCCGGTGACTTCATCCAGCGTCGGCGCCATCTGGTTTTTGACGGCGCGCTTCACGATGCTCTCCCGGTCATGGTCGGGGTCTTCGTTCAGCAACTCGCGCAAACCCTCGACCAGCCAGAAGGGAACAACGTCGAGCTTCGTATTCTTATCAAAGTTAGTCGTCGTCGCAAAAAATTTTTCCCACAACAGGGCGGTGACGAATTGCCGTTGAATGAACTCGCGCGCGTTGGGATCGGTGGAGGGAAGGACCGCCTCGATCTTCATGGTCGAGCCCTGGGAAAAGACCGCGGCGGCTTCGCGGTCGATCTTGGCCAAAAGCGGATCGTCCGGCGTCATGATGTGGATATGGACGGCGAAGCGCCAGGTGGGCCCAAGGTTGAGCAGCGTGGCAAGCTGGTCCCGCGTGTCGGAGGCCAGTTGCACTGTATCGCTGCAGGCGAGGGCATCGGTGCTGGTGCAGCTAACCTGCGGAAAGTCATCCGAAGTCGCCGTTGAAACCGCGGGCGGCGGCGAGGCCGCCGGGGTATCGGGGGTATCCTGGGCGCGCAAAAGCGCAGGGGCGGAAACGAGGCTGACGAAGGTCAGCGCGGCGAAGGAAACGATTCGCCGGTTCATGTTAGACTTCCTTTTTTGCCGCCGGCTTGGCCGCAGGCTTGGGCGCCTCCGGCTTATGCGATTCTGCTTTCACGGAATCCGATTTCGTCGAAGTTCCCGAAGCGGTCTCGCTCGATTTCGCGGAGTCGCTCTTGGACTTCTTATAGCCTTCGCTGCGATAATCGGTGATGTAAAAACCGGAGCCCTTGAAAATCAAACCGGCTCCCGCTCCGATCTTGCGCTTTACCACTCCTTTGCCCCAGGTTTTCATCCGGCAAAGAGTTTTCGGACACTTTTTCAGCGCGGCGTCTTTCATCGATTGGACCAGTTCAAACGTCTTCTTACACTTGGCGCATTCGTACTCGTAGGTTGGCATCCAACGGAGACTAGCAAAAGTTGCGCTTGTATCCAGCAGCGACTTTAATGGTACGCTGATATTCTAATCAATGAAGGGTGGTCAATATATTCTGATGGGCGTCCCCGGCGTCGAGTTGGATCCGAAAACGGCGGCGATCATCCGTGAGGTCCAACCGGCGGGTTTCATTCTTTTCGGACGGAACATCAAGGCCCCGGCACAACTGCGCAAGCTGGTCGACGATCTCCGCAGCGAACTGAAACAAGTGCCGATTGTGACCATCGACCAGGAGGGCGGACGTGTCTCGCGCTTGAAGGAATGCGGTTCCGAGCCCCCGAGCGCCAAGCAGCTCCGCGAAAAGGGCGATCTCCGCCTGATCGAGAGTCACGGCGCGCTGACGGGCGAGATTCTTCGTCTCTTCGGCTTCAACCTGAACCTTGCGCCGGTCGTCGACGTTTCCGTTAACGGCGATCTCGACAATTCCTTGAAGAACCGGACCTGGGGCCTTGACCCCGAAACTGCGACGTTGAACGCCGGGGCCTTTAACCGCACGATGCGCGAGCAGGGTGTGCTCAGTTGCGGCAAGCATTTTCCCGGCTATTCCTACGCCGCCGTCGATCCTCATCACGAGCTGCCGGTAGTGAAGCGGAGCCGCCGGCAACTGGAGGAGCTTGAGTGGAAAGCCTTCCTTTCGCTCGCGCCGGAGCTCGATTCGATGATGGTCGGCCATGCGAATTATCCCGCGCTTGATGACAGCGGCTTTCCCTCCTCGCTCTCACGCAAAATCATCCACGGCATCCTGCGCGAGCAATGGGGCTACCGGGGCACGGTCATCAGCGACGATCTCGACATGGGCGCGATTGTCGGCCATTACGGCCTGGCTGAATCGGTGACGCGCGCGGTGGAGGCGGGCAACGACCTCGTGCTGCTCTGCCATCGTCCGGAACTAATTCCCGAAGCGGCCCAGGCGCTCGAAGCAATTTCACCGGCTCGCGCTACGGAAGCCGAAAAGCAAATCGCTCACTTGCGGGATAAGCTCGATCCGCCGCTGCCTTTTTCCATCGGGGCACATGCGGCCATCGACCAAAAAATCTATCAACTTCGCGTGGACACTCTTGGCGCAGAGGCTGCTGCGCTGCGTTCTGTGGATGACGGCAAACGATCCCCCGTCGAAACATTCTGAAGCAAACAAACAGGAAATAATGGGCTACGACCTTTTCTCAGTTTTCGAGCTCGGTGGGTTGGTCGGCCTGGCTTTTTGGTTTGCGGTTTCATCGCGCTGCTCGCCGGGGCTTATTGTGCCCGGCGCGAGTTCAGGACCCAGGGTTATCTCAGGCCGCCATCGGGCCGGGGATGGCTTCGCTTTTTGCTCTGGAAACAATACGACCACTTTGCCGATCCCGGTACGCAAATGTTTTTTGGTACCGCCCATTTTTGCCTGATGGGGCTGATCATTGTCTTAATGGCCGTTGGAGTCTTGCTCGGCAGCGCCTTTCTTTTTCGCGGCATGTCCGGATAGCCTTTGGGATTGACGGAGCTTTCGAATTTAGAGCGCCCCTACAGGGCTTTTCGCCCGATGAATCCTATTCCCAGGGCGCTGCCCTGGGCTGCAGTTAGAACGCCCCGTGGGGGCTTCGAGCATTTCTATTTGAGCTAGGGAGATAGAAATGTAGGTTGACTCTGTATGAAAGAAGCTGCCGCACTTTGTAGCATCTTATGGAGGGCGGTTCTTTTATTTCCATTAGCTCTTGCGTTATTCTTTCTCGTTGTGGGCTACATTTTTCTTCCCTTCGATCTCATCCTATACTCTCTTTTCGTGTCTCCATGGTACTGGATCACATTGCCTGTCTGGATGACTTCAATTTATTTGTTGAGAAAACCATTGCGGCTCTATTTTAAGGACGTTGGCGAAGGTTGGCTTTGAACCTAATCTATCGACCATAGCAACGAAGATGGACACGGCAACCGGGCTGGATTAGACTGACCCGATTCATGGAAAACGTCGTTGATGTGACCCTTGCCGGAGGTGCGGAGCCGCTTCCGCTGAATACGCGCAAACCGGCCTGGCTCCGCGCCAGGATTCCCGGCGGCGCGGTTTATCAGGAGACGACGAAAATCGTCCACGAGCACAAGCTCCATACCGTGTGCGAGAGCGCGCAATGCCCGAATCTCGGCGAGTGCTGGTCGCGCAAGACGGCCACGATCATGATCCTCGGCAACATCTGCACGCGAAGCTGCGGCTTTTGCGCGGTGCAGACCGGCCGTCCCACCGAACTGGATCGCGACGAACCGCGCCGCGTGGCCGAGGCAATTCGCCTCATGGGCCTCAAACATGCGGTCATCACTTCCGTGGCGCGCGACGAGTTGCTCGACGGCGGCGCCGCCATCTGGGCGGAAACGATTCGCGCCGTGCGCGCGGAAAATCCCCACACCGCCATTGAGGTGCTCATCCCCGATTTCAAGGGCCGTTGGCAGGACCTCGATACCGTGCTCGACGCGAAGCCCGACATCCTCAATCACAACGTCGAGACCGTTCCCCGCCTGCACAAGAAGGTTCGGCCCCAGGCCAAGTATGAGCGTTCGCTTGAAATGCTGCGCCGAGCCAAGACCGCCGGTTTTGTCACGAAGTCGGGCCTCATGCTCGGCATCGGCGAAGAGGAGAGCGAGATTGCCTCCACCCTGCGCGACATGGCCGCGGACAAGCTCGACATTCTCACCCTCGGCCAATATCTCCGGCCCTCCGCCCAGCATCTCCCGCTTTATCGCTGGGTGACGCCGGAGGAATTCGCCCACTGGAAGCAATTCAGCCTCGACCTCGGCTTTCGCGTCGTCGAGTCGGGCCCGCTGGTCCGCAGCTCCTATCACGCCGATGAGCAGTCCGATGCGTTGGTGCCGGGCTCCAGGTCGGCCTCCATCGCGTGAAGCGCCGCATTTTCGTGGGACGCATCCTGCTATTCGCACTGGCACTGATGCTCTTTCTCTCCTTTTTCCGCCCTGCGCGTGCCGACTATCCGCTCCATTCGCAGGTGCTTGTTTTCATCCCTGCTTACGAGGGATCGAAGCTTTACGATTCCACTCTCGAGGCGCCGGATGACGATCCGCCCTGCGTCTGGGGCAGCCTCGACGCCATCCGCAGCGCGAAGCTTTATTTCTCCCTGCGCATGCCCAATCCGCTTGACGCCAGGCCGATGGTTTCCGCCGGCCCGATCGATGTCTATGGCGACTTCATCGACGGCATTACGGCGGACCAGGACACGCCCGGTTTCCAGCCCTACACGGGTGGCGCCGACTTCTTCACCTTCGCCTACGACTGGCGGCAGGAAATCGCCACGGTCACCGCGCCGCTCCTCGGGCAGGCGCTGGATAATTACGCCCACATTCACGAGGAGAAAACCGGCATTCCCGCGGCGCAGACCCGTTTTATCATTGTGGCCCACAGCATGGGCGGCCTCGTGGCCCGGACGTTCCTGAGCGAGAATCCGCAATGGGCAGACCGGATCGCGGCCATGTATCTCGTCGGCACGCCGAATCTCGGCTCGGTCAAGGCGATCAAAACGCTCATCGTAGGACCGGGCGGGCTGAAGGAAAACGCCACGAGTTTTCCCGCCTCTCTCCTCAATTTCCTGCCCAGCGATGTCGATGCGAATCTCACCAAGCTTGTTGCCGTCACGCGTCCCAGCCTTTACGAACTGCTCCCTTTCGACGATCCCCATTGGGAATGCGTCGCCGCCGACGGCAGCCGCACACGAATCAGCGCGCTGGATCTTCTCAGCGTCGGCCCGTGGCAGCCCTATTGGCCGAGCCCCGAACTGGAACGCCGCATCTTCCTCGACGAGTGGCTGAAGAAGCGGCAGGCCGAGGGCCGAAAAAAAATCAACCCGCCCGATTGGCAGTTTTGCCAGGACCCCGATTTGCCCCAGTTGCAGAAAATGCTGGCCCAAGTGCGGGACTGGCGCTTGCGCATGGGCAGCCTGAGTTACACGAACACGCTGCTGACGCGGCCCGGCGAGCCCTCGCGCTTGAAAGTCGTGGTCGGAACGGGAATCAAGACTCCGACGGGCGTCATCTCCGAGGGTGCGCACGATGCGTCTCTAGCGCGCTACACCTACGAACCCGATAACGACGGCGACGAAACGGTGACCGGCGTAAGCGCGCTCGACGATCTCCATCCCGCGCCCGATCAAATCAAGCTGCTGAACGGCGTCAGCCATGGCAAGCTAATGACCGATCCGCAATTTCTCGACTATTTTTATACCGAGCTTTCCCACGAACCCATGGCCCAGCCCGACCCGAGGAGCGCCTCCGGCCAGACCCTCTAGAGCATAGAGGGCTTGCGGGCGAAGCGTCTTACCCGCATAGTTGTCAAGTCTATGCCTGATTCCGCTTATCCACGTTTGGCCGGCACCCTGCTGCCGGTATTTGCCTTGCGACACGAAAACGATTTCGGCATTGGTGACACCGAGGCCGTGCGCCAGGCCATCTCGTTTTGCGCCGAGCAGAAACTCGGTTTGCTGCAGGTTCTTCCCATCAACGAAACGGGCGACGACAACAGCCCCTACAATGCGATCAGTTCTGTCGCGCTCGATCCCGTTTACCTGCACCTCTCGCCGGAACAAGTGCCCGGCCTTCAGCCGGAAACGCTGGTGCAGATGTTTCCCGATGAACTCCGCACCAGGCTGCAAAGCGGTCCCGTGCCTTACCGTCAGGTGAAGCAACTCAAGCTGGAGATTTTGTCCCACGCCTACGTGGAATTCGAAGCGGTCGATCTCGAAACCGGCACGGACATCGCTTACGAATTCCAGGCTTTCGTCGAGGACAACATGGGCTGGCTGCCCGGTTACACGCTCTTTCGCACGCTGCTCAATGAGTACAGCAACAACGCGCTCTGGCACGAATGGATTCCCGAGCATCAGACGCTGGCCGACGCCGAAATGTGGCTGACCACGGCGGCCGATCGCGAGGAATTGATTCGCTACCGGCAATTCACCGCCTACGTGCAATGGATCGCGTGGCGTCAATGGGCCGAGGTGCGCGAGTGGGCCGATGAAAAAAAAGTCCGGCTGATCGGCGACATTCCCTTCGGCGTCAGCCGCTACAGCGCCGACGTCTGGGCCGAACACGAACTCTTCGACCTCACCTGGTCGGGCGGCGCGCCACCCGAACCCTTTCTCACCGGAGGCGAATTTCTCCGCCGCTGGGGACAAAATTGGGGCATTCCGCTCTACGACTGGCCCACGCATCGCGCGCAGAATTATGCCTGGTGGCGTCAGCGCATCACGGCCACCGGCCTCATTTTCCACGGATTCCGCATCGACCACGTGCTCGGCTTTTTCCGGATTTACAGTTTTCCCTGGATGCCGCAGCAGGACAACGAATACGTCAATCTTAGCAAAGAGGACGCAAAGTTGAAGGCCGGTGGCCGCGAGCCCCACTTCATCCCGCGCCCTGACGAAACCGAGGAAGACGCTGCGCTGAATTGCGCCGAGGGCGAGGCACTCCTGCGCCTGATCCAGGAAGCGGCCGGCCCGACGGCGGTGGTTGCGGAAGATCTCGGCATGGTGCCCAAGTACGTGCCGGCGCTGCTCGAGAAACTCGGCATTCCCGGCTTTTCAATTCCGCAATTCACGGTCGATCCCAAGACACGCGAATACATCCCCAAAGACCAGATGCCGGAGCTGACCATCGCGACCTGGGGCACGCACGACCATGCGCCGCTCGCGACCTGGTATCATGACCTCACCAGGCGCTGGCACGGCCCCGAGGGTCACGAGCCCTGGCTCGATCTGCAGCGGCTCATGCGTTTCCTCGGCGAGGACGAAAACGATCCGCCCGAGTTCATGACGGAGAAACTCCACAAGGCCTTCATCCGGACATTGCTCGAGGCCAGGCCGTGTTGGACGATCTTTACCATCAGCGACATCTTCGGCGTCGATTGGCAGTTCAACAAGCCCGGCACTGCCACCGATGGCAATTGGACCCAGCGCCTCGACCGGCCTCTCTCCGCTTACCTCGACGATGCCGTCATCGGCCCCAAGCTCCGCTTCTTGCGCGAGGAGATCGTTAATACCCATCGCCTGCCCAAGTAAGCCTTGTCTCCTCATAGCCGCCGCCGTGAGGCGGTGGACGCAGCAAGCTACGTGTTCCTCAAATCGACTCGCCGCGCAGCAAATCTTCCACCGTCTCGCGCTTGCGCACGACGCGATGCTTCGTCCCGTCGACCATCACTTCCGCCGCGCGCGGACGCGTGTTGTAATTGGACGCCATCACGAATCCGTATGCGCCTGCACTCAGCAGCGCGAGCCGGTCGCCCGCCTTTTGCGCGGGCAGGGGACGGTCCTTCGCGAACGTGTCGCCCGATTCGCAGATTGGCCCGACGAGATCGGTTGAGACGAGCTTCCCTGTGTTCCGCTTTTGCTTGAGCGGCACGATCTCGTGATACGATTCATAGAAAGCCGGGCGGATGAGATCGTTCATCGCGGCATCGACAATCACGAAGGTCTTCTTGCCCGTCTTCTTGACGTAAAGCACCTCGGTCACGAGCACGCCGGCGTTGCCGACCATGAACCGGCCCGGCTCGACCAGGATGCGCAGGCCAAGCGGCTTGAGCAGCGGCACAATCTTTTCGCCGTACAAGGCGGGAGTGAGCGGCTTGACCTTCTGTTTCTTCCACCAATCCGGCGTAGCGCTGGCGAGGGCCGGATCGTAAACGATGCCGAGCCCGCCGCCGATGTCGAAGAACTCGATCTTGTGGCGCGCCTTGAGTTCCGTCACCAGCGGCACCATCTTCTTGATCGCCTGCACGAACGGCTTCACCTCGGTGATCTGCGAGCCGATGTGAGTCTGCACGCCGAGCAACCGCAGGTTCTTCATCCGCGCGGCGCGGGCATAGAGCGGTCCGATTTCCTCGAACGCGATGCCGAACTTGTTCTCGTAGGTGCCTGTCGTGATTTTCGAGTGCGTCGAGGCGTCCACGTTCGGATTCACCCGGATCGCGACCGGCGCGCACTTCTTCATTTCGCCTGCGATCTGGTTGATGAACTCCAGTTCGGCGATGCTCTCGACGTTGAAGACATACACGCGCTCGGCCAGCGCCTGCTCGATTTCATCCCGCGTCTTGCCCACGCCGGCGAAGCTGCACCGCGTAGGCTTGCCTCCCGCTTCAAGCACGCGGGTCAATTCCCCGCCGCTGACCAGATCAAAACCGCTGCCGCGCTTGGCCAGCAGATTGAGCACGGCCAGATTGGAATTGGCCTTGAGCGCATAACAAATCAAGTGATCGAGCGGAGCGAGCGCGGCGGTGAGGCGATCGAAGTGATCCGTGATCGTGGTGGCGGAATAAACGTAGAGTGGCGTGCCGTAAGTGTCGGCCAGCTTCGAAAGCGGAACGTCCTCGGCATAAAGCTCGCCCTTCTTGACTTGGAAATGATGCATGGAGCAGGTAATTGTAGCGGCGGTCTACGACCGTCGCACTTCTTTTCTGGAGGGTCAGCCTCCGTTCTGACCCTGACTGCAGTTTCGCACAGAGGACTGCAGAGGTGGGAGACAGAGGGGGAGGGGGGGGTATGGGGATGTTCCGTTATGATGTGGTATGAAGTGGTATGGCGAGGAGCGGGATGGGCTGGCCGATGGGTCCCTGGCGTGCTGGAGCCGGTGAAGCGGCGAGGCGAGTCGCGGGACTTTCAGCGGAGTTTAGGCTGGTTGGGTTTCGCTGGTTTCGGGAAAAGAATCATAAAATGGAGAAATCATAAGGCCGCTATTTTACGATAGTCGCAAGGAGATGCGGTAGGCTTGGAGAGCTTAAAAAGCTTATAAAGCCTAAAATTATAAGCTTTTTAGGCCGTATAAGAAAATGGGGAGGAAAAGATGCTTGTCCCGATGGCATTCAGTAGGTAGCCGCCGCTGTCCCAGCGGCGGTGCTTTCCGAAGGGAAAGGCAGAGTTTTTGAATGCCTTCCCTGTCCCTCGTTCCCAAGTTGTACTTGGGAACGTTTCTTGTAACCCGCGAAATTTCATTTCGCGCTTTATGATCTGATCTATCGTGATGAGATCGGCAATGAAATTGCCTCAGCAAGTGCGTTCCCAAGTGCAACTTGGGAACGAGGGAAAATGGCGTTACAGAGGTCTTGCATTTTTCAGCCCATTTGAAAAGGTGCTGTTATGAGCGAGCACTACACTTAGAGCCGAAACGCTTATTAAAGCCAACACGACATATACCATCCTTGCTAACGAAGGAGCATTCATTAGCACAGAGTTTGCGCCAAATGGTACTCACCTTAAGAAGGTGGCAGAGTCCATTAAGGACGGCGAGAAATTCCATAGGACTGTTTCGGTTAAGACTACTACAGGAGGCATTGACTTCGTCTTCTCTCAGGAAACGAAGTTAGAGGAAGTAGAAGGCTAGCCGTCCGTACAAAAAAGCTCCTTCGACAAGCTCAGGATGACGGAGGGGATGAAAGACACCGCCGCTGGGACAGCGGCGGCTACCTACTGCATCCCAATCCCGTAAAATTGTTCTAATTCCGTCAAAAAATCAGCGACGGCTCCTTCAACTTCGCTCAGGACTGGCTCGAACCGCCGCTACATTAGGAGGGTTTTCTCTCCGCCAAAATCCGCTGCCAGCGACTGAGCTGCAGCTTCACCAGCTTGGGATTCGGCGAGCCATGCGTCGTGCGCGCGGCGAGACCCTTTTCCACCGAGAAAATTTCCAGCGCGCTTTTGTCGAAGACGGGGCTGATCTTCTTCCACTCGGTCAGCTTGAGCTTTGTGATCGGCACCTTGCGCTTCTCGGCCAGCGCGACCGCCTCGCCCACGAGATGATGCGCGTCCCTAAAAGCAACGCCCTTGCGCACCAGCCAGTCGGCGAGATCGGTCGCAAGCAAAAGCGGATCGGCAGCGGCGTGCTTGCAGGCATCGGCGTGCACCTCGATATGGCCAAGCATCTCCGCGAAAATCAGCAGCGTACTCTGCACCGTTTCCGCCGTGTCGAAGAGCCGCTCCTTGTCCTCCTGCAAATCGCGATTGTAGGTCATCGGCAGCCCTTTCAGCAGCGTCAGCAACGCGACGAGATTGCCGATCACGCGTCCCGATTTACCTCGGGCCAGCTCGGCGATGTCGGGATTTTTCTTCTGCGGCATCAGGCTGGAGCCGGTGGTATAGGCATCGCCAATTCGGATGAAATGGAACTCCGCGCTCGACCACAAAATGAGGTCCTCGGCCAGGCGTGAGAGATGCACGGCCAGCAGCGCGCAGGCGGCGTTGTACTCGATGATGAAATCGCGGTCACCCACGGCGTCCATCGAGTTCTCCGAGATGCGGGCGAAGCCGAGCGTTTTCCGCACGAACTCGCGATCGAGCGGCAGCGTGCTCCCCGCAATCGCACCGGAGCCGAGCGGCAGCACATCGACCCGCCTCAAGCCATCGGCGAGGCGTTCGTAGTCGCGCTCCAGCATCTCGACATAGGCCAAAAGATGGTGCGCGAGGAGCACCGGCTGGGCGCGTTGCAGGTGCGTGTAGCCGGGAATTACAATCTCGATGTCGCGTGAAGCCCAGGCCTCCAGCGCCGCCTGCAAGCCTGCAATTGCGCTCCGGTTCGCGGCAATCTTATCCTTGAGCCAGAGGCGCATCGCGGTGGCAACCTGGTCATTGCGGCTGCGGCCGGTGTGCAGCTTGGCCCCGACCGGGCAGCGAGCGGTCAGTTCCGCCTCGATGTTCATGTGAACGTCTTCGAGATCGGTCCGCCACTTGAACTGGCCCCGGTCGATCTGAGCGCGGATTTCTTCGAGTCCGTCCACGATGACCTTGAGTTCGCTCGGCTTCAGCACCTTGATCTGCGCCAGCATCTTCGCGTGCGCGATGCTCCCGGCGATATCGTGCCGGTAAAGCTGCCAATCGAACGAAACCGATTGCGTGTAGTCGCGCAGCCGTTCCGCGGCGCCGGTGGTGAACCGTCCGCCCCAAAGCGCTTGCGAGTTGGCTTTCGAATCCGACGGAATCGATTTAGACATGAGGCAGCTCCTTTTTGGTTTTGGGCTTGGAAGGCAGCCGCCGCTGTCCCAGCGGCGGTCCGCCGCCCGGCGTGCGGCGGCTACCTTTCTCGGCTACCGGAAAATACCGCTTCACGTCCTCCTGCGTCAGGACGCGATGCTGGCCGACCGGCAGGTTTTCGAGGGAAAGATTCCCGATCTGGATGCGCACAAGCCGCTTCACTTCGTAGCCGAACTTGTAAAACATTTCGCGGATTTGCCGCTTCAGGCCTTGCGTCAGCACGACCTTGAGCGTGCGCGGCCCGACCCGATAGATATCTTCCATCCGGGCAAAACCCTCCTCGATGGAAACGCCTTTTTTCATCTTCGGCGCGAGCGCGAAATCGAATTCCTTGTCGAGCGTGACGATGTAGGTCTTCCGCATCTTGGTGGAAGGATGCGTGAGGCGCTGGGCAAGGTTGCCGTCGTTCGTGACGACAAGCAGGCCTTCGGAATCCTTGTCAAGCCGCCCGACATAAACCACGCGCGGCCAGCTCGTCGGCAAAAGATCGTAGATCGTCCGGTCCTTGGTCGCGTCGGGCGAGGTGCAGAGATAGCCCACCGGCTTGTGCAGAATGGCGACCAGCGGCAGCGGCATCTTCACCGGCTTGCCGTGGACGAGGACGTTGTCATCCGCGCCGACCCGCGTGGCCAGCTCGCGCAGGCGATGACCGTTGATCGTAACCGCACCTTCGAGGATGAGTTCCTCGCATGCGCGCCGCGAACCGAAACCGGCCCGGGCAAGATATTGGTTCAAACGCACAGGGACATCCTTCGCTCAAATGAAGGAAAAATGCAATCAAAGCGACACTGCCCTGGGCAGAAAGATCGCATTTGTGAAATACTGCCGTCCGAAGGACTAAACGTCGGGCTTGGTCTTGGGCAGGTTCATCACGCTGCGGCCCTCTTTCCACACGCCGCGCTTTTTGAGCAGGTCGACGCGCTCGAAACGCTTGAGGACGTTGCGCTTGGCTGCGATGGTGCCGGATGAACGGAGGCTGCGGTGCTGGGACATAGTGGTATCTTTGGTTAAAAGGGAGTGCTTAGCTAAGCAGGATCGCCAACAAGTACAAGAAGAAACCGACTATGCTGCCTTGAAGCGCGCATATTTGTAAAAGAATAGTGCGACGGTCGCAGACCGCCGCTACAATGAAGGCATGACCGGTCTTACCATCGCGGGACGCACTTTTGGCTCACGGCTCCTTGTCGGCACGGGCAAGTTTTCCTCCAATCAGGCCATGGCCGAGTGCCTCGAAGCCAGCGGCACGGAGATCGTCACGGTGGCGTTGCGCCGGGCCGATCTCACCGGGAAGGACGATCCCTACGCTGACATCCTGAATTTCATCGATCCCAAGAAATACCTCCTCCTGCCTAATACCAGTGGCGCGATGAATGCCGCTGAGGCCGTGCGCCTGGCCCGGCTGGCCGCCGCTGCCGGATTACCCATGTGGGTCAAGCTGGAGATTCATCCCGATCCGCGCTATCTTCTGCCCGACCCCATCGAAACGCTGGCTGCGGCGGAGATTCTTGTGAAAGAAGGCTTTACGGTTCTTCCCTACATCAATGCCGACCCCGTTCTGGCCAAGCGCCTGCAGGAAGTCGGAACGGCCACAGTCATGCCGCTCGGCTCACCGATTGGCTCAAATCGTGGCTTGGAAACGCGTGGCCAGCTTGAGATTATCATCGAGCAAGCCACTGTGCCGGTCATCATCGATGCGGGACTAGGTGCTCCTTCGCATGCTGCTGCGGCTCTGGAACTTGGGGCAGATGGCGTACTCATCAATACGGCGCTGGCCGCGGCGCGTGATCCGGCCCGTATGGCCCGCGCTTTCCGGGATGCCGTTGAGGCCGGCCGGACGGCGTGGGAGGTCGGGTTGGGCGCTGCCAGCCGTACTGCAAATCCCACTAGCCCTTTGACCGGTTTTCTGTCATAATACTTACAATTCAGTAAGGACCACGCAAGTGAAACGACTCTTTAAAACCGCCGTACTCCTCGTTGTCAGTCTCTTTCTCGTCGCATCCGGAGTTGATGCCGCTTTGGATCAACTGGCTCATTGCCCCACGCAAAGCTCGCTCACCCAATATAGCGAACAGGGGGACATCGTTTTCGCCTTCGACGGCGATTTGTGCGATTGCAAAGCTCTCAGCAAGCCTTGCCCGTCGGCAGTGCCCGGATTTCTGCACCGGACCTAACGCTTAGCGACCTCTGACAGGTCAACCCGTTTCGCACCTTGCTGATTAAAAATGCCTCGTTTGCCGTTACGGCGTTGTCATTTACGTCGAGCGGTGGTACTTCTTAGTTGTGAACACGGATGTCGTGCGCGTGGAGGTTTTTGGCGTTTTCCCCACGGATCAGCACACGTTGGCCATTTTTATCGGTAACGAAGAAAAAAGCTTTGTCATTCATGTCGAACCCAGTGTGGGACGCGCGATCGCCATGTCCATGCGCGGGGAGCATAACGAGCGCCCTCTAACGCACGAGTTGATTGGCTATATTTTCAACGCCTTCGAAATCAAGGTGGAACGCATCGTCATCAACGCGCTGCGCAGCAATACCTACTTCGCCCGGGTCATTCTCAAGGCCCAAAATGAGGTGCATTCCAAAGTGATTGAGATCGACGCGCGTCCGAGTGACTGTATTGTGCTCGCCACGCAGGCCAAGGCTCCGATTTTCGTCAGCCAGGACGTCTGGGAGGAAACGGAAGATCGCACGGAGGAACTGGAGAAAATCCGGCAGGCACTTCGGGAAAAGAAGGGCCAGCCCCCCGGGCCGCTGTTTGGTGATGACATTGTCTAAGTTCTTAATATAATTTAAGTGAGGCTCTTTAAAGATAAAAACATTAAACATGTTTCGAGCGTTATTGATTCTAGCGACGCTTTATGATATTTTGAAAATTGTGAAAGTCCTCTTTTTAGTCGTTTTAGCTCTTGCCCTGGCGTTTTTCTCAACAAGCCTTTTTGCGGAGGACTGGACGACAACCGATGGCACCAATTATCAGAACGTGCGGGTCGTCCGGGTCGAAGACGATGCGGTGACCATCCTTTATAAAGACGGCGGGGCCTTGGTTTTTCTCAATAAGCTGCCTCCCGATCTGCAGGAAAGATTCGATTATGATCCGGTGAAAGCCAAAGCCGCTGCGGAAGCCAGGGCCAAGGCGGATGCCGAAAACGCCCAGGAATTGCAGGCGGAGATCCAGCTCGCCAACAAGCTGAAGCGTGAGCAGCAAATCGCCGATGCGAACTCGCGTACGAACTCGGCGGCGCAGTCCCATTAAACGCGGCACTGACTTTTCGGTTCGCAGCTAGACAAACTTCCCGGGATTCAGGATACGCTTCGGGTCGAGAGCTTCTTTAACCCAGGCGTGCAGTTTCCGCAATTCGGGCGAAGCCGCCTGAGGCCACCATGGCAGCTTGGCCAGCCCGATTCCATGCTCGCCGGTGATGGCTCCGCCCCAGGCGATGATTTGTCGAAACAGCTCATCCAGCGCCTGGTCCGACCGTTTTTTGACGCCGGGCCGCTCCATATCGGCCATGATGTTAACGTGAATATTGCCATCGCCGGCATGGCCGAACGATGCGATGTCGACGCGATATTTCTTTTGCAGGCGCGCCGTGAAGGTGAACAGATCGACCAGCCGGCTGCGCGGCACGCAAATGTCCTCGTTGAGCTTGGTCAGGCCGGTCGCTTTCAGCGATGCTGAGAATTGACGGCGCAATTCCCAGAGCTGCTCGCAGGCGGCTTCCGTCGTCGCGGTGGTGATTTCCAAGGCTCCGCCCGCCTTGACTAACTCGGCCAGGATGCGCGCCTCCGAACGGACGGAAGCGGGTTGACCGTCGATTTCGAGTAGCAGATGCGCGTTGCCCGGGGGCAGATGTTGGGAGCCGAGATGACGCCGCGCGGCCTGGAGCGTGAAGCGATCCGCCAGCTCGAGCGCCGAGGGCAGAAAGCCTTCGCGAAGCACGTGCTGCACGCACGCCGCGGCGGCGGAGGCATTCGCAAAAGATGCGGCCAGTGCGGCGCGTGAAGGCGGCGCGGGAATCAGGCGCAGCGTGATTTCGGTCACGAGGCCGAGCAATCCCTCCGAGCCGACAAAGATGCCCACCAGATCAAAGCCGCTCTTGTTCTTGACCGTGCGGCCGCCCACGCGTACGAGCGTGCCGTCCGCCAGCGCGACTTGCAGTCCGAGCACATAATTGCGGGTGACACCGTACTTCAGGCAGCGGGGTCCGCCCGCGTTCGTGGCGACGTTGCCGCCAAGCGAACAGTCCTTCAGGCTCGCGGGATCGGGCGGATAAAGCAGGCCGTGCTGGCGCACCTGCGACTGGAATTCGCCCGTGATCACGCCGGGCTGCACGACGCCGACGCCATCCACCGGGTTGATCTCGAGAATGCGATTCATTTTCGCGAACGAGACAACAATGCCGTGCTTTTTCGGAACGCATCCGCCGACATAGCCGCGCCCCGCGCCGCGCGCCGTAACGGGAATCTTCCTCTTGTTGGCGAAACGGAGCAGCGCGGCGGCATCCTCGGCCTTGCGAGGGAAGACAACAGCTTGGGGAAGCGTGCTGGCAAACCAGGCATCCCCGGCGTGGGCGGCCAGCGTCCCGGCATTGGAGGCGACAACGCCTTTCGGAAAAAGCGCGGTGAGGGGACGGAGCCATGAAGGTGCGGCGGACATGAAAGAAATTTACGCCGATTTGCCGAAGCGCGGCACGATTTTTTATACAAGCCGTCGGAAAACCGAGGGTGAATAATTTTGCTTGCACGTTTCCGGGTTTTGCGACAATAGTTAACCAGATGGTTAAACATTCTTCTCTCTCGCTCGACCTGACTTTTGCGGCTTTGGCTGATCCAACGCGCCGTCAGATTCTGGAATCGCTTTCCGGGCAGCAGAAGCGGGTGACTGAGCTGGCCGAGCCGTTTGCGATGTCGCTTCCGGCGGTTTCAAAGCATCTTCGCGTGCTGGAAAACGCCGGGCTGCTCAAGCGTCACCGGCTGGGACGCGAACATTTTATCGAATTGGAATCCGCACCCATGAAAAAAGCCCGGCTCTGGATCGACCAATACCGCAAGTTCTGGGAGGGATCGCTGGATGCCCTGGCCGAATATCTTGAAAGTTCAGACACAACCAAACCAACCAAAACAAAAAAGAAAGGAAAGAAATCATGAGCACAATCACAACCGAACCCATCACCCTGAAACTATCCCGCTTCATCAAGGCGCCGCGCGAGCGCGTCTTCGCGGCCTGGATCACGCCTGCCGACATTGTCCGCTGGCTCGGCGGGGGGGAATGCCACATTGAAAAAGCCACCATCGATGCCCGGGTCGGCGGCGAGTACCTCTTCAAGATGAAGGGAAGCGACGCCGGCAAGCCGGGCATGACTGGTATCTTTCGCGAGGTCAAGCCGCCGGAGCGTTTGGTTTTCACGTGGATGACCGGTAGTTGCAGCGTCGAGATGCCGCGAGCCGAGACGCTCGTGACGGTGGAATTTAGCGTGCAGGCCGGCGGCACGCTGGTGCAGCTCACCCACGAAGGATTCCCCAGCGAGGAAGTCCGCGAGCAGCACAACCAAGGCTGGACCGCCTCATTCGACAAACTCGAGAAGCTTTCCTAACCAGCCCCCAGGGATGCTAGCCTCTTCCCATGGATTATGCGTGGGAAGAGGCGATCGAGGGCTGCCTGGGCTACCTGGCGACGGAGAAAAGCCACGCGCTCAATACGCAGTTGATCAATCGCATCGCGCTCGAATCATTCGCAGCGTGGATGGATAAAAATCATGCCGGGTTGGAACCGGGGCTGATCGTCAAGGAGCACATCCGCTCCTACCTACGCGCCGAACGAACGGAAAAACGGCTCGCGCCCTCCTCGATGAAAATGATCGTGGTGGCGCTGCGGCATTTCTTTGCGCATCTCAAGCGTGAAAACCTGATCGAGCACGATCTCTCCGCCGCGCTCGATCTGCCGCGCCTCGATCGCCTCCTGCCGGAAATGCTCAGCGAAGCCGACGTCGATCTCCTCCTGGCTTTCAAGCTGCCGGAAACGCCGCTCGGCTTGCGCGACCGCGCGCTGCTGGAAGTGCTCTATGCGAGCGGCCTGCGCGCCGGGGAAATCGTCGGGTTGCGCCTGGAGAATTATATGCGCGAGGAAAAGCTGCTGCGTGTGCTGGGGAAGGGGAATCGCGAGCGCGTTGTGCCGATTGGTGAGAAAGCCATCGCGGCGCTTGACCTGTGGCTGGCGCGCGGTCGGCCCCTGCTGGTCAAGCCCAAGACCGGCGGCGAAATCTTCCTCGGCGAACATGGGCGCAGTCTCACCACCGCGCGGGTCTGGCAGATCGTGCGGGACATGGCAAAGCTGGCGGGGTTAAAGCAAAGGATCTGGCCGCATCTTTTGCGGCATTCGTTTGCCACGCATCTGCTCAGCCATGGGGCCGACCTGCGCGCGATCCAGGAAATGCTCGGCCATGCGAGCCTTGCGACCACGCAGGTTTACACGCACGTCGACCAGGCGCGGCTCAAACAAATCCATCGCCAGTTTCATCCGCGGGCTTGATGAGACGTCTGCGGAAAAATAAATCAGGTAAATTTTCCATAATGTGCCATATTGTTGCATCCGCTTTTTTGATCGTGGTCCGCGGCGGATTCGATGAAATCGGTGGAGCGCAAGATGCGTTAAGTTTCAGCCAACCATTGACCAATAAGCTCGTTTGACACGAATATAATCGGTGTTAAGTAAAAGATAGCCTCAACGAAGTTAGCCATGGCGATTCAAAGCAAAACTCGGCCAAGCGAGGGACCACAGGTCACCGTCAGCTACTCTGACTCGATCAGCCTGATCAAGAAACAGGTCAAGTGGTCGCCGAAAGGGGTCAGCCTGCTGACAAAATGGCCCTTTCAAGTCGGGGCGGAAGTCGAGTTTGCATTCGATCACGAGGGTGAGAGGCATTGCTGCACGGGGGTGGTGGTGGCATGCCGCCCGACGAAGAAGCCGGTTGGTTTTTACGACACTGTTCTTTATTTCGTCGAGACGCCGTGCTCCGCCTTGCAGAAAGCCGCGTCCGCCTGCCAGCTCGCGCGCGAGCAGCTCGATGGGCAGCCGCGCGGCTGAAGAAGCTGAGTACGCTTCAGATTAGGCCGCTCTTTCAGGGCTCGAAGCTTGTGAAACGCTTTCCCCATGGCGTTGCCTTGGGCTGGTGTTAGATCGTCCCGTGGGGGCTTCTGAAGACACCGGGTTTGAATTGCCCAGGGAGCGGACGATCACTTCGGCGGTGCGCCGGGCGGCGCCGAGATTGTTTTGAAAAGTGGCCCGGGCGCGTTCGCCTAATTCCCGCCGGGTCAGGTCTGACGCGAAAAGGGCATGGATACAATTCGCCAGCTCGAATTCATCGGTGACCTGCACGATGGCCTGCTGGTTGATGAATTCGCGCGTGATGACTTTGAAATTCTGCATGTTCGGCCCAACCACAATCGGCACGCCGACGGCTGCGGCCTCGATGAAATTCTGTCCGCCATTGCCGCGCAGGCTTTTCCCGACGAAAGCCAGGGTGACGCGTTTGTAGAGTGAGCTGAGTTCGCCGGTCGAATTGACCACGAGAACATCGGGCGAGCTTCCATTCGCGAGCGGCGCTGTGGCCGCGGCGAGCTGGGTGCGGGTCACCGCGCGGAAGCCCATGCGGTCGCACATGTCGCGGATCGCCGCGCCACGCTCGGCGTGACGGGGAGCGAGCACCAGGCGCAGCTTCGGCCATTCCTCGCGCAGCTCGCGGTAGATGCGGACCAGAACCTCCTCCTCGCCCGGGTGGGTGCTGCCGCCGAGGAGAATCGTCTCCGCGCCATTCCAGCCGGTGCGGTCCCACCACGCGCTGATGTCCTTTTCTTCCGCGCCGTTGAGCGCATCAATCGCGGCCACGTCATATTTCAGGCTGCCCAAATTGAAGACGGGTTCCGGAGCAAAGCCAGCCTGGGTGAGGCGCGTGACCTCGGTCGGGTCCTGCGCGAAGACGAGATCGATTTCCTGGAGCAGAGGCCGGACGAGCCAGCGCAGGCGGCGATAGCGCTCCTCGCTGCGGTCGCTGAGGCGCGTGTTGACGAGATAAATCGGGATGTGCCGCCGCTTGGCGCACCAAAGGTAGTTCGGCCAGATTTCCGATTCGATGAGAATAAGCCGCTTGGGCCGGATCAGTTTGAAGGCATGGACGACGCTCCAGAGGAAGTCGATCGGGTTGTAGATGATCGAGGTCTGCGCGTCTTCGAGCCGGTTCTTGGCCAGGGTGAAACCGGTGCCGGTGGTGGTCGAGACGACGACGCGCAGGTCGGGCCGCATTTCGCGCAGATGGCCGATGAGCACACGCGCGATTTTGACTTCCCCGACGCTGACGGCGTGAATCCAGAGATCGGCACCGGGGGCGAGGCGTGCGCGAACCTCCTTGGAATAAAAGCCGAAGCGCTGGCCGAATTGGGGCAGCAGCTTGCCGCGCCGCCAGAGCCGCCAGAGAAAGAACGGTCCCGTGATGATGAAGAACGTGATGAAGCCGACGTTGTACAGGACCTGCAGAGTAAATTTGAGGAGGGCTTTCATCATCTATAAAGGGATTGTCATCCTGAACTTGTCGAAGGATCAGTTCGGCGTCTGCCGCTGCAGCAATTCGACTTTGTGACCAATGGGATCAAGAATCACCGCTCGCCTACCCCAAGGCGAATCTTTTGCGGGCGATAAAACCTTGCCACCTTTTCGCTCAAGTCGAGTAAGCAAGTCATCAAGCGAAATAACACTAAATCCGAGTCGGGTTCCAGTTGTAGAGGCTGCATCGGACTGCGGATAAATCTCGATCACCACGCCACCTGATTCGGCAGAATGTTCAGGTCCGCTGCCGTGAGCGTGTTTTATAAAATCCAGACCAAATGCTGAATAAAAATTGCAGAGCACCTCAATGTCTGGGGATCGGATAACAACTAAGTTTAAAGATGCGGAAGCCATATTTTGGGTCGGGCACAAAATAGTCAGAGATCCTTCGACAAGCTCAGGATGACCCTAAATTTTTTCATGCTCGGGGATGGGAGCGATCATAGACACGTTTGAGGCGTTCGACCGAGACCGAAGTATAAATTTGCGTGGTGGTGAGCTGGCTGTGGCCGAGCAGCTCCTGCACACTGCGCAGGTCGGCCCCGTGATCGAGCAGATGGGTCGCGAAGGTATGGCGTAATTTATGGGGCGTCAATTTGGCATCGAGGCCGGCCGCGGCAAGGTAACGCTTCAAGGCAAGCTGGACGGTGCGGCCGTTAAGCTGATGGCCCTGCGCGGAAACAAAGAGCGCTTCGCCGTCGAACGGGCAGGCATCGAGATAGGATTCGAGCGCGCGGATGGCGGGATTTCCCAGCGGGCAAAGCCGTTCCTTCCGGCCCTTGCCGACAACGCGCACGGTGCCTTGATGGAGATCGAGGTTGCTGCGCCGCACTTGGACCAGCTCGGAAAGACGCAGGCCGGCGCTGTAAAAAAGTTCGAGCCACGCGATGTCGCGGAGCATCTGCCAGTTTTGCGCGCTACGCCGATCCTTTTTGCGTCCGCCCGATGCCAGCTTTTTTTCCTCGAGCGTCCAGAGTTTCCGGGGCGCGTCGAGGAGGGCGGCGATTTGCTCCTGGTTCAGGAAAACGGGTAGTCGGCGCGGGAGCTTGGGCAGCGAGAGGTCCGAGACGGGATTCAATTTCACCCTACCTTCGCGGACAGCGAGCTTGTAAAAGGTGCGGAGCGCGGCGAAACGGAGCCGCACGGTGCCGGGGCCGAGCTGCTGGGCGCGGGCGAGCTTATAGAGGTAGGACTTGAAGTCGGCGGGCTTGAGTTCCCACCACGATTTGTCGGGAACGGTGGCCTTGAATTCGAGGAGAGCCTGACGGTAGTTGCGCAGCGTGTTAGGGGAAACTCCGCGCCCCTGTTCGAGCTGGTGAAGGAATTCGGTGACGACCGGGTCCTGATTGTCGGGACGGCGCAGGGTGGAGGGCGATGGCATGGCTGACAACGGGTGAGGATAAAAGCCTCGCGCGAGATAGACCATCTTTCTTTTGCTCCGCATGGTGGCCCTGCACCTGTTGGAAATTGCCCATATCGTGTCGGCGACAGCAATGTCGCGTCAGCGACTTTATTAAAAGATCGTCATCCTGAGCTTGTCGAAGGACCTCTAACTATTCTGCCTTCATCTGGTGGCCCGGACAACGAGTTGTCCGGGCCACCAGAAAACGCTACGGTTTCGCATGAACTTTCTCGATTGGCTCGGGCTGACGAATGAGCGAAAGCCGCTTGAGGTCGGCGACGCTGCGCCCAATGTTGTCTCTCGCGATGAGAAGGGAAGCGAAGTCCGGCTGGCTGACTTTTATCGCGATGGTTTCACGCTCGTCTATTTCTATCCCAAGGCCGATACGCCGGGCTGCACCGCGCAGGCGTGCAGTCTCCGGGACGACTTCGCGGAGTTGCAAACGCGAGGCGTGCGGGTCATCGGCGTCAGCTCGGATGGCCCCGCCGCGCAACTTCGTTTCAAGGAGAAGTATCGTCTCCCTTTCATGCTGCTGGCTGATTCCGATCATGCCGTGGCCAAGGCCTTCGGGGTGCGGCTGATGCTCGGGATGACGCATCGCCAATCGTTTCTCATCAAGGATGGAAAAATCGCCTGGCGCGATCTGAGCGCGTCGACGCGCGAGCAGGCAAGTGACCTTTTGAAAGTCCTGCAAAAACTAGACTGAATTACCAAATTACTAAATTTTCCAGATTGCCAAATTGGGACTGAAGTTTTCTTCAAGCGACTCCGCCCTTTTCTAAAAAATTTTGTAATTTGGAGAATTTGGAAATCTGGTCCTGACTTTAAAGTCTTTCAATATCCCAATGATGCGAGACGGTATCGTTGGCGTCGTCGGCATCCTCGCTGAACCAGAGATTCGGATTTTGGATCCACTGGACATGCGCGTCGGCTTTGCGCGGCGTGTTGAAATGGAAATCGGTATCGACGTGCCAGGCAAAGAAATAGCCCGGATCGCGTCCGAAGAAATTCAGGTCGGCGTAGCCGGGTGTTTCCAGGAAGGTTGAGGAAATGTCCTCCGGAATCCAGCCGATCTGCGGATCGAAAAACTCCGCGATGACGTGCGCCTGCCGGCCATCGGTCAGGACGACATTGCCGCTCGATTGCCGACGCGCCTTGAACCATTGGCCCACGAGCAGCCGCGCGGGGATGTGGTTGGCGCGACAGGCAGCGGTAAACGTCAGGGAGAAACCACCGCAGTCGGTCCGCAACCGCTGGCAGCAAGCCGCCGAGGTCCACGCGCTGACCGGCGGATATTCGTAGCGGCCATGCTCGCGGAAATAGGCATAGACGCGCGCGCCGTAGTCGACCGCCGCTTCGTTGGCCCTGCGCCGCAAGCCGGAGGAATCGAGCCAGTCCTGAAAGTCGGGGTCCTTCCAGTTGATCGACTCGGTCGAGGCCAGAAATGCGCCCGGAGCAGGGGGGAGGATCGGCGTAGCAGACGGGGAGGGAGGCCCATCGACCAGTTGCCGGGTCTGGAAGACTCCGGTGATTTCGACGTGCCAATGGACGCGCCGCTCGTCACCGCTGGCATGGTGAAGGGTGGCGGTCAAAATGCGATGGCCGTTTTCGTCAGTCTCGATCTGGCCTTTCAGGCTGGAAGTGAAGCTTTCGATGTGCTGGCCGCCCGTGTCCGGCGGAACGGGCAAATCCATGACGGCGCTGTAGCCGCCGCCTTCGGGCCAGACGAACGACGAGTCGTAGGTGATGCGCAGGCGCTCGCTGCCGGTGACCTCCAGGTGCTTCTGCGCCGCAGGCTCTTGAGCGTCGAGCCGGAGCGACGAGCATCCACCCAAGCCCAGGAGAAGAATCAGGCCCGCTTGGCGGATTGTTTTGACGGTTGGGCGCATACCGGCTAGCAAGATGCACGATTTTACTGAGAGGAGAAATCGAATAAACCGGAAATAACGCGGCAGGCTGTCCCCTTTGGGTGTAGGTTGGAAACTTAGTTGAGAGCTGCCTAAGGTCGGTGGGACAAAGCCGTTCTTTTCTATTGTACCCAAACTGAATACCTGACTATTATTAAAACTTATGCATCGAGGCTTTAATATATCCCTTCCTGGCATCCTTTTCATCATGGTTCATCTGGCGTGTTTCGCCGTGTTTTGGACTGGCATAGCCTGGTGGGCGGTAGGACTTTGCGCCTTCATGTTCTTCACCCGCAAGTTTGGGATCACCGGCGCCTTCCATCGTTATTTTTCCCATCGCAGTTATAAGACAAGTCGTCCGTTCCAATTCTTTCTCGCCTTTCTAGGCGGTGCTGCGGCCCAAAAGGGTGCGCTCTGGTGGGCCGCTCATCACCGGCATCATCACAAGCATTCCGATACGGAAAACGACCTCCATTCCGCGAAGTTGGAAGGATTTTACTGGTCGCACGTCGGTTGGGTGCTTTCCAAGGAGTACGAGGAGTATGACTCCAATGTCGTGCGCGACTTAAATAAATTTCCCGAACTCGTCTGGCTGGACAAGTACATCTTCATTCCCCCGGTAACCGCCGCCATATTCTGCTTCTGGGTCGGATATTTTTTCGGTAACGCGTGGGAGGGCCTCGTCGTTGGTTTCTTCATCAGCACGGTGATTTTGTACCACACCACATTCGCCATCAATTCGCTCTGCCACATGTTCGGCGGGCGTCGCTACGAGACGGGTGAGGAAAGCAAGAACAGCTTGTGGCTGGCCATTCTCACCATGGGCGAGGGCTGGCACAATAATCACCACCACTACCCCCTTTCCTGCCGCCAGGGTTTCTTCTGGTACGAGATCGATATCACGTATTATATCCTCGTTGGACTTTCAAAGCTCGGCTTGGTTTGGGACCTGCAAGCCCCGCCGAAGCGGATGCTGAAACCCGAAGCGATGACCGCCATCTACAAGACCAAGGCCGAAGCGCCTGCGCCTGACCTGGCCGAAGTGGTGTAAGGTAATTTCCGCCGTCTGACGACGGTGGCTACGTTCACTCCGGCACGATCACGCGAAGTTTGCGTCGCCGGACGGAAAAATCGACGGGCGCGTGGCCCACGAGCTCGCCGTCGGCCTCCAACGGCACCTCGCGATTGGCTTCGACGCGAAGATGCCGCGCCTTGAAGTAGGTGACGTCGGTGAACTTGGCCAGCGAGCCGAAAAGGGTTCCCCGGAGATAACGCATCAGGGCGAGATAATTCATGTGCCGGAAAACGTAAACATCGAGCAGGCCGTCCTGCATATCGGCTTCACGGAAAAGCGTGAAAGGTCCGCCATAAAGCCGGCCATTGCCGACCAGGACAAACGAGCCTTCAACGGTGTTGTGCCCCTCGCTGACGACGCGAAGCCGGGGCGGCTTTTCGGCGGCGACCTGCGTCGCGGTGAGAAGGTAGCTGAGCGGTCCCAGCACCTTTTTGATCTGGCGGCTGTTGCGTTGGACGATTTCCGCGTCGAGGCCGATGCCCGCCATCTGCACGAAGAGATGCCCGTTCGCGCTGGCCAGGTCGATCATTCGGATTTTGCTATTGCGGACAACCTTCCACGCCGAGACGAGGTTGAAGGGAATGCCGAGCTCCATGGCGAGGACGTTGACCGTGCCCATGGGTAATATCCCCAGCGCGACCGGGGCGCTGCCGATGCCGTTGACGACTTCGTTGATCGTGCCGTCGCCGCCGGCGGCGACGATGGTCCCGTAGCCCTGTTCGACGGCGCGCTCGGTCTGGGCCTCGGCGTCACCGGGGCCGCGCGTGGTGCGGATCACGACATTGCGGGTGAGCCGTTCCAGGCGCTCGATCCGGGCCTTGGCTCCACGGGCCGCGGGATTAACGATGATGCAAATGCGATTCAAGGTTGGCCCGGGATGAAAGGCTGCGGTAGGGTGAAATGCATGAGCGCTTTGCGTTGGTTGATCGTGATGGTCGCGGTGGTTGTGGGATTGGCTGTACTAGCTATAGCCGTCGGGGCGCTCTGGCTCAACTCCTTCATCCATTCCGACGCGTTTAAAGGGGACGTCGAGAGCCGCGCGGCGCAAAGCCTGGGCGGACCGGTGCAGATTCAGTCGATCGACTTTGATGTCTTCCACGGCGTGAAATTGCAGGGACTCGTGACGCAGATCGACCCAAGTCATTCCGGCGGGCAGGGGGCGCTCAAGGTACAAGTGGCCAGCGTGAATTGTTCCTATTCGTGGACTGAACTGTTCCAGCGCAAGTTGCGGCTGACCGGGGTGACGCTCGATCAGCCGCAGATTGTGCTGACCAAGCAGCCGACCGCGCCGATGCCGCCAACGCAACCAGCTCCGGAGACGGCTTCAACCCCCAGCGGTCCGGTGACGGATGCCGGGACAGGCACGTCGACGCCGTTCCAATTTGTTTTGGACCGGGCGAAGGTGAACAATGGCAGCGTGACGGTGTGCGACGCATCAGGCACGTCGATGGTGGAACTGCAGGGCGTCGATGCCCGGGCCAACACCTCGGGCTATTACCAAGGCACGGACGTAACCGGCTCGTTGAAAATCGCGGACATGGCGGCGTCCAATCTGCACGTGACGAATTTTTCCACGCCGGTGACGTGCCACGCGAATTTTTTAGACGCCAGTCCCTTCGACGCATCGGCCTTTAACGGAACGCTTGCCGGTGGATATCACCTCGATGGCTCCGGGCCGTCGGTGCTCGATCTCAACGCGAAGGGGCTCGATGTCGCGCAATTGACGGCAGCCACCGTCTCGAATTCGTCGGCGAAGCTGAGCGGTTCGCTCGACCTGCAAAGCAAATGGCGCGGCGTGGAAACGGGCGATATCAAAGGGGAGGGGGATGCGCAACTCGCCAACGGAAAGCTGGAGGGCGTGAGAATCCTGCACGAGCTGTCGCAGCTTCTGCGCGTGAACGAGCTCGACGCGCCGGTCATTTCTTCAGCCAAGACGCATTTTCTGGTGCAAAACCGGCAAACGAAATTTATCGGCCTGCAGCTCGTCTCACCGATTTTTCAAATCACCGGTGACGGCACCATCGGCTTTAACGGCAGCCTCAATGCGAATCTGGTACTCATCCTGAGCCGCGACGCGATGGCGAAGTTGCCGAAAGGAGCGGCGGGGTCTTTCGTGCAGCAACAGGACGGCACGGGTTCGATCGCGTTTCAGGTCACGGGCACGACGGCGAATCCGCAGACCGATCTCGCCATGCGGTTGCTCATGCAAAATACGCAGATCAAAAACGTGATCAACAAGGCGCTGAACAAATTCTTCCATTAGGCTGTCCAAAATCCACGCGAGGGGCGTGTCGAAGCAAACCATGAACCGAATCAATCCGCGAGCGGCCGGTCTCGCCTTCATTGCCGCCATGTGCCTTTCGGCCTGTGGAAAAAAAGAGGAAGTCCCACCGCCTGTAATGCCTCCGCCATCTGCGCCGCCAGTCGTTGCAATGGCCCAGCCAAAACCGTCGCCGATTTTTACCGAAGCGGTCGCGAAGCTGGAAGGATCGGCCGACACGCCGGTTCGAGCAAAGGTCACCGGTTACCTGGTCAAGCAGGTTTACCAGGACGGTGCGATGGTGCAACCGGGCGAGCTGCTTTTCCTGATCGACCCGAAACCCTACCACGCCGAGTTGGACACCGCGCAGGTTTCCGTCTCGATGACCGAAACCAATTCCGCCTATATCAGGATCACCTCGCCGGTCGCGGGAATCGCGGAGAGGGCGATGCCGGGACTAGGCGATGTGATCAGCCCCGGCATGACGTTGACGACAGTCGACACCGTGGACCCGATCAAAGCCGTGGTTACTTTGCCGAGAAAGGTTTACTTGGAGCAGGAGGACACAATCGCCCAAGCTCTCGCCATTTCACCGGGATCTCGTCCGGAAACGCTCGATCTGACGCTGGCCGATGGCTCGCTCTATCGGCACCAAGGAAAGTGGGATTCTGTCGATGCGCGAGCGCCGGGATCGATCGAACCCGTCACCGTGTCGGCGCTTTTTGCCAATCCCGACCTGGCGTTGCGACCGGGGCAATACGTGAAAATAAGCGAGGAAAACCGCTAGCTGCGAGCTCCGCCGAATGTGCTAAGGTTTCAGGCATGTCCACCGAAATAAAAAAATACGATCTGGTCATCATCGGCGGGGGCCCGGCCGGGCTGGTCGCCGCCAATCTCGCCGCGGATAATGGGAAGTCGGTCGCACTGGTCGACTGTCACCACGAACTGGGCGGCGCGGGAATCAACACCGGCACGGTGCCGAGCAAGACGTTGCGCGAAACGGCGCTGGCGTTGTCCGGGCTGCAATCGCGCAATCTTTACGGTGTCGATCTCTCGCTGCGGCGCGAGGTGACGGTCTCCGATTTCCTTGGCCACGAGCAGAATGTTCGCGCGATGTTCAATGTCGCTTTCTTGAAGCGTCTCCAGTCGCAAAAAGTCGATGTCATTTTTGGAACGGCCACGTTCCTCGATCCGCATACGATCAGCGTTGTTCCGCTCCCTGGAAACGACGGCCAACCGGCATCGGGTGGGCCGATTGTCCTGCGCGGCGAAAACATTCTGATTGCGACGGGGTCTTCGCCCGTTCGACCCGAACTGTTTCCCTTCGGCAAGGGCGAGATCTACGATTCCGACACGATTTTGCAACTCGATCGTATTCCCAAAAGAATGGCGGTCATTGGATCGGGAGTGATCGGCAGCGAGTATGGCTGCACCTTCGCGGCCTTGAAGTCCGAGGTGCATATTATCGATGGCCGCGACAAGCTCCTGCCATTCCTGGACACGGAGGTTTCCCTGGCGCTGGGTGCTGCGATGGAGCACGGGGGGATCAAGTTTCACTGGAACGAAAAGGTCTTGAAATGCGAAATTTTGCCATCGGGCGAAGTCACGCTGAGTCTTTCCTCCGGCGCGACGATGACCGTCGATGCGGTGCTGGTCGCGGCGGGCAGAAAGAGTAATACCGATACGCTGAACCTGCCCGCCGCGGGCGTGACCACCGGCGAGCGGGGCATTGTCGCGGTGGATGACCAGTACCGCACGAATGTGCCGCACATTTATGCCGCCGGCGACGTGATCGGTTTCCCGGCGCTTGCCTCGACCAGCATGGAGCAGGCGCGTCGCGCGGTGAGTCATGCCCTGGGCGTGCCGATCAGCGCGGTTTCGCATCTCTTGCCGAACGGAATTTACACCATACCCGAGGTAAGCATGGTCGGAGAAACGGAGGAGTCCCTGAAGAAAAAAGGCATCAATTACGTGGTCGGCCGGACGCGCTACGAGGAAAATGCGCGCGGCCAGATTATCGGCGACAAGGAGGGGTTCCTGAAGCTGCTCTTCCGACGCGAGGACATGAAGCTGGTAGGCGTGCATGTGCTGGGCGAGCTGGCGACGGAGATCGTGCATATCGGGCTGATGGCAATGCTGACTGAACAGACCGCTGAGATTTTTGTCGAGGCGTGCTTCAATGTCCCGACGCTCGGGATGCTCTACAAGACGGCGACGCTGCAGGCATTGCAGGCAGCGAAGAGTTAGCTCGCACGAAATAAGCTCCCCACGTCGCGATTTTACGCGATAATTCGTGAGTTTATTCCGTCATGTCCAACGCATCTTCCGAACCCACCCCGCTGGCAGCCATCCCCGCCATCGGGCGGCATCGCGCCGAGGCTCTGGCCAGGCTCGGACTGCTGACGCACGACGACCTGCTGCATTTCGTGCCGCGCCGTTATGAGGACCGGCGGCACCTGACGCCTTTGAGCGAGGCGCAGGAGGGGCAATCGATCACGGTGAGGGGAAAGATTCATTCGGCCAAGAGCACGCGCTGGCGCGGGGGGCGCTCGGTTTTTGAAATCATGGTCGGGCCGGCGTCGGTGACGCAGAAGAGCGAGCTGGTGCGGGGCATGTGGTTCAACCAAAGCGGGCGGGCGAAAACGCATACCGAAGGCCGTGAGTTGTTCATGTACGGGAAGCTGGGCCGGAGCAAATCGGGAACGTGGGTGATGATGTTTCCCGAAATTGAGATGATCGAGAATGACGCGGATGCGTTTGTGCATCTCGACCGGATCACGCCGATTTACAACCTGACCGAGGGTCTGACACAGATGGTCATGCGGCGAATCATGTTCGAGGCGACGCAGAAGACCGCGTTCAGCGCGCCGGAATTTTATCCCGCGCCCGCGCACATGATGTCGCGGCAGGAGGCGTTTCGCGTGATCCATTTTCCCGATTCATTTCCCGCCGAGGAACGGGCGCGGCAGAGGCTCGCTTACGACGAATTTTTCGTCCTGCAATGCGTGGTGGCTTTGCGCCGGTTGTCGCGGGCGACGGCGCATCGACATCGTTCCGCCAAGACCGGCGATCTTTGCCAAAGCTGGCTGGCCACGCTTCCCTACAAGCTAACCAACGCCCAAGAGCGGGTGATGCGCGAAATCGATGCCGACCTGAGTCACGGTCCGCCGATGAACCGGCTGCTGCAAGGCGATGTGGGTGCGGGCAAGACGTTCGTGGCGGTCTATGCCATGCTGCGCGCGGTCGAGGCGGGCGAGCAAGCGGCACTGATGGCCCCGACGCAAATCCTGGCCGAGCAGCATGCGCTGAATCTCCGGCGCTGGCTGGAGCCGCTGGGAGTCCGGGTCGATCTCTTCACCGGCAACACGAAAGGAAAGAAAACGGATCGCTTGCAGGGCGGAGAGCTGGATTTGTTTGCGTTTAAAAACGGACCCGATGGCAGCCCGCGATCTCCGAGCGCGGGTTCTTCTTTACCGTCGCCCGGAGGTCGACGGCTACCACCTACAGGCTCTGTGGTCGTGGGCACGCATGCGTTGCTCTACGACAAGTACGCCGCCGACAAGCTGGGCCTCATCGTGATCGACGAGCAGCACAAGTTCGGCGTGCTGCAGCGGCTCGCGCTGAGCCGCAAGGGGCAGAATCCCGACATCCTCGTAATGACCGCCACGCCGATTCCGCGCACACTGGGGATGACGCTCTACGGCGATCTCGACGTTTCCACACTCGATGAATTGCCGCCGGGCCGGTCGCCGATTGAAACCAAACGCAAGTCGCCTGAGCAGATGGCTCAATTTTGGGCGTTCCTGCTGAAGCGGTTGGAGGAGGGGAGGCAGGCCTATGTCATCTACCCGCTGGTTGAGGAATCGGAGAAGATCGACGCGAAGTCGGTGAAGGTGGAGTTCGAGCGGCTGAAGGAGCTTTTGCCGCAGGCGAAACTGGGGCTGCTGCACGGCCAGCTCGACACGGCGGAAAAGGAGCGGGTGATGACGGCTTTTCGTGCCGGGGAAATCAATGTTCTTTTATCGACAACCGTGATCGAGGTGGGCGTTGACGTGCCAAACGCAACGGTGATGCTGATCGAGAACGCAGAGCGGTTTGGGCTGGCGCAACTTCACCAGTTGCGCGGACGGATCGGGCGAGGGGAACACAAGTCGTATTGTGCTCTGGCTGGTGATCCAAAAAGCAAGGAAAGTTGGCTTCGGCTTACCATTATGGAGGACACCACGGACGGCTTTCGCATTGCGGAGGAGGACTTCAAGATTCGCGGGCCGGGCAACATTTTCGGCACGGAGCAAAGCGGCCTGCCGCCGCTCCGTTTCGCCAGCCTTGAGACCGACTATGAGTTGCTCACCCGGGCGCGCAACGATGCAGCGCGGTTGATCAAGGAAGATCCCACGCTCGCCCCATGGCCCGGACTGCGCGAGAAAATGCAGGCGGGCGGAGCCGCCGCCGTTTCGCTGGTGACGGTGAGTTGAACTCGGAATAAAAGTGCGACGGTCATAGACCGCCGCTACACTACGGAATATGAGCACGATTTTCTCGAAGATCATCGCCCGCGAAATCCCGGCCCGGATCGCTTATGAGGACGACCTCTGCCTGGCCTTCCACGATGTCAATCCGCAGGCCCCGGTTCATGTCCTGGTCATACCGAAGAAGGAAATCTCGCGGGTTGGCGTAACAACACCGGAAGATGAGCCGCTTCTGGGGCATCTCCTAATCGTCGCGCAAACGGTGGCGAAGCAGGAAGGGCTGCACGCATCGGGTTTTCGGTTGGTGATCAATAATGGCCGCGACGGCGGGGAAACCGTCCCGCATCTTCACATCCATATTTTGGGCGGACGGTCCCTGGGCTGGCCTCCGGGGTGAATGGGCTAAAGCCATGGAACTGCGCCCTGCGACAGCATCCGATCTGCCCGCCTTGGTCCGCCTGAGCTCAAGCGTGCAGGAACTTCATGCGCGGAGCGTTCCCGCCCACATCAGAATGCCAACCTCCGATCCGGGCTGCGCCGGGTTATTCCGCAAAGCCCTCGCCGAACCGACGGCGTGTCTTGTCGTGGCAGAGAAGGCTGAATTGGTTGTCGGCTCTTTCTGTGCCCAAGAGATGACGCGGGAGGAAAACTGGCTCAGGCCGGCGCTTCGTATTTTCACACTCGAACACATCGTGGTGGATCCGGCCTTCCGGCGCCAAGGTATCGGTGACGCGTTAATCAAACGGTTCCTGGCCGAGGCTCGGAGCCGTCGAATTGACCGGGCTGATCTCGTATGCTGGAACTTCAATGAAGAGGCGAACCAGTTTTTTCGGCGCCACGGCTTTAGGGAGGTCCATGCGCGCTACGAGCGAGCCGTATAGGGCTCGGCGAACCACACGCATCATTTCGCACAATATATGTTATATGAAATCAACGTATATGTGACGAGAATGTTTCGCAAAACGTCTCGAATCGCTTTATGATGCGCCTTGTTCCCCCTCGCCCGGCCATGATTCCACTGAACGATCGCGACCTGCTTGCAACCATCGATGTGCTGCCAGAACCGCGGCATCTCTTCGTTTTGCCGGACTGGCTCGACTCGGCAACGCTGGATCGCTTCATCGAGCGAGGCTACGTGACCTGCTCGCACTGCCAACGAGACGAAAATGGCGCAATCCATCTTGCGATGGGGCTGAACCTGACCAACAAGGGAAAGCGCTTGATCCAATCGGATGAAAAGTTGCGCCAACTCGTCTTAAAAGGCTCGCTGGCCGGCGCGAGCTTTGCCGCCATGAGCGTGGTGATTTTATATCTGGGCTGAGCTCGAGAAAAGAGAGGGAAATCCCTGCCTTAAGCGCTTTTTACGCAAGTAAAAAATAGCATATCTCATTAATGAGAAGATACTTGTTTTTATATATCAATACGAATCGCTCATAATGAGTACTTTGCTGTTGCGATGGCTCTGGCAGGAGTAAGTTTAACTTCACGGTTATCTCCACCCCATTAAAGAAGGAAACGTCATGCTTCATATCATCTGGTCTATTATTGTCGGCTTTTTTGTTGGCCTCATTGCCCGCTGGCTGGTGGGTGCGGAACACATGGGCTTTTGGCTTACGTCAATCGTCGGAATCGGCGGGTCCATCGTCGGCGGATTGATCGCCCGGATCTTCTCACGGCCCAGGGACGGCGCCCTCTTTCACCCGGCCGGCTTTTTCCTGTCGATTATCGGCGCCATCATTGTGCTTTACGTGCTGGCTCATCTTGGATCATCCGCGGCGACGTAAAGGAGAATCCCGCGGAAGCATCTTTTTGAAAAGAGTTTGGCTCGAAATACGGGCGGTGCGTGCCATGCTTTTGCGGTGAATGTTTCCCGCCTGTGGTCCCTCGCCGCATTTGTCGTACTGGCTCTCGTCTGTCTGTTTGTTGGAAGCTGGTTGAGAGCCGTCTACGCGCCGGAATGGATGCTGCCGGACACGACTCAGCAACCGCCTGCCATGCGGCCCTGGGCGGTCGAAGCCGATTGCTACTCCCAACTGGCCCGTGTCCAGCGCATCCTCCACGGGCAGGGGTTGATCCAGAACCATTTTACGGTGGAGAACTGGCCGGAGGGGTTGGTTCCGAGCACAACCGCGCCGTTCGATTACGTCATCCTGCTGCTTTATGCGCCGTTGACCCTGTTCACGAAGCACCCGCTCGATTGGGCGGGCGCGCTGGTATCCCCTGCCCTTTGGGTGGCGCTGATGCTTTTCTGGATGTTGATTCGCTTGCGCGAGTTCAACCTCGCGGGCCGGTCCTTGCTCTTGATCGGCTCAGCCGCCCTGCCCGCGTTTGTCTGGGCGACGGCCTGCGGACGGCCGCGTCACCAATCGCTGATTCTGGCGCTGATGGCGATGGGGCTGACGGCCGAGTACGAGCGCTGGCAGATCGAGCTTACCCCAAAGAAGGCCTGGAATATGTTCGCGGGCATTGTCTGGGGGCTGGCGTGCTGGACGTCGCTGTTTGAGCCAACGCTTGTCGTCACCGTATTGATTCTTTTCAACCTGATTGTCCGCCGCCGGGAGAATTTTACGTTTCTGGTCAGCTTCGGCGTGGTCATGCTGGTGGCGCTGCTTCTGGAGGGCATCCACATTTTCGTTCCACCGCCGGAATACCGCGATGCGCTGGCGCAGTGGCTGGCCACGATCGCGGAAGTGCGGGGTGTCGATTTGACCAGCTTCGTTCAACAAATGACGTGCCTGACCTTCGTCGTGCTCGTGCCGTTCATTTCCTGGCGGCTTTGGAAACGCACGGGCGATTGGCAGGCCGACTTGTTACTCATACTACTCACGGTTTTGCTGGCCCTGCTGAGTTTTGTCCAGAAACGCTGGACCTATTACGCGAACCTCTCGGAGCTTTTTCTGATCGCCCGTTATGGCCAGCTTGTCCCCTGGCGCTGGTGGCGACTTCCCATCCTGGCCTTCTTCCTTTTGGCGCTGATCTACGACAATGTCCTTCAAGTCCATGATCGCCTGAGCGCGCCCGGCAATCAGCCGTCGCTGCAATTGGCCGAAATCGCGCGCGCCATCGATGAGCCGGGCGGAATCATGGCGCCATGGTGGCTTTCGCCGGGTCTGCTCTACTTTTCGGGCCAGCCCATCGTGAGCGGGAGTTCGCATTGCGGCATTTCGGGGATCGTGGCCAGCGCTAAATTCTTTTCTGGCACGTCATGGTCAGACGCCGAAAAGATTTTGCGCGAGCGCAAGGTGCGCTGGGTCGTAGTCTGGGACGATCAGGCCTATGAGTATCCGCTGCTTAACAGCTCAAGGGGTATTCTAGGTCTGCCCTACGTCTCCGATGACTCGAAAGATAACGCCGACCTGACCGTGGCCCAGGTGTTGATTAACGATCAGGAAGTGCCGACCGATTTCCGCCTGCGCGGCGTGACGCCGCAGATGAAGCTGTACGAATTTACGCCGGATGCGGGGGAGTAGCTTGCTTTTGTAGCCATGTTCGTGAGAGCACGGATGGGCGATGCGAGAGGCGCCCCTTCTTCCTCCGCCGTCTTACGACGGCGGCTACGGGGAGGGAGATTAAGTCACAACCTCAACCCACTCGCCAGTCTGGGTAAGGTAAAGGCTACCCCTCACCTCGGTGGAGAGCATTTCGCTCAGCGCACGGACGTAAGCCGCGATCTGCCCGCGATACATCTCGACGAGGCCGTTGCCACCCGAGGGCCCGATCCGGTTGGTCTTCCAATCGATCACACGCCAGGACGATTCGGCTTCGCAATAAACCGCCAGGTCCATCACGCCCTCGAGGCATTGCCCGTCGCCGGATTTGCGGCCAAGGAAGGGCATCTCCACCTGGATCAGCCATCCCGGTTCCGAGAGCCATTGGGCCAGCGTGGAATGACGGAGAAGTTCCCATTCGCGCTCGGCCCGTTCCGGCTGCGGGCAGCGCGCGTGTGCTTCGACGAATTTTTTCTGCCAGGTGGACGCGGGCTTCTGCCAGGGAATCGTCTGCACGAATTCATGCCACCAGGTGCCGTAGAGAATGCCGGGATTGTCCGGCGCGCGCGTGGGCGAGTCGTCCTCCTGCTCGAATTGCACTTCAGGTTCGGCATCGTCGCGGGCATGAACCGCGAGGGCGTGTGGAGTGACCCGGCGCGGAAAATCACCGGCACGCTGGATGGCCAAACGCAGATCATCCCGCGACAAACCAGGAAGAAGTATAGCTTCGGCTTCAACCGGCGCGGATGGATGCGGAACGGCGTTCTCCCTTGGGGAAAGCGTTTCGGGCAGCGCGACCCAAGTCTCGCGATTTCCGGAGCCGAAAAAGCCTAGCAGATCACCTGCAGACCAACCGGCGCGGCGAATCTGTCCGGAAAAGAGCGTCTCGTCGTCGACCAGCACCAGGGTTCGCTTGGCGCGGGTCGACATGACGTAGAGCAGACGCTGGAGCTGCTGCCGCTCGCGTTTGTTGACAAAATCGCGGGCGTGGGCCGCAAAATCGGCCTTGTCTCGGCACACCATTTCGCGGCCAGCTTCGCCGGAAATAACGCGTGGATAGGGCGTTGACTTCGATTCAATCGTGCGAAAAACATAGGGAACGATGACGGCCTGCCATTCGAGGCCCTTTGCTTTGTGCGAGGTAAGAAGTTGGATGGCATCGCGAATCTCCTCCTCGGCCGCCCGGGCCTGCGCCAGGCCAAGACGCAACTCCTCCGCGAGTTCGGCAAGCGTAACCCCCTGTGCGCTGCGCTCCGCGATGCTGGCCAAAAAGTCGTCCAACTCGCGATCGGGGTTTTCCAGCGTCAAGTCCTCAATCGATTTCAGGCGCTCGCGCAGATGCGTTTTTTCGACAAGCTGCCGGATCGCCTGATGAAGCGGCAGGGCATCCGCGAGAGCACTGGCTTCGCGGAGAATCTGCAAGGCGTTCTCGACGGGGCCTTCGCCTGCGGATGCAGGCCGGTCGAGACGAAGCTCGTCGCCGTTTCCGCCGGTATAAAGAGCCATGTCGTGGTCGGAAACACCGAGGATTTCGCGCAGGACGCCCGCGATTTCAAAGCTGTCCTCGGGATGCGCGGCGATCCAGATCAGGGCGGTCAGCCACGCGGCGGGTGTGCGGTCGCGCTGCTGTTCATTGGAGGAGTGAAGTTGGGCGGGCAGGCCCAAATCGACGAGCTCGCGCTGAATTTCGAGCAACCAGTTTCTCCTCGGGCAAAGGATGGCCACCTGGGACCAATCGCTCGCGCCGAGCCCAGTGAAGCCGAGTTCCTGAATCCGGTGCGCCACATAACGGGCCTCGTGACGGGCGCGTTTCTCGGCGGAGATTTTCTTTCCCGCGGCATGCTCCGGTTCATCGGGGCAAAGCCAGCGCGACACCTGGCCCGGGCCCGCCTCGTCGCGCGCGACCAGCGTTTCAAAGGCACATTGGCCGCCGGAATTGTTCAAGACCGATGGAAAAATCCGGTTGACGAAATCGATGATCGCCGTGTCGCATCGGAACGTGACGTGCAAACGGCTGCTCGTTCCGCGTGGCTCGGCGGAAACTTTCTCGTGGACGCGCCGGTACATTCCCAGGTCGGAGCGCGGCGCATAGATGGCTTGCTGAAAATCACCCACGATGCAGAAGCTCTGGTCATCGGCCTGATTCGGACGCGCGCCCAAACCGGCCACACGTCGCAGAACCTCGAACTGGCGCGGGTCGGTATCCTGCGCTTCGTCGAGAAGAACGCTCACGCGCTCCGAGGCCAGCTCGCTTTGCACGGCGGGAAGTTCCAGCGCGCGCAAAGCGAGGCGCACTTGGTCGTCATAGGTCATCACGGCTTCGGAGAGGCGGAACTCTCCGTAGGCGTTGGCCACACGGCGGCCAAAAGCCAGCGCGGAGTGACGCAGCCAGTCGTGGAGCGGGGCGAACGTTTCGTTCCAGACTTCGGCGAAAGCGGCCGCCTTATCGGAATCCGGGCATTTCGGCAGCGGCCGAAAGCGCTCTCCCCTCGCCCAGGCTTCGCTCCACCGCGCCGCGGCTTCCTGCGCCTTGATGATGCTCTTCTTCGTGGCGGGGTGAAGCGCTTTGTCGTGGTAATCAAGCAGGCGTTGCCAGTTCAATGTTGGCAGCGGATCCACTCGAAGTTCCTTGCCGGGTGAAATTTCCTTGCCCAGCGCGTAGAGTTTTTCCGGCGGATAAAATTGGAAGAGTTCCCGCAGGTTCGCATCCTGCGCGATGTCCCGCCCGAGTCCACGAAGCAGAAAACGGTTCCACAATTCTGTGTCGTCCTGGAGGAGCGCCACCGGCGATGGCAGGCCGAGATAATGCCCGAAGCGTTCGAGCAGGCGGACGCAGTAGCTGTGGATCGTGCCGAAAAAGGTCTGCTGGAAAGCGCGTTGCACGCGGGTCGAAATCGAGGCATTACGAATTGCCACGCGCGCTTTTTGTTGCATCTGCTGGGCCGCGCGCACGGAATACGTTACGACGATCAGCCGCGAGAGACGATCCACCGCGGCAGCTTCGGGCAGGCTGGCGAGATGGACGATGCGCTGCACGATGGAGGTGGTTTTGCCCACGCCCGCCGGAGCGATGACGGAGATGTTTTTCGCGTGCTCGTGGACGAACCGGTCGCGCTCCAACTGATCGGGCAACGTGCTCATTCGTCCTCCAGTTTGGCGGCAGTCCCATGCACGAGCGCCCACTTCGCCTCGAGAATATTGGCAGGCACGAAGCGGGTGGCCATGGGGTAGGAAGGCGAATAGCCATACTCGTTCTCGGCATCAGGACGCATGCCGAAAACACCTGCGCGGTGGAGCTTATCGAGCGAATGGAACAGCGAGACGCTCTCGATAATGTCTTCGGCCTGGACCTGCGGCTTCAACGGCGCATCGACCGTGTGGAGCGAGATGGCAGTCGAGACCGCTCCGAGCGCGCGCGCCGCGAGAGCATAAAGGACGGGCTGCAGGCCTTGTCCCTGCGCGATCTTTTTTGCGGTCAGGTTTTGCGCCGAGCCGGTCTTGAAATCGATGACCCAACAGGCGCACCCGGTAAGATTGCCTTGAGCGAAATCCTCGGGAACGGGGCCCGGTTCGGCCAGGAGAAGATCGATCCGGCCATTGAGCGAGAAGTCGCCCCCGGCGGGGTCGCGCTGTTCGGTTCCTGAAAGCGCGATCGTCAAGTCCTTAGGCAGGCGAAATTCGCAGAGAAACGACCGGCCCGGCAATAGCGGCGCAAGCGTTTCGGCAAGGCCAAGCGCGATGGTGCGGGCCTGCATCCAAACCTGCTCCCACCACGGATACAGTTCCAGGCCCACCGCGCTCGCGCGATTTCGAGTCGCAAAAGCCGTGCGATCTGCCGCCGCCCAGAGCAAGACGGGAAACTCCGCGGGAGCGGCCTTCATCTCCCGCCATTCACGCAAGGCCGCAGCGAGCCAGCGATGGACCCAGGTGCCGGCGGCGCGCGGCCAACTCAGTGTTCCCTCCGGCCAAGGCGCAGCGCCCACGATTTCCTCCAGCCAGACGGTGGAGGGATGATTCCACGCGTTCTCCCATTGCTTGCATGAAAGCTGGATCGGCTGGGCCGGTGGTTGAGCGTAGGCGAACTCGTAGGGACCAAACGGCTGCGCGGCATCGCGGCGGGCGGCGTAGGCGATTGACGTGGCCGCGATGAGATGTAGCCGACCATCTCCGAGCGACGGTCCGCCGCTCGGGACAGCGGCGCCTGCCAACAATGCCTGATGGCTTTCGCACCATGCCTCGGTTGCGTTCGCGAGACTCCGAAACGCCTCCTCATTCAGTAGCCGGCTCGTTTTGGTCTGATAGGCGTGGTTAAAGAAATCGGAAGGCAGGAGGCTTCGACCGCCCTCGGTGGTCATGGCAGTGAGACACGCCGCGCCGCTGGTGGATTCGAGCGCGGCGCATAAGTCGCGCAAGGCGAGGGCCTGCCTTTCGAGCGGCAGAAGACAATGGCCGCGATCCGCGCCAACCGTTTCGTGCCCCAGCCCCTGACCGCCCTGGGCCGAGGCGCGTTGATTCAGCGTGCGGGCTTGATGGTTGAGCGCCGCCAGTTCGTGGCGCGAACCGAAAGCGCCCGACTCAAAAACGCGCGGCCAGACGCCTTCGTTCAGGCCGGTCAGGATCAGGTGACTCCAGGTCTGTCCCGTCATCTGGGCATAGATGAGAAGATGTACGCGGCCATAGACATGATTGCCGTCGGCGCCGCGCGTTCGGACCTGCGAGTCGCTCGCTTCCTTCAACC